>WNFR01000941.1_pt1 | contig 29937 bp, 24 predicted proteins | sample 5400221 | NCBI WGS metagenome assembly WNFR01 (sample SAMN13153357, study PRJNA577476) | soil metagenome | isolation source: 40 cm soil under Madrone tree | place: USA:California | collected 2016-06-14
CGGTCGGCAACGGCTACATGATCGGTATCGCCAGTCGACTCGCCCACATGAACGGCTGGGCCGAAGAGCAGGTCGTCGCCCTACGGACGGGCACCCCGATGAGAGACGCCAAGATCGACGTGCTGACCGGCCTAGTCAGGGAAGCGGCTGCCAATTCGGGAAACGTTACCGGCGCCACCTGGAAGGCCGCTCAGCAAGCCGGCTGGAGCGATGAGCAACTGACCGACGCGTTTGCTTACTTGGGGCTGACTATATTCACGGGATACTTCCTCAATTTCGCGCAAACCGATATGGATGCCTTGTGATAGACACGGCCTCATGCGCGTACTAAGTGCACCCGAATTGGTAACACGCGGATAACCGACCCCGACCAGACGATCTATGTCCTTGAGCGGTCCGCGCCTGATACGTTGGTAGCCCGACCAGGAAACGTCCCGCTGTAACTTTCTGCGTCTTGCGGACGAATTAACAGAGGGCCGACGCAACTCGGGCCTTCTGCAGTCTCTCGCCATTGAACTCAATGAGTCACCGCGAGTACAGGGCGCCTCGCGTCAGCAGTGGGTGTAGGGTGCAGAGTCCCGGCGACGATTCGGACGAAGAGTCCGACGCAAGTAAGGCTGACGTTAAGCTCGGGAAATAGAGGTCCCGGGTTTCCAGGTGGCGACCGCCGGCTCTTTCGCCCGCCTATCGAAACGTAACGGCAATTTTCGCCAAGTGCTGAGAATTTTGTACAAGCCTTTTCGATCCTCGCCCGGCAAGATAAAGCTGGCGATGCAGCACTCCGCCAGATCGAGCGCGGGTACATGACGCGCCAAGTTAGCTTGCTATTCCTAGACCTTGGAGAGTAATAAGACCATGCACAAGTCATTTCTGAGTCTCTTTGTCATCGTCCTCGTGTCCGGCATTGCGGCGGCAGAAGGTACTTCCTCGCCGCCTCCTGTCGCGGAGGGAGCTATACCGTCGGCCTACGTGTGGCTCAGCGGTGGCTCGGTCGCTGTCGGCATCGGATACACCTGGGGTCACGGCACCCTTTACTACAGCAAGGACCAAAAACAGTACAAGTTCAAACTCTCCGGCGTCTCCGTCGCTGATGTGGGCGGAGCCGGTATTACCGCGGAGGGCGAGGTCTACAATCTGGCCGCCCCGGCGGATCTCAGTGGCAATTATTCGGCGGTAACAGCCGGCGTGACAGTCATTGAGGGCGGCTCGGTCGCCTATCTCAAGAACCAGAAAGGCGTCGTCATCAAGCTGCACTCGCAGACCGGTGGGCTGCGATTCAATCTGTCCGCCAACGATGTGCACATCACGCTCCAGCAACCCTAAATGAAGTCAGCGAACAGTTGATGCATCACGGAAGGATGCTGCAGACCCGTGCAACCTGGGACGACACAGATTGAATAGCTGTGTCTTACTTTTGCCGTTCAATATGGGGCAAATGACTCGAGTCAGTTAGCTAGACAGTCCCCTCGGTTTTGTCCGCGTAGATCAGGCGGCCGGGCCCAAGCCGCGTCATGATTTCGGGCAGGCTGGAATTAGCGACGGCAAAGCAGCCCTGGCTGCGGCCGAGCATACCGGAGAATCCGATCATTTCCTCACTTACGTACCAAGCGCCATGCACCACGATCGTCCTCGAACTGGCGTTACTGTTGCTCGGATCAAGCCTGCCGCGGAATACAAAAGTGCCCCCTCCGGTCTTCCGAGTCAAACCTCGTAAATGATAACTATATGTTTTTATTATAGTTTATAAGCCATAGGTTCTGACGTGGGAGTCGCGAGTTCAAATCCTGTCACCCTGACCATTGATTTTCCTAATATTTTTTAGCGCTTCGCAAACGCGCGAAAGATGCACCCGCATTTCATTCGCTGGCGCGAACCGCCCCCAAAAGTTTGGGGCTTCGTCCCCTAGTCCGCAGCCAGATAGGTCGTATGCGTCAATCCAGCGTACGATTAATTCGGAATCTGTGCGGTGAGTTGGCGGATACGTTGCCATGACGAGCAGCATCAACTACAGCTTCGGGCCTTTTTGCTTTAACGCGAGGGGGCGAGTCCTGTTGCGCGGAGCAACCGATCTCGCGTTAGCCCCCAAAGCCGCCGATACCTTGCTCGTCTTGCTGGCGAACGCCGGTCAGGTCGTCGAGAAGGATGATCTTTTCAAATCTGTGTGGACCGGCACGGTCGTCGGCGAGGGAAGCCTGACGCGGACCATTTCGATCTTGCGCAAAGCGCTTGGCAGCGCCGCGCGCGGAAGTCCTTACATCGCGACGGTATCGAAGCGAGGGTATCGATTTGTCGCCGACGTGAATAAGACGCTGACGAACTCCGAGGCGTCGTCGGACGACTCAAGGGTCATGCTGGCGGTCCTGCCGTTCGATAACCTGAACAGTGGCCAGACGCATGACTATTTCAGCGATGGTTTGACTGAAGAAATGATCGCTCAATTGAGCCGTCTGAATCCGTCGCGACTCGGAATCATCGCGCGCAGCTCTTCGATGATGTTCAAGGGGACTCACAAGCGTCTCGCGCAGATCGGTCGTGAGCTGGGAGTGAGCTATGTATTGGAAGGCAGTGTCAGGCGCAGTCGCGGGCGCATGCGAATTGCCGCGCAATTGATCCAAATCAGCGACGAAACTCACGTATGGGCCGAGAGTTACGAGCGGCGGACAGGAGACGCTCTGCGCCTTCAATGCGAAGTCGCCGAGGCAATCGCAAAGGAAATTCAGATCAAACTTACGCCCCGGGTCGTCCGGCGCCTGGCCTCTGCTGTGCAAGTTCCGGAAAAGGCCTACGAGGCGTACTTGAAAGGGCGCCACCTCTTCAACAAGCGAACCGAGGCGGGCATGCGCGCCAGCATCACGCACTATGAGCTCGCGATCGGGCACAGTCCAGAATATGCGCCGGCGTATGCCGCAATGGCCGATTCGTACGTGATGCTCGCGTGTCGCGGCATGGTGCCCGCCAAGGAGACATTTCGGCGCGCACGAGCCGCGGCTCGGAAAGCCCTCGAGCTGGACCATGATCTCGGAGATGCTCACGGATCGCTGGCTCATGTCCGTTTGCACGATTGGGATTGGGACAGTCTCGACCAGGACTTTCGCAGGGCCACTGAACTGAACCCTTCACTCGCGATCGTCTACTACTGGTACGGCGAGTACCTGATGTGCCAGGGACGGCGCGACGAGGCCATCGCTTCGACCGAGACGGCCTGTCGGCTCGATCCGTTGTCACCCGTCATCCAGTCATCCATGGCGATGATTCTGTATCTGGCGCGCCGCTACGACCGAGCCGAGACGGTATTGACGGGTGCATTGCAGACGAGTCCTAAACACTTTTTGCCCCACCTTCGCCTCGGTCTCGTGCGCGTGCAGCAGGGCAAGTACGACGATGCCGTTTCGGAACTCAAACTTTCGATCAAACTAGCCGGCCACAGCACAGAGACCCTGGCCGCGCTCGGCATGGCCTACGCGGCCCAGGGTGACACCGATCGCGCGTATCGTATCGTGGCGCAGCTCGAGCGCCTCAAGGGCAAGCGTTATGTGCTCCCGTACAACATCGCAAAAATCTACGCGGCGGCGCGCGACAAGAAAAAGGCGTTCGAATGGCTGGAGACGGCTTATGAAGGCGGCAATCCTGATCTCATCGAGCTGAACTCGGAGCCTATATTTGACGGACTGCGCAACACCCGGAGATTTGCCCACCTGATGCAGAGGATCGGCTGGAATGTCTAATGCCTGCGAATTCGCCAGTGCCGCCGCTGCGTCTACGGCGCTTACCTGACCGCAATCCCGTGCGGTCGTGCGGGTCCGGTCGCAAATGCAGTATTGAAGTCAAGCTTAAATCTCGGATCGAGCTCCAAGTCGTCATCCGTAACATTCGCGACGTGAATGCGATGGTCTCCTTCCGCGTGCACCTTCCCCATGGAGTCCTCGTTCAGAAAATAATCGCTGATGACGAGTCTCTTCTCGTCACGCGTCAGCGCGATGTAGTGCGGACCCGAGGTCGCACCAAGATCAAGTGTTGCAGCGAGCTTCGGATGTCTTGGCTGGGAAATGTCCAGCATCAGGACCTTACCGGCCCGATTCAGCGAAATGAACAGGCGCCGTCCGTCCTCGGTGATACGCATGAGTTGTGGCCATCCGCCCACGGCAATTGCAGAGAAATCAAACACTAGCTCCGCCGTACCACGCTGCGTATCGAGTAAGTACAGGTGATCGTCCAACATGGCGGCCGTAAAGCCGCGGCGCTGGTTGTCGTGCGGAATTAGCTTCACGTCTATCGTCCCCGCTCCAGGAGTTGTAATTGTGCGCACAATTTCACGCCGATTGAGATTCCACACACGAACCGAACCGCGGAACTCCGGATTCCCCGGCATCGCCTGCAGTGTAGTCGCCGGGCAAATGAAGTCGCTCGTGACCATGAGATTGACTTCGGGGCGGAACGAGATGCCGTGAGGATTGAAGCCATCGGTGGGCGGCTCATCGGGATACTCGCGCACCAGACGCAGGTCGTTATCAAACTCGGCGACTCGTCCCGGCGCGTGACCTGCAGATCCACCCATCATTGTGACGAGAAAGCCCCCGCCCGGCATCGGCAGAAAGTCGTCCGTGATCGAAGAAAGCGGTGGATCGCCGGCGGAAATGAATCGCGGCGAGCGTGGATTCGATACATCGAAGAAAAAAATCTCCTTCTGTCCCTTCAGGACGCTCAGCAGACCGCCACAAGCGACGACTTTACCGTCGTCGGAGAGGCCGATGTGATGCGGTTCATTGCCAGTCGCGTCCGTTGGCGGGAACGGCGCCGTTGCAATGATCTTGCCGTACTCCGCGGAGCGTTCGTTGAAGTTAACGACGGCTAGGAAATCAGGTGCCTGCCGCGCCTGATCACCGGAACAGATGAAGAGATAATGCGGCGCGGCGCCGATCTCGCTGCGCTCACCAACCCCGTACGCCGATGCGCCGTACGCCGCAACCAGCGATACCGCTGCAGATACCGCAAGCACCGCCCGAGACAGATGAGGATTGATGCCCATGACACTGGCTCCTTTGGTTCGGTTCCAAAGGATTTATAGCCCTCAGGCGGCGGCAATGTCCTTCGCGCGGGCTGATGATTTTGTGATGAATTTGTGACCGCCACTGGCGGTCATCGTGACACCTGTTTAGGGCCACTCTCCGATCGGCCTTGATTCCGAATTTCGCGTTGACAGAATCTTTGAATTATTATAATGTACACTTACTGTCTTGGCAGGAGATGGCAACATGAGCGCAGGCTCCCGACGGAGTAACAAAACATGAACGCGTCTGGTCAACACCCAATCATGGAACCCGTGTGCCGGTTGCTGCCGTCGATCGCCGAGCGAGCTGCGGAGATGGAAAGCGCCCGGATGGTGTCGGCGGATATCTGCTCGGCGCTGGAAGCCGCTGGATGCTTCACCATGGGCATTCCGCGCAATCTCGGCGGCCTGGCCCTGCAGCCTCTGGAAGTATCGCGCGTTCTGGAAATGCTGGCGAGAACAGACGGGTCCGTGGCATGGACCGCGATGGTTGCGTTGGGTTTCAACTTCGTCTACAGCCGCTTCTCTCCGTACATTGTTGAACAGGTACGCGCGGTGTCCCCAGCCCTGCTGACACGCGGGGCGGTTGCACCCCAGGGCCGCGCCACCCCCGTGGACGGCGGCTACCAGGTGGAAGGGCGATGGGCGCTCGGCAGCGGCAGCTACGATTACCGCTTCGTGATGGCGACCTGTTTGATCATGAATGGCGACAAACCCGCTGTTGGCACGAACGGTGCTCCGGTAACGCGGGTAGCGCTTCTGCCGGCCTCTGCGGCCGAGTTCCTCGACACATGGAAGTCGGTCGGACTCTGCGCGACCAACAGCCATGACTTCGCTGTAAAGTCCGTCTTCGTCCCTGAAGAGTGGACGGCGTCCCTGTCCGGTCCCGACCATTTCAAACTGCCGCTCACGGGTTTCGACTTCCAAATGGCGTCGACCCCAAACCATGCCAGCGTGACACTCGGCATCACTCAAGGGATACTGGATGACATCCTCGCGCTCTCACTCAAGAAGCGCCCCACGCGAGGCGGGGGGAAGACCCTTGCGGCCGATGCCCTGTTTGCTTACGAGCTCGGCCATCTATCGGTTCGACTGGAGGGGCTCCGCGCGCTGCTCGAAGCGAGGCTGGTCGAGAGCACGGCGCTCGCGCGCAAGGGCGATCCGGTCGGCGCACTCGAGGTCGAGAAAGTTTGCGCCACCGCCGCCTACGTGCAACATGAATGCCAGGATATCGCCAATCAGGCATTCACGTTGGGTGGATCGACCGTCTGTTACCTGTCGACATCGCTGCAGCGGCGCTGGAGAGACATTCGGTGCGTGGTGCAGCACGTCGCTGCGAGCAGGTCCAGGTATCAGACTTACGGCAATGCCATTATCGCGGCGGCGCAGGAGTCGGGTAGCTAGTTCTTCGTGCGCGCAGCAGCCATCGCCGCGCGATATGCAAACACCATCGCAGGCCCGAGAGTGAGCCCCGGGCCGGTCGCAACCCCGTCCATGATGGAGGTCATGTCATTGCCACATGCGTAAAGCCCGGGCAACGCCTCGCCCTTGCGATCGACTATCTGTCCGTCTTCGTTGGTTGCCAGCCCGATACCTGATGCTGTCGGTGCAGGCCATACGGCCAGCGCATAGAACGGTGCCTGAATGATGGGGGCAAGACATGGGTTCGGCGCGACCTGCGGGTCGCCGCCGGATCTGCCAAAGCGGGTGCTTCCTTTGCCGAAGTCCTCATCCACACCGGACTGCGCAAACCGGTTGTGCCGGGCAACGGTGTCCGAAAGCGCGCTGGAATCGACGCCGATCCCAGTGGCGAGCCCGTGAAGCGTGTTGCCGCAGGCAAGATAGCCCTGTTGGACATGACGCTGGGGCCGCCAGCTTCCGGGACGCACGACGCCCAGCCCATAGGTTCTGAGAAAGTGGGCGTCAAAGATCAAATGCGCTGGAATCGCCCTGGCAGATTCGTTACTCGAGTACATGGCGGCCACAAAGTCGTGGTAACACAAGCTTTCGTCCACGAAACGTCGGCCGCTGCCCGTCACCGCGATTATTCCCGGTTTTGCCAGGTCAGTGAAATGAGGAAACAGGCTGCCCTCACGACCGCGGCGCGAAACTCGCGAGACGGGAGTCCAGACACCACCTAACCTCTGCCCCTCGGCATCGACATAACCGCCTGCGTTCTCGCCCATCATGAGGCCATCGCCCTCGTCGCTCGGGCAAGCAAGACACAGATCGGCTGGCCGGGGGAGGTAGCGCCCGACGAGTTCCCGATCATGCGCCATTCCGCCTGTCGCGAGCACGACGCCACATCGGGCACGAACCCGCAGGCGGCGCCCTTCGCACTCGATGACCGCACCGACGACAGCGCCCTCCGCCACAACGAGTTCTTTGACCCGGGTCTTGAACATGATCGGCACACCCTGCCGACGCAAGCTGTAGAAAAGCCGCGCCACGAGAGCGTTACCCATCACGAGTCTGGTGCCGCGTTCATGATGAACACGGTCCGACAAGTGGCGCAGAACCAGTCGGGCGGAGTATAGGAAACTCTTTGAGCTCCTGTACCGTTGCAACAGATGCAAGAGATCCGGTCTGCTGACCATCATCCCGCCGAGCACCGTGAGCTCGGGAAGAGGTGGCCGCACGCGTTTGAAATCGTTGCCGAGCAGGCGCCCGTCGAATGGCGCAGGAATCAACACGCGCCCGCCTGCGGCGGCGCCCGGCACCTCTGACTGGTAGTCCGGTAGGGGCCCCGCATCCGCCAATGCGATGCCGCAAACGTTGAGACAATCTATCGCGCGAGGGCCGGCTTCCAGGAACGCTTGACGCAGGTGCCGGCGTGAGTTGCTGCGAATCACCGCATCGAAGTAGGTTTGGGCAGCCTCAAGAGTGTCAGCATGGCCGGCGGCGGCGCCCCGTGAGTTGCCCGGCACCCAGACCGCGCCGGCCGAATATGCGGCAGTTCCACCGACAAACTCGCTCTTCTCGCAGACGAGCGTGTCCAGCCCCACCCGGCTCGCAACCAACGCCGCGGTCATGCCTCCCGGACCGGCTCCAGCCGCAAGCAGGTCAACCTCCCGGTCCCAGTGCGAGGATTGCGAGACGCGCCTCAGCGTATCAGCCCCTTCTCCCGATAGTAGCGTGCGGCGCCCGGGTGAAGCGGTATGGCTGTTTGCGCCACCTTTTCCGGCAGTATGGGATATGTCAGCGGACTGATATTGACTGGAAGGTGTCGATACTGCCTCTCGATGATCTCCTGCGTGTTGCAGGCCACCCAGGCGAGGACATAAGCCGCATCCTCGGGAAAGTCGGGTCGAACGAAACTGATCCAGTCCGACCAGTCAATTGCCTCCAGATCGAACGTCAGACCCTCCAGTGATCCGGCCGGCAGTATGTTGGTCGTCCAGCCGAATTTGTTGCGCAGACCCTTGAGAACCTCCGGCTCGAAAGGAATGAAGTCGAGCTTCTTGTCGCGTGCCAGGAAGCGCCAGTACGGTGTCATGACCGCTTCATAGAACAACGCATTGGCTCGGCCGTCGCGAACAGCCTGCGCGCACTGATCCGGCGGGCCGTGCTCGATGAAGGAGCCGCCCCACTCGAGAATCACTTGTCGGGGAATCTTTGCCTCAGCGAGCAACCGGTCGACCACGAAGCCGATATTGCTCGTGCCATCGTTCGGCTGCGTGGCAATATGCAATGCAGGCTTCTTTTTCCGGATATCTTCGAAGGTCTTGACGCCCACGGAAGCGTCAATCGCCAGAATCAGGCTATCCTTCTGCGGAAACGTACCGAGCGAAAGCAGGTTGGGAAACGGCTGCCCCTCATAGAGGCCAACTCCGTCGATGGCGTTGCGAACCATTTGCGCCGGCGTTGAGAAGGCCAGGTCATATTGACCGCTGCCGATCATACGCACCGTCTCGGCGGCTACGAATGGTGCGCTCCAGATCGCATATCGCGATCCCGGCTTCGAGCGCTCGATCAGCCCGGCTCCGAGCCAGCCGCACACTTTATGGATATTCGCCCAACCCCAATCCCCTACCAGGTGAAGCTCCAGCTCACGATCAACCCGCGGTCCCGTGACTTCTTCCATCGCTCTGCCCTCTTGTGTCGTCAATTCACATCAGCTCTTAAGAACGGTCTCATTCTTCTCCCGGCAGGATCCACTTTGATACGGGAAATAATGAATGCACTCATAAGCGTGTTCCTATCGCGGTGCTCGGCAGAGGAGAAAGCCGCTCGGGAAGTACGGTTGATTTGTAAGGACCCAGCTGCAGTATCACTACGGCGCTCAAGACTGCGAGGCTGATATAAGCGACCAACGCACCGCCATATGAGCCAGTGAGGTCGTAGGAAATGCTGCCGAGTGCATTGCCGACACCACCACCCCATGCGCAGGCAGCGAAGACCACACCGCCCGCCCTGGGCAAGCTGTCAGCCCCGAAGTAGTAGCTCACAGCGAAGCCCATGATTCCGGCTTCCGCTCCAAGCCCCACGCCGATTGCAACGACGCCCGCCGACGTCGCAAGTCCGCCGATATGACCATAGGCGACCAAGGCGATTCCGCAACCAGCGAGCAGGAACACAACGGCTGAAACGAACCGCACGTGAATGCGGTCCATGACCGCCCCTGTGACGATACGAGAAATGCCCGAAGTCCCGCCGAGCACGCCGAGGAGCGTAGCCGCGGAACCCATGCTCATTCCGCGGTCGGTGAAAAGGGGCGCCAGATTGGTGGTAATACCGTACACGGCCACCGATATGAAAAACAGCGGGATGGTCATCAACCACAAGTTGGGGTTGGCCAGAATGGGCCGCCAGCGCGCCGCCACCCGAGGGCCGGGCGCGCCCGGCGGCATGGAAAAGAAAAAAGTCAGACCCGGAAGTGCGACGGCCGCGCAAAAGACGGCTATTCCGATATACCCGCCCCGCCAGCCGAAGTTCGTCAGCAGCCAGTTTGCGTAGCGTGAGATGAACATGGCGCTGACGCCGGTGCCTCCGACCACCAAGGCGAGAGCCAGTCCGCGATTCCGATCAAACCAGCCCGCTATGGCGATGGAATAGGGCAGCGCCGTCGCTGCGGCGCCAAAGAAGCCCATGAAGCTATAAACAATGCAGAACAACAGCGGCGAGTCCGGCAGGAACCCGATACCGGCGATCGAAATAACGAAGATCATGACGAAGATGAGCGATGAAGATCGTACGCCCCAACGCGACATCACGTCACCGAGCGACAGACAGCCGAGTCCGAAGGCGAGATAGAAGAAGAATATGCCAGCGGTCGTAACCGTGCGCTGCCAGCCGAAGTCACGGGAAATCTCCTTGACGAAGACCCCGAATACCCAACTTGCCACCACACCGGATCCACCCGCACATCCGAGGGCGCCTGCTAGCACAGTCCACCAGCGGTTTACGGGCTTTTTGAACATTCGGCTAGTCGCGCTGACCGAGTCTATCCGTCCAGTTTGTCAGCAACCCGGCTGCGGCAGCCCTTTGCGCGTCCAACTTCTCCTTGTCCCACAAGGTGTAAGCGTATTCCAGGCGTATCCCGTTCGGATCCCAGAAGTAGATGGACCTCACGAAATCATGATCCAACGGTCCATCGACCCGCACGCCGAATTCCTCAAGTCGTGCCTTCGCTTTCATCAAAGCGTCCTCGTTCTCCACCCTCAGTGCCAGGTGGTTGGCGAACTTTGGCGTCTGCGCATCGAGGACCGGTGCCGCCGAGTCGCCGAAATCGAAGAACGCCAGGTAATTGCCATCCCCCATCTGGAAAAAGAAGTGTACGAACGACAATCGATCACCGGTCGTCGTCAGTTGGTCCTTTTCCTCCAGCACGGCCACCAGAGGCAAACCAAGGCATTCCTCATAGAACTTGCGCGTCTCCGCCGCGTTGCGGCACTTGTACGCGAAATGATGAATGCCCTTAATCCTGACCGCTTGCGACTGCCGTTTCATGGCGACCCACTCTTCCTTCCTCAAGCCAGATGCGCAAATTGTGATGTACACTAACTTATAAGTCAAGGCGGGATGCTTTGAGGTGCGGCTGGCCTGAGTATTCTTTTTCCGTGCCATCGCATTTCACGACGGCGGTGCCGTGTATCGTTGCTGTACACCGACAGCCGCCAGGTTCAGCATCGCTGTGGTGGAAACTGTTGCCAAACCTGTTCTTTGCGGGCTGCGGATTCTCGAAATCGGACACTTCGTTGCCGCGCCCTTCTGTGCTCGCCTGTTAGGCGACCTGGGCGCCGATGTAGTGAAAATCGAGCCGCTTGCCGGAGATCCTGTGCGCGGCTGGGGAGCGCAGCGGGACGGCCAGTCGCTGTGGTGGTCAATGCATGGACGCAACAAGCGCAGCGTCGCGATGAATCTGAAGTCGCCGTTGGCTCGCGACTTGGTGTTGCGTCTGGTTGCGAAGTTCGACGCCGTGGTGGAGAACTTCAGGCCGGGTCAGCTTGCGCAGATGGGTCTGGGTCCTGAGCAGTTGCGCGCAGTTCGTCCGGATCTGGTGATCGCGCACATTTCAGGCTTCGGTCAGGATGGCCCGTACAGGAACCGCGCGGCGTTTGGTGTGATTGGTGAAGCGATGGGCGGCTTACGATACCTGACCAATCACCCCCCCGGCCCTCCGCACTCCCCGCCTGTCCGGGTAGGCATAAGCATCGGAGATTCGATCGCCGGACTGTATGCCGCATTCGGCATCATGGCCGCGTTGTGGAACCGGGATCGCACGGGCGGCGGGCGTGCTCGAACCGTGGATGTCGCTCTCACTGAATCCATTCTGAGCATGATGGAAGGTATGCTGCCCGAATTCGGCGCACTTGGCAGGATCAAGCAACCCACGGGCGGCGGAATCGCAACGGCGGCCCCGTCGAATGCGTATAGCACCGCGGACGGACAGTGGATCCTCATTGCCGCTAACTCGGAGCCGCTTTTCGCCAGGTTGGCGAGTCTGATGGGTCGCCCGGAGCTCGTGGCCATGCCGGAGTACCAGGATAATCTCGCGCGCGTTCGCAACGCCTCCGCTCTTGATGCGCTCATCAGGGACTGGACGATGCAGTCCACAGCCGACGCCTTGATGAAGCAGCTCGAGGAAGCGGACATTCCCGCGTGCCGCGCCTACACCGCCGCGGACTGTGCGTCGGACCCGCAATTCCGTTACCGAGAGATGGTGCGTGGGGTGCCCGATCCGCAGCATGGTACGGTTCTGCAATCTGGGGTCGTTCCAAAGTTTCCAGGCAGCGATGACACCGTGCGCTGGGCCGGACCCGCGGTAGGACAACATACGGACGAAGTGTTGACGGAGTTGCTCGGCATCCAACAGCCTGAGTTGCATCGTTTGCGCTCGGAGGGTGTTATTGCATGAGCAAAGTGCCTGCCGTGGAGCGACCGGCTTCTGCGCACTCGCTGTTCGACAAACTCTGGGGACGGCATGTCGTTGAGGAGCGCGTCGATGGCCCGTCCCTGATATATGTGGACCGCCACCTGGTATATGAGGTCACTAGCCCGCAAGCTTTCGAGGGACTACGCCTAGCCGGTAGGTCTGTATGGCGTCCAGAGACTGTCCTCGCAACGCCGGATCACAATGTTCCCACCACGCCCCGGAAGCTTGGGATTCGTGATCCGCTCTCACGCGCGCAAGTCGAGCAGCTTACCTATAACTGTGCGGAATTTGGTATCCACGAAATCGGCATGACGGACCCCCGCCAGGGCATCATTCACGTCGTCGGACCGGAGCAGGGTGCAACACTGCCCGGTATGACGATAGTGGCAGGTGATTCGCACACGTCCACGCATGGTGCCTTCGCTGCATTGGCGTTCGGTGTGGGTACATCGGACGTCGAGCATGTGCTCGCGACGCAGTGTTTGCGGGTCGAAAAGATGGGATCGGGCTGTGGCCTACTGGCGCTCCATGGTGAGTGACGAAGGAGCGCCGTTCGACACAGTCCACACATTCAACGCCGGGGACGTGCGACCCATGGTTACGTGGGGAACCTCCCCGGAAATGGTGGCGCCCATCGATGAATGCGTGCCGGACCCCGCGGATGAGCCCGATGCCGTGAAGCGCGCCAGCATGGAATGAATGACGACGCACTCAGCCCTGGCGAGCGCTGTGCATCGACGTCCAACCGGAACTTCGAAGGACGGCAGGGGGCCGCGCTCTGGGCGCTGACTGGCTACGGCATCCGCGCCATTGTCGCACCGAGCTTCGCGGACATCTTTTATTCCAACTGTTTCAAGAACGGCGTGCTGCCCGTGACGCTGCCGGCCACCGTAATCACGCAATTGTTTGCGGCGGTCGACAGATTTCCGGGGTATCGGCTACACCTCGACCTGCCCGCACAGGCTCTGACGACGCCGGAGGGCGCCACGCATCCCTTCAATCTCGATCCCTTCCGCAAGCGAATGCTGCTGGAGGGATTGGACGATATCGAGATCACGCTCCGGGAGGTCGCAAAGATACGTGCATACGAACAGCGGCGTCTTGCCCAGGAGCCTTGGCTCTTTCCCGCAGGTCGTCACGCGGGGCCACCGGGTACAGGATAACGGCGCGTCCAAGGGCCCGCCTTGGCAACCTGACTGGGCACTTCATGCCCAACCAACTCTGGAAGCGTGACTGACGCCTCGATCAGCTTGTCGAGGTCAACGCCCGTGGCGATACCCATCGCGTGAAACATGTGCACAAGGTCTTCGGTACACACGTTGCCGGTGGCGCCTGGCGCGTACGGACAACCGCCCAGCCCTCCAAGAGAGGCGTCGAACCGCTCGACACCTGCTTGATGCGCGGCCAGTGCGTTGGCCAATCCCATACCGCGCGTGTTGTGAAAGTGTGCCGTGAATATTATCGCCGGCCAACGCGCGAGCACCGTGTCGAACAGGTGCCTCACCCCCACCGGATTGGCCATTCCGGTCGTGTCGCAGAGCGACACGCGAGTCAGGCCGATGTCCACAAAGCGATCCACGTACTCCACCACGCGCGTCACCGGGATATCGCCTTCAAATGGACAGCCGAATGCGGTGGAAAGCGAGACGTTGACAGCCGCCCTGCCGCCGACAGCTCTAACGATCGACTCGATCTGGGCTACGGACTGCTCGGGACTCATGCGTAAGTTCGCACGATTGTGGCTGGCACTGGCGGACATCACGACGTTAATCTCATCCACGCCGCAGGCCAAAGCGCGTTCGCAGCCTCGCAAATTCGGCACCAGCACCGCGAGCTCCACGCCGGGGGCGCGCGCGATCCCCTGCATGACTGCTTCCGCGTCAGCCAGCGCGGGCACTGCCTTCTGCGAAGTAAACGAGGTTACCTCGATCTTGGCGAGCCCCGTTTGCTCCAGCGCATCAATCAAACCGATCTTGCGTTCGGTAGGGATGAACCGCGGCTCGATCTGAAAACCATCACGAGGGGCCACATCGTGAATGTACACGCGTCGTGGGCTTGGATTCATTTGCCGATGGTAGGGGGATGTCTTGCGGGGGTAAAGAGCCGGTTGGCGGTGCCGCCATCATGATTTACGATGGCAGAGTGGCACTGGATCCAAAGTCGTTGCGACTGTTCACCCGCGTGGTCGAGCTCGGAACCATTGCGGCGGCTGCGGCGCGCGAGCATATCGCCGCGGCGGCGGTCAGCAAACGACTTGCAGATCTGGAAGCACAGCTCGGAACACCGCTATTCCTACGAACCAACAAGGGGATCGAACCCACGGCAGCGGGACGGATCCTCGTAGATCTGTCACGGCGTGTTCTGAACGACCTGGACAGCTTGCGCCGAGTCATGCGCGAGTATGCGCGCGGTGCGACGGGTCATGTCCGGTTGTTCGCCAATATCTCAGCAATCACTCAGTTCCTGCCGGAGGCGCTAAGCACATTCATGGCAAGACATCCGGGCGTACACGTACACCTTGAAGAAGGTGTCAGCGGAGCGGTTGCCGACGCGATTGCATCGAACGCTGCGGACGTCGGCATCCTTATCGACCGGGGGCCTTTGGACGGTGTCGAGTGCCGGCCTTATCGGCGCGATGAGCTCGCCCTTGTGGTTCCGACGGGACATATACTCGCTGCGCGCCGAACGGTGAGATTCGCCGAGGCGCTCAAGTTCGATTTTGTGGGGCTGCATGTGAATAGTCAGTTGAGCCTGCAACTGCTGCGCGCCGCCGGTGACCTCGGAATCGCCTGGAAATGCCGCGTACACGTGACGAGCTACGATGCGTTGGTGCACATGGTCGAGTCAGGACTTGGAATCGGTGTCTTGCCGCGGAATATTGGCCGCGCTTACGCAAAGGCGCTTCGACTTCGGCTGCTGTCGCTCGACGAGCCTTGGACCCGGAGAACACTCGTGGTGGCTGTTCGGTCTTTCAGCGGCTTGGCGCCCGCACCCGAGCTGCTCGTAAACCACCTGCTATCCGACCCAGCGCAGGATGTAAGCCGGAGTGCGCGCTAAGGCCTCCGGTTCATATTCTATGGCTGCTGCACCGGTGCAAACCTTCCGTACAGCCGCGAGAAATACAGTAGTGGCTCGCCGCCGTATGTTCGTGCGTCTTCAACCAGCCCCACGATAATGGCGTGGTCACCACTCAGGACGATCTGATGCGTGAGGCATTCGACTTGCGCAAGCGCACCCGGAATCAAGGGTACCCGCAATGTTACACCCTGATCGAAGCTCGTATTGGCTATCTTGGCGGGGCCCTTAGTGGCAAACAGTTGCGCAATATCTGACTGGGCGGCGTTCAGCAAGCTGACCCCGAATACCTTGCTCGATACCAGCGCGGGATAGCTATCAGCGTTATGTTGGATCGCAAACATCACCAGTGGCGGCTCGAAAGACAGAGTCGCAAACGACGAGACAGTCAGGCCGACCGGGACGGCGCTCGCATTAGCATAGGCGGCCACAATTGAAACGGCACCGGCGGACGCGCGGCCGATCTGCTTGTAGACATCACCCGATATCGCCATCAGACCGCCTCACGCCCTTCCCGGGACATATGACCCGAGGTGCCGCCAGGTCTATGTATTGCCGTCGTCGCCGTGGCGACGACCAGCATCGCGCTGAGCCCGAAGACGCCGGCGGTAAGAAAGCCGCCGGTGAAGCCACCCGAGGACAGCCCCATCAGCACGATCGCAACGCCGATGGCGACACCGAGCTGTTGGGCGGCCAGCAGAGCACCCGAAGCCACCCCCTGCTCCTGTCTGGGCACCGCTTCTGTCGCCACCGCCATGAGCGCGACAAAGGCGATGGCGTTGCCGATGCCGCCGCAAATCATGCCAGGCATGACACCGGCCATATAATTCACGCTCGGAACCGCCCCGCACAGCAGCGCGAAGGCCACGATCTGCAGAACGATTCCGCCGAGAGCGTTGGTCTTCAAAGTGGCCCGGGTCATCCCGAGCGAGACTACCTTCCCCCCAAAGGCCACCGCAGCCGCATACGGCATCATCGCAAGTCCGCCGGACAGTGCAGTGAGACCGTATCTTTGCTGTACGAGCAGACTCATCAGCACGAACATGCCCGCGATGGCACCCATTAACAACAGGGTAGCCAGATTGCCACCCACCACGTTGCGGAACGTGAACAGCCGAGGCGGCAACAACGGCGCCTTGACACGACGTTCCACAAAGAAAAACAGTGCGAGCGTCGCCGTCGCGGCGGCCAGCATCATCAGCCCCGGCGCGTAGTCCCAGCCTCGGCGGTTCAGCATCGAAATGGACGCGAGCACCGAACTCGGTCCGAGCCCGACCAGGACCGCCCCCGGAACATCGAGCGCCTGCTTGACAGATCGGACCGTAACAGCCGGAATGACTCGGCGCGCAAGCACGATAATAAGGAGGATCGGGGGCAGGTTTACGAGGAAAATCGCCCGCCACCCGAAAGCGTTGGTGACGGCGCCCCCGATCACCAGTCCGATGGCAAGCGAGAATCCTTGCATTGTCCCCAGCAAGCCGAGCGCGCGATTCCGAACCGGTCCTTCAGGCAGGGTATTGAGCAACGATAAGCTAGCTGGCGCGAGAATAGCGGCACCGAAGCCAAGGACAGCGCGAGCGGCGATCAGCCAGCCGATGCCCGGCGCGAGCGCGCACAACAGGGACGCTGCGGCAAACAGCGCGGCGCCCAGTTCGATGCATCGCCGTTGCCCGAACATGTCGGCTGCCCGCCCACTGGGGATCAGGAAACCCGCGAGCGCGAGGCTTGTCGCCGCCACCACCCAGGAGAGGAGGTCGGCGGCAACTGCCAGCTCCCTGCCGATCGACGGCAAAGCGACACCTACGATCGAGAAGTCCGTCGTCACGATCAGTTGGGACAGGCCGATCAGCAGTGTGACCTGCCCGTGCTCCTTCGGTCTCCACATGACGTCAGAACCTGCCGCTCAGCGTCACACCATACGTAACCGGCATACCCGGAACTCGGGTAAAGGTGTCACCGGTCGCGGTTGCCTGTATCCAGTAGTACTTATCGGTGACGTTGTGCCCCCAAAACTGCAGGCGCAGTTTACCATCGTTGGTTTCCAGCCCGGTACGCAGATCCAACTGGCCATAACCGGGCATCTTGAATTGCGGGCTCAGCGAGAACACAGAGAGAGTCGAGCTGCGATAGGTGCCGGTCGCACCGATGAATCCGGTAAATCGGCTGGATATCGGAAATCCGTACTCCGCATCGCTCACACCATTCCACTTGGGTGTGTTCGGGAACGGCTTACCCGTAATGTCAAACGGCCCGAGTATACGATCGACGATCGTGGGTAGCCCGGTTATGGCATCAACTGGCGCACGGTCAACCTTCGAGTCGATGTACGTCACGCCGGCCGAGAGGTTCAACCGTTCCAGCGGTCGAGCGGTGAGCTCCAACTCCGCACCCCTGACATCCGACTTCGGCACCGAAACCAGCGCCGGGAGGTTGCCGAAGAAGGGCACGAATCTGATGCCCTGCAGCTGCTTGTCGTCATATTTGTAGTCGAAGACGGCGCCCGAGACCTGCACCCTGGAGGTTGGTGCCAGTTTGAATCCCAGCTCATATGCCAGAACTGACTCTTGCTTGATGGGCTGATACTGACTCGCAAGAATCGCCGTCACGGAAGGGAAGGTACCGGCTTTATAGCCCTTTGTGACGTTGGCATAGATCAGCGAGTCGTGATTGGGCTTCCAGTTGAGCCCCCCCCGCCAAGCGACGTTATGTTCGTGCAGACTGCCGGCTACGTTCTGCACGAACGGCAAGCCCGGACCGTCCTGCGGCCGGTCCCCCAAGGTGACGCAATCTCCCGCCTTCGCCCGGGGGAAGCTCGGAGCACCTCCAAGCAGGGGTCGCAGGTAGTTGTCGAAGGCGGCTGCGAGATTCCCGTCACCGGGATCGCGGAAGCACGCTCTGACGAGATCACGCTGCTGGTCGGTGTAACGCAGGCCGCCCTGAGCAGTGAGCTGATCGGTCAGCTGGTACTCTCCCGAGGCAAACAAGGCCTTGGTATCGACTCTCTGATCCAGCGGCTGGTCCAGAACATAGAAGCGATACGGCCCAAGGCCGGAATTGGTGGCCGTGAAATTCGAGCCCTCGTCGCCGTTATCCTTGTCGTGCTGGTAGTTGGCGCCCACTGTAAAACGAATCCTCTGGCCTACGTTTCCCGCCAGGCGAAGCTCCTGCGTGACTACATCGATGTCGCCCTCCTCGATCACGACGAAGTCCTGGAAGGCTGTCCCATCTGCCTCCGTACGTGATACGCCGTCAAAATGGGAATAGGCGCTTATGGAGGTCAACGTGAGATTGTCTGTGAGTTTGACGTTTGCGCGCAGGGAGACTTGATAGAAATTGAAGTGGCTGGTGAAATCATCGCCCGGATCCCAATCTGCGACGCGATCATTGTGTGGGGCGAGCGGTAGATTGCGGATCCCCTGGGCTTCAGGGTACCCACCAACGGCCACCTGCGGATACCAGCCTTCATACTGCTGGGCGATCGTATCGGAGCGGTCTCGCCAGCCGTTGATGCCCAGCTCGAAATTCACCCGATCGTCGGGCGTCCAGTCGAGCAGAGCGCGACCGGTCTGAAAATCGCGCTTACCGTGTGTGTCGTCGGCGTGGGTGGTAAGAAAATCGCTGACCGGCGACGGCGCGTTGTAGCGGGACTGGCTGAGCTGCCATCCGTCGCGCGTCTCCTTACGGACAAACACACGCGCCGATAGGGTATCGGTGAGTGGACCGCTGACGTAACCATCCACGTCGACCTCGTTGAACCGGCCGTAGGTCGTGTCAAAGCCGGACTGCAGATCCCTGGTCGGCTTCGCCGCAATGTAGTTGACGCCGCCACCCGTCGAGTTCTGTCCGAACAGAGTGCCCTGCGGTCCCTTCAGAACCTCGACGCGCTCGAGATCGATCGCCGCCCCCGAGGCCATGATCGAATAAGGCAGCGGAACCTGATCGAGGTACATCGTGACAGTCGGCTCCGCGCCGATATATGTGCTGTAAAAGCCGATTCCGCGTATTGAATATACCGGCACCCCGAAGGTACTCTGCTGAAAGAAGAGCCCCAGAACCACCTTCGTAAGGTCAGATGGGCTGGAAATCCCCAACTTGGTCAACTGATCTCCAGAGGCTGCGGTCACTGACAGCGGCACGTCGATCAAGCGCTGGGAGCGCTTCTGAGCAGTGACGACGACTTCTGGAAGTCCCTCCGCGTCGCTCGCGGATCCCGCCGCCGATTCGCTCGCGGATCCCGCCGCCGATTCGTCGGTTCCGGCATACGCGGCGAGTGCCCACGCGGCGAAACCCGAAAGCAGTACTTGACTCAACCTCAGTGTGATTGACATTGCCACATTACTCCCCGTCGTTCTCCCGGAAATGCAATGTACACTTACTGTTACCATAGTCAAGCGTTATGTTTGAAATTGCTGGCGGGCATGACAGCGGACGAAGGCGCTGTTTGCCTCGTAATGTTCGGGTCGACCTGAGTCGTTGACATATTATTTAGTGTACGTTATAATTATATATGACAAGCGAAGGTCGCATGCGCCCGCTAGCCCCCATTTCGAAATTCCGCAGAACTACATTGGTGACTCGGATTTGCCGTCGGGAGATGCGGGCGGCGTCCCGGCGCGTTGTGCTCTCGCCAATCCGGTGCCGGTAACTCTAGACAAAACGGTGAACCTGCGGGACAGCGCCTTCGGACTCGCCGACGCGCAGTCTATGGTCGATTTAAACGTCGCTTTGCAATCACGGAGAAAGCCATGGGAAAACGGTTTCGTGTCGGTATTGTCGGGTTAAGTGCCGAGCGGGGGTGGGCGGCTGCGGCACATCTTCCTGCCTTGCGCGCGTTATCGGATGATTTTGAGCTGATAGGCGTGGCAAACACCAGTCGCGCCAGCGCAGAGTCAGCGGCGGCCGCCTTTGGCCTGCCACGCGCTTTCAGGAGTGCAGCCGAGCTCGTGGCATCCCCGGACATTGACGTCGTGGTCGTAACCGTCAAGGTTCCGCACCATCGACAGGTCGTGACTGCGGCGCTACAGGCTGGCAAATCTGTTTACTGCGAATGGCCGCTTGGAAATGGGCTGGCAGAAGCCACGGAACTGGCCAGGCTCTCAAATGAAAAACAAATGCTGGGAGTTGTAGGGACTCAGGCGGTCGCTTCGCCTGAGGTGGAATTCGTTCGCAAGATCGTTGCTGATGGTTATGTCGGAGAGGTGCTCTCATCAACGTACATCGGTTCTGGGACTACTTGGGGCGATGAGGTGAGACGCGGCGATGTTTACGCCATGGATTCGACGAATGGCGTAACCCTGCTTTCCGTAATCGGTGGACATGCCATTGCCGCTGTGCATAGGGTACTCGGTCCGCTCCATGAGGTCGGTGCTGTGCTGTGCCAGCGTCGACGGACAGTGCGCGTCGTTGAAACGGGGGAGATAATTGCGCTGAGGGCGCCCGATCAGGTGCTGGTGAACGCAGTACTCCAGTCTGGCGCGCCCCTGTCGATGCAGCTTCGCGGTGGTTTACCGCGCGGAACCCGGCTGTTATGGGAAATCCACGGAACAGACGGAGACCTGCGTATCACTGCGAAGAGCGAACAGGTTCCTGTGATCAACATCTCTCCGTTGCGCGTGGAGGCGGGGCGAAAGGGCGAGGAGGGCTACTCCGAGCTTGAGATTCCGTCGTCGTACTACTTTGGTCTCGGGGATGCCATTACGGCGCGCAACGTTACGGGTCTCTACAGGCTGATGGCGCATGATTTGCGTCATGGCACGCATCAAGCGCCTGATTTCGATGACGCCGTCTTTCTTCACAAGACTTTTCACGCAATTGAACACTCGGCCGAAACGGGTAAAAGAGTGTCAATTGGCCCGCAGCTGAAAGCCATGTGAAAACCTGCCATAGCGGGGAGAGATCCTGGCCGTTGACGTATTAGTTAGTGTACTTCATAATAGTACATGTGGAGCGAAAACCGCGTGCGCCCGCCAGCAACCCGGTGGGCAGATTCCGAGACGAGCGGCAATCATCAAACACAGGAGAAATGTCATGAACGCAATTCCCAAACCGCCGGCCCGACCTCTCTTTCAGGCGGAGTATGGGCACTTCATCGGCGGTGAATGGGTAGGAGGCAGCAGCGGCAGAAAGATCTCCCTGCAGAATCCAGCTGATCAGAGCCATCTGGCCTATATCCAGGCGGGGAGCGCCGCCGATGCGGATCGAGCGGTGCACGCCGCCTACGAGGCTTTCAAGACGTACTCGCGGTCGCCTGCACAAGACAGGCAAGCGATGCTCTACGAAATCGCGCAGCGCCTGAAGCGGCGCATCGATGATTTCGCGATGCTGGAGACATTGAACAACGGCAAGCCCATTAGCGAGGCGAGGTATTTCGATCTCCCGACGGTGATCGATCAATTTCTGCTCTTTTCGGGCGCGCCCTGGGACTTGCATGGCCGCACTGTCGATCATGCGAACGCAGTGGGCATAGTTCATCGCGAACCTCTGGGCGTCGTGGCTCAGATCATTCCGTGGAACGTTCCGCTGATCATGCTGGCCGGTAAGCTAGCACCCGCCCTCGCGGCCGGCTGTACAGTGGTTCTGAAGCCATCCGAGATCGTCTGTCTCTCCGTCCTGGAGTTCATGCGTGAGATGGCTGACATCATACCCCCGGGTGCAGTCAATATCCTGACGGGCTATGGCACGGATGTTGGCGAGGCGCTCGTCACGAATCCGAAGGTCCGCAAGGTGGCCTTCACCGGCTCGCGTCCGACCGCCCAGAAGCTGTTGCAATATGCATCAACCAATATCATTCCCCAGACGATGGAGCTCGGCGGCAAGTCCGCTTATATCGTATGCGCTGACGCCGACATCGATGCGGCGGCGGAAGGCGCCGCGCTATCGGTAATCATAAACAAGGGCGAGGTGTGCCTCGCAGGATCGAGGGTTTTCGTACATGAGAAGGTGCACGACCTGTTCCTGAACAAGCTCATTTCCATCCTGGAATCTGTCCGTATCGGCGACCCGACTCAACCCGAGACGCAGCTTGGTGCGCTCGCGTCAAAGCCACAACTGGAAAAAGTGCTTGGCTATCTCGATCTCGGAGTGTCCGAAGGGGCAACAGTGGCGACCGGAGGCAGGCGTGTTACCGGCGGCCTTCATGACAAGGGCTTCTACGTTGAGCCTACGATCTTCACAAATGTCGACAATCGGATGCGTATCGCCCAGGAGGAGATCTTCGGGCCGGTTTCGACGGTGCTGAAGTGGTCCGACGAAGCGGAAATGCTCGAGCGTGTCAATGACACGGTCTACGGCCTCGGTGGCGGCGTCTGGACCCGCGACCTTACGCAGGCCCATCGGATCGCGCGCCGCATGCAGACAGGCACCGTCTGGGTAAACCGCTACTACAACTTCATGACTGGAATGCCCATCGGAGGATACAAACAAAGCGGCTTCGGCAGGGAGTTCTGCCATGAGGTGCTGGAACACTATACACAGATCAAGAGCGTGATCATAAACCTCGAGGCGGGTCCGGTCGGGGCGTTCGAAAGGCGCACGTAACAGTGTCGCCCAGAAAAGCTCCGCTCCGGTTCAACTCAGTGCGCCTGCGCCGTGCGAAGCGCGGGATTGTAAGCTCAACCCTTGGAGAAATATCATGAAGAAAAGTCACGAAGGTCGTGTTGCAGTTGTCACCGGTGCCGGCCGTGGCATCGGCCGGGAGACCGCACTGCGCCTTGCCGAGCGCGGCGCGAAGCTCGTTCTCATTGACCTCGAAGCCCCCCTCGAAACTGCCAAAATGGTCTCCGGGGAGCCGCTTGTCCTGACAGGTGACGTTTCCCGGCTGGACTGCTGGCACGACTTCGCAAAGGCCGTTGATGAACGCTTCGGGCGCTGCGATATCGTCGTCAACAATGCGGGCATATATCCGTTCGCCCTGATCGACGAACTTGACGAGACTCTTTGGGAAAAGACCCTGCGCGTCAACCTCTACTCTCACTTCTTCTCTGCGAAGACGTTCCTGCCTTTGATGCGGCGAAACAAGTGGGGCCGCTTCGTGAACATCTCGTCGAACTCGATCGGAACTCCCACGATCGGCTTCAGCCACTATATGGCGGCCAAGATGGGTGTGATTGGCTTCGTGCGTGGCTTGGCCAACGATGTCGGCGACGAGGGAATTACGGTGAATGCAATCCTGCCTGCGCTGACCAACACGCCCGGTACGAGCGACATTCCACCCGACCTGAAGAAAGGGGCTTGGATGCAGCAGGCGATCAAGCGTTTTGCCCAGCCGCACGACATCGTCGGCCCGATCCTCTTCCTGGCGAGTGAGGACTCCGGATTTGTTACGGGCCAGGCCCTCGTTGCTGACGGGGGCATGTACAAAATCTCTTGAGCCTTGACAGACCCATAAAACAAAGCCTGATGCCGACTTACTACTTTTAGCGGAGCGCAGAGAATGGATATTGTCACGGATGTTGCCGAGGCTCCGAAAACAATGGGCCGGAGGTCGACGTTCTCCTTGGCGCGAACACCCTGGGATAGCGGGTTCGCCGCGGCCCAATTCTCGCCCACATCCGGCTCTGAGATCAGCTTGCACCAGAACAGGCGAATGCCCGGGTTCGGAACGCATTCTCACCTTCCGTTCGTCACGGCCGGATGCATGCTCATGGTGCAGGGCCGCGTTCTCCTCAGCCGTCGTGCAGTACCTCCAAGGATTGGTTTTTGGACGATTCCAGGAGGTTTTGTCGAGAAAGGCGAGAGTACCGAGAAGGCTGCAATTCGTGAACTTGTCGAAGAGACGGGCGTCCGTATCCAGCACGTACGGCTCGCAGCTATCTACGGGATACCGCAAATCGGCCAGACATGCTTCCTGTATAGCGCCGACCTCAGTGAATGCGAAATATGTATTGGCGCGGAAAGCGTTGATGCGAGACTCTTCGATCCGTTTGATATTCCGTGGAACGAACTCGCGTTCCCAACGGACCGGCGTTTATTGCATCAGCTGCGGCCCGGTCCACATACCTTGGAGTTCGAAACCGGGCGCTTTCATTGGGGTGCGGACGGTCGGATTGTGCTGACATCCCGGTCTCCGCATTGATGAGTGACGGAATCAAGCCTTGTTGTCGGTAATTGATTGCCCTGCTAAGTTCGTTTCGATGAAGTGCGCGTGGCGGTCTTGCGCATCACACCCTTTAGAGGAGCCCGACTCGCGTCGTTGTTGAACTCGACAACCTTCTCCAAGAGGCGCATGAACTGCCGGCTATCCGGTTCAGCTAACGCACTAAGAACGCGCTCATCAGCCCGCGAAATGCGCGGTTGAATAGCACGTAGCATCTTGGTTCCCTCGGATGTTATCTCCAATGTTTTGGATCGTTTGTCCTTGGCGTTCGAACGGACCCTGATCAAGCCTCTGGAGTCCAGACGCTGCACGATGCTGCCGGTCGTAACCTTGTCCAGTGCTATCGCATGGGCAAGTCTTGTGTTGTCCTCCCCTTCAGAGTGCGCGATGACGGCCAACGCGGCGTGCTGCGCTGGTGTCAGACCGAGCTCCGCGACCTCGTCCGTGAAGATGCCTTCGCATACCTGGTGCAGCCTTCGAACAAGATAACCAGGCCTCGAATAGAGCGACAGGTTACGATCAACGTTCGCGTCGGTGACGAGTGGCACTCGGCTAAAATCGTTGCCTGCATGTACGATCTGTCGGAGGTAAATCATGAAGACCTCGCGGTCGGTGTCCGTGAGGGGTTTCAGAAGCCGGAGGTCTGCCCTCTTGACGTGCGGCGCAGCCGACTCCAGCAGCTTCTGTCCGGCTGAGAGCGCCCTGACGACACGGCTGCGCCGGTCAAACGGATCTTCGCAGCCTTCCACCAGGCGTGACTTCACGAGACGATTGATTACTGTGCCAAGAGTTGCCCGATCGACGGCGACCAGGTTTGCGAGCCTCTGAATGTCCAGGCGTGGATGCTCGTTAATGGCCGTGAGCGCGGCGAACTGTACCGGCGTGATACCGACTGCTCCCACCTCCTCGAGGAATATTGCGACCGAGATTTGCTGAAGGCGACGAACCAGGTGGCCAACCCGCGCGTATAGAAGACTGATCGACATCGTTTCCTTTCAGGTGGTAAGACGAGAGCATAACAGGAACCAAGCCGCGGAGGTTCTGACCCCACATCATTTTGACACCGAAATGGACAGCGCCGCGCAGAGTGCGGCAAGGGCAATGAGATAGCCCACCGCGACGGTCAAAATGATCGGTGGCCCCAGCCCCGCCTTCGCAGCGAATACATGGGCGCCGGCAACAGCCACCGCGGTTGGGCCGAGCCCCGCTCCAAGCGCCACGTTCAGAAAAAAACTCATGGACATCGCAAGCCCCCGCAAACGATTCGGCACGACATCGAGAATCGCGGAAAAACCTACCGCGGTCACGATGCCCGACAGGGCGAAGTACAACGGCACGCCGGCCAGAACGAAGGCGAAAATCGGCGAGTCCATGAGCAGCGAGGCCGGCAATATCAAGAGGCCGGAATACAAACATACGCGCAGCTTGCGCGGCCATCCGCCAAGTGCCCCAGCACGGTCGGCCAGGGCGCCGCCGATGAGCACGCCCCCACCGAAGCCCACCGTCAAAAGCAAACCCAATTCGACACCGATTTGAGCCGGGTCTTTGCTGAAGTCCCTAATGAGCAGCGTCGGCGCCCAGGCGCCAACTGCATTGTCGACGAATGAAGCCGCTGCCAATACTACATAGATGGGCACTACTCGAGCCCATGGCGCAGCCCGCCAGGCGCTGCCATCCGCTACGCCGGCGGAGGTCGACGCGCCTTCCGTGGTCTGGCGAACCGGCTCGCGAATGAGCAAAATTGCCAGAGCCCACAAGAGTCCGGGCCCCCCGATTACGAGCAACACCATCCGCCACGGTGCGTAGGCGGCCAGGGGAGTGGCCGTAAGAGCGCCCGATTCTATGGCGTGCAGAACGCCGCCGCCGATGAGAATGGCCGCACCGTTCCCCATCGCAATACCGCTGAGAAAAGACCCGACGGCGGTACCGCGCCGTGACGGCGGGAAATAATCGCTGATCAGCGATATGGCAGCCGGAGAAAGCGCCGCCTCGCCCAGCCCGACGACGATGCGACTCGTGAATATCTCACCGAAGCTTTGTGAAAATCCGCAGGCAATCGTGCCCAGGCTCCAGACGCATACGCCGGCGAAAATGAGATTGCGGCGCGAAATGCGATCCGCCAGATAGCCCAGCGGGATCCCGGCGATTCCATAGACGACGGCAAATGCCGTGCCCAAGAGCAGGCTGATCTGAGTATCGCTGATACCCATATCGCTGCGGATTGGATCGACCAGAAGGCTCAACACCTGGCGATCGGTGTACGACAAGACCGCCGTCGCAATCAAAATTGCAACGACGGTCCAGGCGTAGGGACGACTGGGATAAGCAGCCATGCTAAAGCTTCAGAACTTGACGTTCAAATCGGCTCCAATCGTTCGCGGCTGATTCGTGGCGACCCGGTTCAAAATCGAGATGTTCGCCGATAGGGCGCCCGTGTCGCTCAGCAACGCCATCTTGTTCGTGAGGTTGTCCGCGAACAAGAATGCGGACCAGCGGACCGTATCGACCCCCAGCCGGAATCCAACCAGATCGTACGACGGCAGTGTATTGCGCGTGAACGTGATGTCCTGGATCGAATCGACGTAGCTGTTGGTCAGGCGCGCGACCAAATTCCTGTCATCCGCGAGCGGCTGCTTGTAACTGAGGCTCGTGTTGGCGGTGACCTGCGGCACATCCAGGAGGCGCTCTCCCGCCACGATGCCGGCGGCCGGCAGAGTCGTCGAATTCGTGGCGTGTGTATAACCGACGTTCTGCGCCACTACGAAGCCCGGCATAAGCACCACCGCGACTTCGAGCTCGGCGCCATAGACCTTCGCTTTGCCCGCGTTCGCGGTGAACTTGAAGCCGCACTTGGGAGCGACCTGCTGCTGCACACCTGTCCAATCTTCGTAATAGATGGCGCCGTTGACCGAGACACGCGAATCGAAGAAGCGGAGTTTCTCACCCAGTTCGTAGTTCCACACGCTGTCCGGACCGAACTGCGTGGGGGCGGCCGACGGGCATGGCGGCACGGGGATCGGTGAGTTGGGGCCGCCCGGACGGAAGCCCTTGGACATGGTGGCGTAGATGGTCGTGTCGCCGTCCGGGATGTAGGCCAGGTCCAGCTTGGGAGTCACGCCCGAGTTCTGGGCAAGACCGAATAGCGGGTTGCTGGTGCCATTGGCGGAGACGCCGCTGACGCTCGTCACCGAATTGCTGTGGTACAGGTAGTACCGCGCGCCGAGACTCGCTTTGAGGTGGCCCGGCAACATATAGGACAGCTCGCCGAAGGCCGCATACTGGTCGATATCGACCTTGCGGTGGTTGTCGGCCAGATTGGTGGTGCCGAAATCCCCGTTGAAACCGTAGGCGGTGGCCGGATAGAAGGAGTAAACGTGCGAGGTCGCGCCGAAGCTGCTGTAGTAACCGCCGATCAGCCACTGCAGTGGGTCGTCGCCGGTCGAGGCAAGGCGCAACTCCTCGCTGAACTGACGGGTGTAGTCGTCCTCGGTGATCGACCCGGCGCCGAGTCCGAACCATGTGTTGCCGGCCTCCGTCACCGTTTCGGTGCTCGAGAACGGCCATTTGGCCGGAGGCCCGAAAAAGCCGCCGATGTAGTCCTGCATCGCCTCGGAAATGTCCTGAGTCTGGTTTTGCTGGCGATCCCAGTAGGCCGTCGCGGACACCAGCTGGGACGAATCAAAATTGTATTTGCCCGTCAGCGTGTAGAGGTCGAACTTGTCCTCGAAGGGCTCCGCCACGTCGAACGGCTGGTAATGCACTTCGTTCAGCGGCGGGCTATCGATGGTATTCAAGCCATCCTGGGTGAGAGACTGATGCATGAAGCCGGCCGTGATGCTCAGGCGATCCGTGGGCTGAATCAGCAGCGACGCGCGTCCTGCCTGCAGCCGTTCGGTGTTGGAGTGGCGGATGCCCTGCGCCACCGGCGCGCCGGCCACGTCCCCGCGCGCCGTGCTGTTGTTGACCTCGACCGGGAACGGACTCACGACCTTGCGATCGATCCATCCATCGATGTATTTGTCCGTCCCGACCAGGCGCAGGGCGACGACATCCTGCACCAGCGGTATGTTCAGCATCACGTTCTCGGTGTGGTTGAAGCCGCCGCCCCCGGTCGTGCCGGAGCCGATGACCTCGACGTTGGCGCCAAAGGCGTGCGGGTCCGGTTGGTTGGTGATGAGTTTGATCGTGCCGCCCATCGAGCCCGCGCCGTACAAGGTACCCTGCGGTCCTCGCAACACCTCGACGCGGTTGAGATCGAACAGGCTTGGGTCGATCACGGTCTTGCCGTTCTGCGCCATGGCGGCGGGCGTCAGGACCGCATCGTCGAGGTAGAAGCCCACGGTCGGCGACTCGCCGCCGGTGGAGGTGAGGCCGCGCATCTCGAATTCCGTCTGCCCAGGGCCGGACGTCTTGAACGAGACGCCCGGCACCTGCTGGGCGACCGACGTGAAGTCCGACAGGCCCGAGGCTTGCAGATCCGCTCCGCTGATCGCGGTGATGCTGATCGGCGTCTTTTGCACGGTGGACTCGCGCTTTTCCGCGGTGACGACAATTTCTTGCAATTCCTGGCTTGGTGGTGCGAGCTGTGCCCACACCGTGCCGGTCAACGCCGTACAACATCCCAAAGCCGTGAGCGCTCGCTTGACGCAGTATTGCTTCGTCATATCCCCACCTCTTTTTGATCGGCCAATTACGGTTCACCGGACTTCGCTACATTCAACTCCCAGTGTTCATCTCGCTACTGATCGGCAGCGCGCTGCTCCGGCAACGCATTCAATTCATACTTCATGATCCGACCGTGAGCGCCCGAGCGATCCCGTTCCAAATCGTATATATCGCCCGCGGGACCTTGCCGCCGGCCAATGACGTTCGCAATCGACGACAATTCATCGGCGTGCAGGCGAAGCCTGTGGATCTGCGCGTGCGCGTGGAGGTGCGACGTATTGACGGCTCCGACGATCGCCGCCGCGACCTGGTCCCGGTCCAGCATCACTCGCGTCGCCACGGAAGCAATATCGGTATCATGTGTGGCGGCAATGCGGCTAAGCACTCCCAGTAGTTCCTGAAATATGCCCCAGCCGCCGAAATCCTCGATAATCAACTTGTACTTGGCCAATGAGCGGTTCGCCAAATCCGGCTGGGGAGCGGGCTTACCCAGCGATCGCTCGGAAAGAAAGCCGCCGCAAACCGTGCCGTAACACAGCAAGGCGATGTTCTGAGCTCGACAATAGGCCACCATCCCGTGATTCGGACGATCATCCACCAGTGAGTATTGAACCTGATGCGATGTGACCGGTATCCCGGCATCGACGAGTTCTTTCAGCCGCGGCGTGTCGAAATTCGTGA
>WNFR01005335.1_pt1 | contig 29877 bp, 25 predicted proteins | sample 5400221 | NCBI WGS metagenome assembly WNFR01 (sample SAMN13153357, study PRJNA577476) | soil metagenome | isolation source: 40 cm soil under Madrone tree | place: USA:California | collected 2016-06-14
ATCCCAAACGCGTCGGTTTGTATGGCGGGAGCTATGGCGGCTTCATCACGCTGATGGCGATGTTCACCCAGCCTGATGTTTTCGCCGCGGGCGCGGCTCTGCGGCCGGTGACTGACTGGGCACACTACAACAATTCTTACACGGCAAACATTCTCAACCTGCCGCAGAAGGACGCCGAGGCCTACAAGCAAAGCTCGCCGATCTATTTTGCCAGTGGACTGAAGGGCGCGCTGCTGATCTGTCACGGCATGGTCGACGTGAACGTAAATTTTCAGGACACCGTGCGGCTGGTGGAAAAACTGATCGAGCTGAGAAAGGAGAACTGGGAAGTCGCGCCATATCCAGTCGAGGACCACGGCTTTGAACGCGAAGAGAGCTGGGCCGATGAGTACAAGCGGATTCTGAAGTTGTTTGTCGACAACCTTAAGCCAGAGGAGGGCAGGGCGTTGCCAACGCGCAGCAATGCGCGTTCGAAATAGATTCAGCGTCGGAAGGCGCACAAAAAGCTAGGTAGGTATATAATCGCCCTACAGGTAGCGCAAGTTTCGCGCAATAGAAGACATGAAACAGATCAATATCAGTATTGATGATGAACTCTACCGGCAAGCACGGGAGAGACTGGATGATCTGGAATCGTCAGTGAGTCGATGTGTGACGAACTACTTGCAGAGTCTCAATGACGACGACGCCCGAATAGCTGCTGCTCGCAACCGAATGATCGAGTTATTCCGGAACACTAAGGGATTCGGAGTGGGCGAAAAGCTCTCGCGAGAAGAAATGCATGAACGCGGAAGTGTTCATTGACACGAATATCCTGCTCTATGCGATAAGCGACCGCCCCGAAGAGCAACTAAAGACTGAGCGGGCGCGTCATTTGTTGTTGAATGAGAACTGGAGTTGGTCGGTTCAAGTAGCTGGCGAATTCTTCAGTACCGCAACCTCCACAAAGCGTCAGTTTCAATTGCCGAGTGATCGGGCCATAGAGTATGTCCGAACCTGGCTCAACTTTCCTACGGCCTCAATAACTCCATCCACAGTTCTCAGGGCTTTCAAAATCCAACAGCGTTTTAGGGTGAACTACTGGGACGCCGCCATAATAGCATCCGCCCTTGAGCTGGAGTGTCATACTCTTTATAGCGAGGACCTCAATCACGGACAGCAGTACGATGGAGTTAAGGTCATCAACCCATTCCTTGCCGTTCTCGCGTGACTAGCTTAAATGAACTACCGACCGAACGACCTACTCAAGAGAAGTCTTCGAACTCTGGTAATAGTTTTTGCAGTCTGCGTCTGGCCATCCGTGGCTTTTGGCCAAGTCAGATGCCTGAACCCCGAGGATGTGCAGAAATTGGTTGCGCAGGTGAACGTCCCGCAGAGTGCTACTCTCAATAAAACACTCAGTAATGAGTTGTTGGCGCTCAAAAAGAGCGACCAGAAGCAGGTCAGGGCCGACGTTGCAAATAACAGGAAGGCCGATGATTTGTTCCAGGGCTTAAAGGAAACCAGGAACAAGAATGCTTCTGCGGTCTGTCAGATGCTGAAAACTTATGGCTGGCCCAGCGCGGAGCTGGTTGGCGCGGAAGGGGTCGAGGCCACCTTCTTCCTGATTAAGAACAGTTCGTTCGAGTTGCAACTTGATCTTTTGCCGGTGGTGATTGCGGCCATAAACAAGGGCGCGTTACCGAGAGCTGAGTTTCCAGGCTACTTCGATCTGCTGCGTTTGAAGGTTGGCCTAAAGCAGTTGTTCGGCACTCAGGCCACGCTCGCCAATGGGTTCCTGGTGCTCTATCCCATCGAAGCTGAGGCGCAGGTTGATGCGCGCCGAAAGGAATTCGGGCTGGGGCCATTGGCCCGATACCTCCACGCCCTCGAAGCCACCTATCAATTGCCCCTGGTCAGATCGGCCGGCGCCTTAACGAATTCTTTTTCCGAATCCGAGAAGAGGTCTATTGCCAAAGCAACGACGACGGGTTTGTTTGAAGGGCAAATAGTCGAAGAAGGTGAGGTCATTCGAGTTGACACAAACCTGGTCAGCCTGAACGTGAGCGTCTACAGCACCAAACTCAGAACCAATGTCAGCATGCTCGCACAGAAAGACTTCGCGGTTACCGAAGACGGCCATCCGGAAACCATTTCGTTCTTCGGTACCACAGACGTGCCATTCGATCTGGTGCTGCTGCTTGATCTGTCGGCTTCGACCTCAGGCAAGCGCGATCTAATTCGCAAATCAACGCGGCGTTTCATCGAAGCCGCGCGCCCCACGGACCGCCTGGCAATCGTGACCTTCTCAGATGAGGCGCAGGTTGTCTCACCATTAACCGAAGACCGCAAACAGCTCCTGTCGAGCATTAATAAGATTGAAGGCACCGGCAGCTCAGCCATTTGGGACTCATTAAAGTTCACGCTGGATAAAGTCATTGGGACAAAGACGCCTAGGCGGCGCCGGGCCGTGGTGATCATGACTGACGGCATCGACAATTCCCTGGGCAGTTATGCAGAATCGCGGATAACCTTCGCGGATTTGATTGAAGCCGTGCGGCACAACGACGCCTTGATCATTCCGATCTGCCTGGATACGCAAGGTTCCGGCCCTCGTTTCATTGGCGTTGGCCACAGGGTGATTGAAAATGCCCGGAAGACTCTGGAGTTGTTGGCCGAGGAAAGCGGCGGGCTTTTTTATCAGGCGCGAAAGATAGAAGACCTCGAAGGAGTCTATATTCAGGTAATCGAAGACCTGGGCAAGGTCTACAGTCTGGGTTACACGCCCACAAACCAAAAGCGAGATGGTTCATGGCGCATGGTCAAAATAGAAATATTTAACCAACCGGATCTGAAGGCTCGTACCAAACCGGGTTACTACGCTAATTGATCGGCGCAAGAAGACCAGGCCAGAGCAATGATTCAAGTGGGATTGAGCCGTTCAACGAGCCTGCGCAGCGGGCGGCAGAATTTAGCCCCGGGTGGAGCGAGCGCAGCGAGCGTAGCCCGGGGATCACGCCCCAAAAAGATCCAGAGCCCGTGAAGCGGGCGACAGATACAGAACCGCAACCGATAGGGAGCGGGATGAAGACTCAATGCTCGATCGCGTGAACCTCTGCATTGCGTGCTTTGGACGTTGCCCCCTTACCCGTCGTGCGGCGCACGTTTTTCAATGAAGGAAAGCAAAATCGGCTCAAGAGCAATGAGACAAGTGGGACTGAGCCGTTCAACGAGCCTGCGTAGCAGGCGGCAGAATTTAGCCCCGGGTGGAGCGAGCGCAGCGAGCGTAGCCCGGGGATCACGCCCCAAAAAGATCCGGAGCCCGTTGAACCGGGCGACAGATACAGAACTGCGACCGATAAGGAGCGGAACACTGACTCAATTCTCGAATTATGTCCGAGGTATCTTCTGCGAATTCTATTGCCTGTGTCGGGTAAGTTGCGCCCTTATCCCGCTCGCTACCGCTCGCGGTTCCGTACCGAGTCGGTGAGATCACTCGACGAGCCGCGGAGCGGCGGCAGAATTTAGCCCCGGGTGAGCGAGCGAAGCGAGCGTAACCCGGGGATCGCGCCCCCAGAAGATCCAGAGCCCGTGAGCGGGCGACAGATACAGAACTGCGACCGATAAGGAGCGGAACAAGGACTCAATTCTCGAATTATGTCCGAGGTATCTTCTGCGAATTCTATTGCCCTGTATCGGGTAAGTTGCGCGCCCTTATCCCGCTCGCTACCGCTCGCGGTTCCGTACCGAGCGCTTTACTTGATCGGCGCACGTAATCGCCGCTTCATTTCATCCACCGACACGCACGAACTGGGATCGTTGTGATGCGCGGCGAGACGTTCTGCAACCACCTCTTTATCGCCGGCCGACAAAGCTCCTACTCCCGGCCCTTATAAACGACCCCATTCTTCATCACAAACACGACCTTCTCCATCGCATGAATATCTTTCAAAGGATCTCCTGAGACGGCGACGATGTCGGCCCACTTGCCGGGCGTCAATGATCCGAGGTTCTTGTCCCAGCCGAGCAGCTTTGCGCCGTTCATGGTGCCGGCGATGATCGCTTCCATCGGGCTCATGCCGCCCCATTCAACCAGCAGCACAAACTCGCGCGCGTTGGTGCCGTGCGGGATTACGCCGGCGTCCGTGCCCAAAGCGATCTGAATTTTGTTGGCGACGGCCAGCTTGATTGCGTGGCGGATAGCGGCGGCGGCGGCCAGGGCCTTCTCGGCGCGCAGACCTTTCAGCACGCCGGTTTTCGCGGCTCTTTCCACGAACTCGCCGGCCATCATGGTCGGCACCAGGAACGTGCCGCGCTCGGCCATCATGCGCGCGCCTTCTTCGTCCAAAAAGGATCCGTGCTCGATAGAGGAAACACCCGCTCGCACAGCTAACTTGATGCCTTCGGTGCCGTGGGCATGCGCGGCGACCTTGCGATCGAGTTTATTAGCTTCGTCGACCAACGCTTTTAATTCTTCAAAACTGTATTGGGTCGCACCGACGGCGTCGCCTTCCGACAGTACGCCGCCGGTCGCGCAGGTCTTGATTACGTCGGCGCCGTATTTGATTTGGTAACGCACGGCAACGCGAATTTCTTCCGGTCCGTTGGCCACGCCGTCGATGGGACCAAGCGGCAGGAGCCCGGGGCGAAATCCATTTTCATCGCAGTGACCGCCGGTAATACCAATCGCGTGACCGGCACTCTCCATTCGCGGGCCGATCGTCCAGCCTTCATTGATGGCTTTGCGCAAAGCCATATCGTCAAACGGTCCCGAGGCGCCGACGTTGCGCACGCTGGTAAACCCGGCCATTAAAGTGTCGCGCGCATGCAGGACGCCCAGGATCGCGCCGAAGGATTGATAGTCTCTGACCACGGCGGTGTCGCCGTCGGGATCGCCGAGCACCCGCCCGATCAGATGCGTGTGCGCATCAATGAAACCAGGCAGCAGCGTGACGTCGCCTAAATTGATCACCTTCACCCCCGCGGGGACGCGCACCGAATTCGCATCGCCAACCGCTGTGATCCTGTTATTAGAAACGATCACGATGCCGTTATTGATCGGCGCCGCGCCGGTGCCGTCTATCAAACGCGCGGCGCGTAACGCGACCACCCCTTTGCCTTCAGGCGGCTCAGGCCGAATCCCAATCGGCGCAGGGTTCTGCGGCAGCCCTGATACGCACAGACAAGAAAGTAGAATCAAAGCGGTCAAGATGAGTTTGAAGTTTCTCACTGCGGCTCCTTCTTTCAATTGATAACGGGAATATTGAATTTGCGAGCGCAAGCTGGCAACTTGCACTATAGCCGACGCATTCTAGTTGAGATTTGATCCGTGCGCCAACGGTTTAATGGTGTGGACGAAGGAACGATGGGCATGGAGTCAGGTAGCGACCGGGTCGCAGCCTTGGCGATCTCGACCGTCACGTGAGTTGAGACCCGGTCGCTACCGCTCCCGGTACTGACGTCATCCTCAAGTGTAAGACCCTACCGTAAGCTCCAAACGTTGATCCATAACCAAACATGGACTATGGTTGTGCCGAATCAGCTTTGCTTGCCTGTATTCAGGAGTCAGCAATGAGAATCAAGTTCCCACATCTCCGTTTTTCACTTCTGCTTTTGTTTTCATTTGTATTGCTCACTCCTGCAAAAGACTTGGCGCAGGACGGTGAGGAGGACCAGGCGCAAAAGCAAATCGAAAAGCGGCAGGAGTTGGAACGCAAGACGCTCGCGATGCTGGACGAAGTGGCCACTCAGGCCTTGAGTCTCAGGCTGCCAGAGAACCGTTCGTTCGTCTTAGCCGCCACCGCAGATCTATTGTGGACGCATGACGAGAAACGCGCGCGCAATTTGTTCTGGGACGCGCTGAATAGTCTCACCTCGACGAATAATCCAAGTACTGCGGACACGAAAGACCCAGCCAAAGACGCTTCGGGCAAAGACGCTTCGGGCAAAGACGCTTCGGCTAAAGACTCAATCGCTAAGCGTTCGGCGAACGAGAAAGCCCAGGATCTAAACCAGTATTATGCGGCCTTTTCTTTGCGACACGAGTTCCTGCTCAAGGTTGCGCGGCACGATCCGCAACTCGCTCTGGACATGCTGCGTGCCACGCGCCTGCCCACACCGGACAATCTGAATGCTGGTTACGCTTTGCCCGACGAGCGTGATCTGGAACAGGAAATCGCCAACCAAACCGCGGCGCGCGATCCCGCGCATGCCCTGCAGCTCGCGCGTGAAAGCGTGGCGAAGGGACTAACCTATCAAGCCTATGGAGTTTTGCTGCAGCTAAACCAAAACAATCCTGAAGCCGCGCTGGAATTCGCCGGCGATCTGATCGGCAAGATCCAAACGGCTAACGTGTTGACGGACGACACCGCGTGCGGAATGGCCCTGATGCTCTTGCGAGCCTCTCGGCCTGCTCCGGCCGCGGCCGAAAACACAGCCTTTCTTAGCGGCGGCCAAATCAAGCTGAGCGACGATCAAAGACGAACGCTGGTCGACGTGCTGATTGATGCCGCCGAAAGCGTCTCAGCCAATTCGAATCTGCTGGTGGGATTAATGGAGGTCCTGCCGGACATTGAGCATGTGGCTCCCGATCGGGCAGAAAAAGTGAAAACGAAACTTGCCACGCGCGTGCTAACCAAAGAGCAGAAAGAGTGGGCGCAGTTGGACTCGCTGTTCAGCAAGGGCACGCCGGAAGATTTGGTCAGGGCAGGTGTCGGCGCCAGCGACGAGGCGCGCAAAAACTTCTATCAAGCCGCGGCCGCGAAGGCGGTGATGAACGGCAAGGCCGAGGCGCTGCGTGAGTTCATCAAGAGTGAGGTTAAGGACGAGTCGCAACGCAGTAGTTTGAACGACTTGCTCGATGCGCATCAAATGAACTTGTCCCTGAATCGTGGCGACGTTGAAGAGATGGAAAAGTTGCTGCCGTCCATTCGGCAAAAGGAAAAACGAGCTGTGATGATGGCCGAGATCGCTATAATGCTCGAGAAGAAAGGCAGGCACGACGAGGCCTTGAAGTTGTTGGACGAGGCCCAGCCGCTGGTCAAGTTGGATCTTACCAGCCAGGCGCAATCGGATGCTTTGTTGGCAGTCCTCCTCGCCGATGCGATCGCGGACCCGGACCGGGCGTTTGCGGCCATCGAGCCTGTTGTCGACCGAGCGAACGATAACCTCGGCAAGCTCCTGCTACTCGAAAAGTTGATCAAGACGGGATTTGTGAAGGACGGCGAAATCAAGCTGCAGCAGCCGGGCGTAATTTCGCTCGACTTTGCGATTTTTAAGTACGGCAAGGGTGTAGTTGCTCTGGCTAACGCGGATTTCAATCGCACGAAGGCATTGACCGATCGCCTGCAACGCAATGAACTACGCGTGATGGCGCGCTTGCTGCTGGTTCAGGCGCTGCTGCGCAAAGTTGAGCCAGCCGAGAGGAAGACTGCGCAATAATATTTAGGCTCACTTGATCTTGATCCGCATCTTGTTGCTGGTCCTCGTATGCCAGGTGACACTTACCAGGACATCCGCAGTCCCTGGCAGATTGTCAGGCAGCACCACAACCACCTCCGTCAACCAGCTTAATCCTGGAACCGTAGTCACTGATTCAACCGTTAACGGATAGACCTTCAACTGTGCATCTTCGGCTTGCGCGGTCAGCGCTGAGCTGTTTTCACTGGGCAGCAAATCCAAATTGACGGCGAATAGCATCACCCTCGTTCGGTTGTCAGAACTAAAGTTAAAGTTGTTAGTGAGGGGATAAGGATCGCGCAGCATGGTGACTGAGTCGAGAGCGATGGCAAGATCAGTATTCTCTTCGGTCTGGAGAATGGGCGGAGGCGGCTGCACCGTCAACGTCGCCTCATTGCTGTTCGCGGCGCCAAAGCTATTCGTCACCACGCAACGAAACTTTGCCCCGCTATCTGCCAGGGCTGTGGACCCGAGCGTATACGTCGATGAATTGGCGCCGGCGATGTTCGTCATGTTTCTTTGCCATTGATAGCTGAGCGGCGTGCTGCCACCAGCGCTGACAGTAAAAGTTGCTGGCTGTCCCTGCGCGACGGTCTGATCGATAGGATGCGTGATGATGTTTGGCGGAACGTTGACGGTCAAAGTTGCTTCGTTGCTGGTCGCGCTGCCGGAACCATTCGTCACCACGCAACGAAACTTTGCGCCATTATCCGCAAAAGCTGTCGCGGGAATTGAATAGCTGGATGAGTTTGCGCCGGCGATGTTCGTCATGTTTCTTTGCCATTGATAGCTGAGCGGCGCACTGCCACTCGCAGCCACAGTGAAGCTGGCCGGTTGTCCTTGCAGCACTGTTTGGTTTGCTGGGTGTGAAGTAATGGTTGGACTAACCGGCGAGTATCGGACTTTGAAAACCGCACTCGAACCGATAGCGAGGTAATAGAGACTGCCGTCTGCCGCAACCTTCAAGTCAACCGGGCTGGAGATGCCGCTGGCGAAGTCGGCCGCAGTATTGTTGGATGGATCCAATAGGCGAATCCATCCACCGCACAGATCGGCGAAGAAATACTTGCCGGCATAGCTGGCCGGGAATTGCATCGTAGCGGGGTTGTAAAAAGTTCCGCCGGTAATAGCACAGCCCGTTGTGCTGGTTGAGCCGTGACCGTAGGCAAACAGGGGCGCTCGGAACCTTGGATCCGATGTCGGCCCTTCAGTGATTGGCCATCCGTAATTAGATCCGGCGATACCGTCATTAATCTCTTCCCAGGTGCTCTGGCCGACGTCGTTAATGAACATGCGCGTGGTGCCTGGCTGAAACGCGAAGGTAAAGGGATTGCGAAGTCCCAGCGCCCAGATCTCTTTGCGGGCCCCGGACGTGTTGAAGAAGGGATTGTCCGTGGGAATCGTTCCATCCGCATTGATGCGTAAGACCTTTCCCAGGAGATTTGCGAGCGTTTGCGAATTCGATCCATTGGCGTTCTCGCCGACAGCGATGTACAACTTCCCGTCCGGGCCAAAATGGATTGCGCCGCCATTGTGATTGCCCGCGCCGCTCAGATTGTCGAGGTCGAGAATGATCATTTCGCTGTTGGCGGCCGCGACATCACCATTGGCTGTGAAGCGGCTGACGCGATTGTGCGCGATTGATCCTGGCACGGTGTAGTAGACGTACAAAAAGTTATTGGTAGCGAAGTTGGGATCGAAGGCAATGCCGAGCAGACCGCGCTCACCTGCGGAATCGACAGTCAGGGTCAGAAACGGCGCCGGCAGCAGAGCGCCATTCTTGATCACCCGGAGAGTGCCACCCTGAAGACAGACGAACAGCCGGCCATCGGGCGCAAAGTCCATCGCTGTAGGTGACGAGAGTCCAGTGGCAAAGGTCGTCTCGACAAACCCGCTTGGCAAACTAGCGGCGCCAACTGGAAAGGAAAGGGCGGAGCTAATTAACCAGGTCGCAACGCCGAGGACGAGCCCGCGATTCTTAATCAGCTTCCGAAACACGCGCCGGTAAACAGGCCCGCTTTCAATCGAAGCATCATGGAAGAAGTTGCGCATCATGAAACAGTCTTTTGCAAAACCCGGCCTGCCCTTCTGTGCGGAACGCGTGCGATCAACCGCTCGCTCTGACACGAACGCTCATTTCGGGGGCAAGCGGAGGAATTGAGACTGATGCTGAGTGAAAGGCAACTCTGGGGCTTGAGGGTGGGTGTTGCGTTCCCGAATATCTGGGGCCGAGCGGGATTATACTACTTTGTTGATGGCGTCTTCTACCGAAATAGTAGACTGCATCGGACGCAAATTCGTTGGGGAAAGGTTGAGAGTTATGAGTAAAGGAAATCGCTTCTCCTGGTTGGCCTTGATCGCGGTCGCGGCCCCTCTGTTGATAGCTCTCCTTTCGTCGAGCCCGGCTGAGAACGAATTCAATGGCACTCATGCTGCCGCGTTCGTGCCCACTCCACCAGCGACGCGGCCGCGAACGATAGCACAGGGGCCGGCGTCAGTACCCAGTCTTGGACCGGGGGCCAGTCTGCACGGCAAGCGGCTTTTCCCTCCCGACAATCCGTGGAACCAGGACATCTCCAACTCACCTTTGGATCCTAACTCGGCGAATTTAATCAAGAGCATTGGCGCTGATGATCGCCTGCATCCGGATTTTGGCACCGTGTGGAACGGCGCGCCGAATGGAATTCCGTATATCGTAGTGCCGGGCACGCAGCCTTTGGCGCCGGTGAGTTTTCGATCGTACGGCGGTGAGAGCGATCCGGGCCCTTACCCGGTGCCGCGCGATGCGCCGATTGAAGGTGGGCCAAACGGGACCGGGGACCGGCACGTGTTGGTGATCGATCGCGACCACTGGAAGCTATACGAATTATTTTCCGCGTCCCCAGTGAAGGGCTCTGCGAGCTGGGTCGCCGGCAGCGGCGCAGTCTTTGATTTGAATTCGAGTAAGCTGCGACCGGAGGGCTGGACTTCAGCGGATGCGGCCGGGATGCCAATTTTTCCGGGCTTGGTTCGTTACGATGAAGTGTTTGAGCAGCGCGAGATCAGACATGCTTTGCGCTTCACGGTCGGGCGATCGCGAAAGGCTTACGTCTATCCCGCGCGCCACTTTGCCAGCGGCGATCCGGATCCCAATCTGCCGCCGATGGGAATGCGCGTGCGCCTGAAGTCATCTTTTGATATTTCGAGTTACTCTGCGGCTAATCAGGTGATTCTGCGAGCGCTGAAGAAATACGGAATGTTCGTCGCCGACAACGGCCCCGGTTGGTTTTTAAGCGGCGCGCCCGATCCGCGTTGGAGCAATGACGACCTGGGCATGTTGAAAAACATCAAAGGATTTAACTTTGAAGTTGTGCGCATGGGCTCGATCGTGACGAGGTGAGTAAGCTCGCGAAAACGCGGCAACCCTGGGCTTTGTTGCAAACCGCTTCGCGGTAGTTCTATTAATCACCAGAGAGTCTGGCCAGATATTAATCCGGCATTTCGTCCCCACTCTCAGAAGAACGAGTGTCTATCCTTCATCCTTCGGCAAATCACTCGTTTCCCTGTATCATACGGGACGATTGCCCTCGAGCACCTTCAGTCGAAAGAGGAGTCAAATTCAATGCCCCAGAGTTCTACTATTGACAATCGATCCGGTCAGCGCTATGTCCACGCCTTTCCCATCCGGGCTGAGTGGGACACAAATGATGGGATTCATATTGTCGCCGAAGGCGAAACAGATAACGTTGGTCCCGAAGGAACTTTGATTCATCTCCAGCGCGACCTGCCGCCGGTTGGCGGACGAGTTAATTTGCTGGTGCTCGGCGACCACGGTGAGAAGCTGCGGGTGATTGCCGAAGTCCTGCGCATCGAACGCAATCCCAGCCATCCTCAAGCGGCCCTGCAAGTGCTCGGCGAAACAAACGAGTGGCGCGGCCTGGTCTGGGAGGAAGCCGGTATCAAGATGGCTGAACCCGACGAAGGCTATGATGACGACGATTTCTGAGTAACTCCAGATAGATTGGTTCCATCTAACGATTAGAACTCATGACGCCAGACTCTGATCACTCTGCGGCAAAAGAGAAGGACCAGTTAGCGGCCTGGATGCAAACGCGAGCGGTGCTGCGGATTATTATTATCCTGCTCGCGGTGGCGATGTTTCTCTGGATCGTTTACAAGCTGACAACTGTCCTCCTCTTAATCGTCCTCTCCATTTTCTTTGCCTACCTGGTGGCGCCTCTGGTTGATCTGGTCCAGCGGCCGATTCGTCTGGGTGGACGGGAACGAGTCATACATCGCGGACTCGCGATTGGAATTGTGTACGCGGTGCTGTTTGTGGGAATCGGGCTGGCGATCTATTTCCTGGCGCCTCAACTGGGCGCGCAGTTTCCCGAATTCAAGCTGCAAGCCACAGCCTATTACAAGACAATCACGAACGCATCGGATCGGCTCAATGGATATTTCATGCAGCACCGCATGCCTGAGGGTATCGTCAAGGCGGTTAACAATACTTTCCTGGGTCTAATCGCAAAGGGCGGCGAACTTGTCAGCGTGGCCTTTGAACGATTGCTGGGGTTGATAATTTACATTCCCTGGCTGGTGCTAATTCCGATCCTGAGTTTCTTCTTCCTCAAAGATGCCGACAGCTTTCGCCGATCGGTTCTGGCTATGCTCCCGCGTGGGCGCTTACGCTGGCGCGGCGACGAGTTCTTTCAGGACGTTAACAGCACGCTGGCTGCTTACATCCGCACGCAATTAACGGCTTGCCTGCTGATTGCCGGTTTTTGCAGTGTGGGCTTTGCTCTGCTCGGTCTGCCCAGCCCGCTCGTGCTCGGACTGATTGCCGGCATGCTCGAGTTTGTGCCCTTGATCGGCCCGCTGGCCGTGGCAATCCTGGCGATCTTGCTGGCACTGCTGCATTCAGGTTTTGGCCTTGCATTCGAGGTCCTGATCTTCCTGGGTGTGCTGCGAATCATTCAGGACTATGTGATCTATCCTCGACTAATCGGGCAAGGAATCCACTTGCATCCGCTGGCGGTCATTTTGGCAATCCTGGCTGGGGCAGAGATCGCCGGTGTCGCGGGAATCTTTCTGGCCATCCCGGTGATTGCGATTATCACCGTCAGCTATCGTCACTGGCTGGAACATCGCGGCAGCGAAACTATCGCCGAGGTCCTGGAGGAGGCGGTCGTCGAAGCAGAGAATGAAGCAGTGGGAGAGTTAGACCGCCCGACAATCAGTACCACCCCGGACGAGATGGCCCGCGTGCGGCCTGACTTGCTCACCGGAGAACTGAAGCCAATCAACGAAGAATGAAGACGATACCGATGGGTTTGAGGACAGCGTTTGAATGCGATGCTTCCAGACTACCTGTAGGGCAAACCTTGTGGCAGATTAAGTCTTCCGAACAATCGACCTGTGTGCTTAGCGCCCAACGCGAAGCGGTTGAACAAGGCGCCTCTTTGATCTCAAGGCGCCTCTTTGATCTAAGGTCTCAGCCTCGCTGGTATTAATCTCCGACAGAGATGCGAACTTACCCGGGAACCGCTCTGCGATCCTCCATCAATTCAATAAATCGTTTGAAGTGATGTGCGGCATCGTGCGGACCGGGTGCGGCTTCCGGATGATACTGGACTGAAATAATGGGAAGGGTCGTGTGACGCATGCCTTCGACGCATTGATCGTTAAGATTGATATGCGTCACTTCCATTTCAGCAGGCAAAAGTCTCGCCCCCAAAAGCGCGCCCCAGCAGCTGGTGGCCAAAGCAAATGCCAAACGTCGGCACGCCTGACCGTGCCACCCGCTTAACTTGCTCGACTTCCCTGCTCATTGACGCAGGATCACCCGGGCCGTTGGAAAGAAAAACTCCGTCGGGCTGCAAGGCAAAGACTTCGGTTGCCGGAGTCGAAGCCGGGACCACCGTGATGCGACAGCCGGCCAGTGACAACTCTCGCAATGAATTCAGTTTCACGCCAAAGTCGTAACAGACCACATGAAAGCGTTCGTTAATAGCGGCGGGAACCTCGTAGGGTGTTTTGGTGGTGACGACACTAGCCAGTTCGCGATTTTCCATTGAGGGCGAGTTGCGTGCTTTCTGAATTACGCTTTCCGTATCGGCATCGATCGTCGAGAGACATGCGCGCATCGCGCCTTTGTCGCGAATGTGGCGAACTAAAGCTCGCGTGTCGACGTGATCGATAGCCACGATGTTCCAACGCTGCAAATAATCGTCAAGCGTTTCTTCCGAACGCCAGTTTGAAGCCACGCGGCTGAACTCACGGGCCACGAACCCTTCGACCCAGGGCCGCGACGATTCTCCGTCCTCGGCGTTCACGCCATAGTTGCCGATTAAAGGATAAGTCATGCAGACGATCTGGCCGGCGTAAGAAGGATCGGTGAGTACTTCCTGATAGCCGGTCATCGAGGTGTTGAAGACCATCTCGCCCGTGCTCTCGCCCGCGGCGCCCCACGAGCGCCCGCGCCACACGCGGCCATCTTCAAGAGCGAGGATTGCTGGCTTTGCAATAGATAACATATTGTTTGGATCCTCTTTAGGCTGGCATCTCACTATCATTGTCTTTCTTCTTCGGAGGCGGGGTCGAGGACTCTGAAATGGCTCTATTGAATCCATTAAGGAGACTGTGCAAACCAGCCCACGCCGATGCAAAGCCGCCGATTATGACAGATATGGAATAAATCGCCAGTTGCATTAATCGTGCGGATGTTCAGGAGAAGCTTGATGCCCGACACACCCATAATGGCTCCGAGAATAACGAACAAAACGCAATCGAAAGATGGGAGTCTTCGATGCTTCAGCGGAAAGCCACAACGGATGAATAGAAGGAGAACGACTACGATGCAGATTCCGACAATACCCCAAGAGACTAGCCAATCCTTTATAGAATGAAGAAAGGACACTCTTATTTATCGCCTGCGGCTAGGAGACCGGCAATGCCGCCGACTATCGCGCCCGGGAGTCCAGCAAACGCAGCTCCCGCTAAAGCTCCTAAGATTGCTAAACCCGCTTGTTTATCAGCCGAAGAGTGTTGTACTGGCACAAGAGGCGAATAGCCGCATAGCGCACAACGGTAGGAGGACAAAGGGCCGCCAGGATTTGGATAGATCATCGCGCAATTCGGGCATTGCACTCGTTCTAGAACGATATCCTTGTTGTAAGCTCTCGTAACCACAGTAGTTTCAGTGCGAATCTAGAACAGATCGATGTAAAGCAGAAGCTTGAGCATCGTCAAAACATTATAGCTCAGACGTCAAGTAATCAAATGTTGCATCACCGCCTCCGCTTCGCAACTGATATTCGATGCTCATGTCAGCGACGTTGACGAACGCAGCATCTTGAACACGCTTGCGCAGAATGACTCCAGGACAAGCAACACTTCCGAAATCGCGATTTGAAATTTCAGAAGAAATTGTGACCACGCGAATAATGAAACGAAATCAAAAGATCCGCGTCTAATGCCTGCTGCCTACGGCTTCCCGCCGTCCCTTCAGGAACTGCTGCGCTTCATTCAACCAGCGCTTCTCGACGCGGTACTTGTAAGCCGGCGCAGTCTTTACTGCATCAATACAGGCCTGCATCGAACTGTCGGCTTCCTGGCTGTCCCCAAGCCCGGCGTGCGCCCGGCCAACTAAATACAGGGCCTCCGGATCATTGGGACGATGATCAAGGAACCTCTCGAGCACGTTACGCGCGTCGCTGTACTGTCCGGCCGCAATGTAAGTCGAGCCAATCTCGCGCCAGATCTCCTGTTGCGCGTGAGATTGATCACGCTGCACAACCTGCTCGAAGTGGCCGATGGCCTCAGGCAGGCGGCCCTGAGTTCGGGCGATGCGGCCCAACTGATAGTGCGCATCCAGCTCTTCCGGGTCGATGTCGATCGCACGTTGAAAACGCTCGCGCGCCAGATCCATTTCACCGCGTTGTTGATGTATCAAACCAAGATTGTAATGCGCCGATGAATCACGCGGATTGATCGTGGCCGCCTCGAGGTGTTGCTTGAAAGCAGCCCGCGCCCGTTGCGTGCCGACTATCCCAGTGAAGTAGCCGCGCAGTAGAAAGAACAGCATCAGCAACATGAACGGCGACGCCAGGATCATGCCGAACACAGGTAGCAATTTGATTGAAACTGGAAACGCAATTGCTCCGCTTATGATCATGATCAGCGTGGCGCGGAGCCCTGACAGACGCAGAGAAAGACTGAGCGCCGGAACGGCCCAACCAGCGAAAGCAAGAATAAACATCAGGAACGCCAGGCAAAAGCCGAGGCTACCGACATTCAGCAGCTTCAGATCACCCATCTGCCGCATCTCTGGCTGAAGTTCAATCTGTCGTTGCAGCCATGCGATGAGTTTCTGCCCAAGCGTCAGGTCGACACCGGACGCATGAAGGACTATGACAATTAGCAACGCGGTGAAGCTCGCCGCCGCTAGCGCGTAGAGGCAAGTGGAAGCGACCGAAGCGTATTCCTGTTGAAAGAGCAGGCGGTAGCTGGCGCGACGGTCGATGAGGTTCGTCAGGACAATTGCCAGGGGCACGAAAACCACGGTCACGAACATGATCGAGCATGCCGACTGAAACAAACTACTGACTCCGGTAAACAGAAGTCGAAACCCGAGAATGTGTCTCAGGTATGTCCAGACGATGTATCCGATGAAAAGCTCATTGGCGAGTAGTGCAAAAAGAGCTGTGGGAGCCAGCGCGCCGCGATCGCGCACTTCCCGCATTCCGCGGATAGGCGAGTAAAAGATCATCCCTAAAAGTCTGAGCCAATCAGCCATGCCATTAAGTGGCCCAGACTTCGGTCTGGGATCTCTTTCGCGCGCTTCCATCACAGACTGAAGTCTGTGCCACTCTATCGTTCATCCGAATCAGGCGTGTTCACTCCATCGCGCCGGTAAGTCGCGCCCGGGGGAACGGCGGTATTATGAGTGTCCCGGGTCATCACAGTGGCCACACCCAGCGGCCAATAGCGAAACAGTGCCTTGCCGTAAACGTACTTCTTCGGCACCAGACCCCAAATGCGCGAGTCGCTCGAATTGTCCCGATTGTCGCCCATCACAAAATAGTACCCGGGTTTCACATAAGTGGCCGGCTTGTTGTAGGAGTTCATGTTCAAATGCGGGTCGAGATAGGTCTCGTCCAAATCCCGTCCGTTTATATTGACATGGCCGCCGCGCATTTCGACGGTGTCACCCGGCAAACCAATGACCCGCTTAATGTAACTTTTCGACGGGTCGTCGGGAAACCAGAACACAATGATGTCGCCGCGATAAATCTTCGGCGCCCAACCATACTCGTCATAGTAAATCAACTTGTTGACAAAAATTCGCTCGCCGTCATGCAGGTATGGCAGCATGGAAGTGCCTTCAACCTTCACGGGTTGGACGATAAATACCATTACCAGCGCCAGAACCATCAGCGCAAAGATCAGGTCACGGATCAGCAGACGCGATTCCTGCCAGAGGTGTTTTCGCGCCGCGTCCTTAGGCCGCTGGACCTGGATGTCGTTATCGTCGTCCGGATGGACGGTGCCGAAAGGGGGTGGCTGGCTAAATTGCTTACCAAACATGCTATTAGTAGGACAAAGAAGATAATACCTGATAGTCGATATGAGCGCTCAGCGACGATCGAGTTTGTCCATCATAAATCCTTCATCGAGGTTATCCGTCGTTCGCTTGCATTGTCAAACCTATCGGCATAGGAGCGGTCCGTGGGAGCGCAGTCATCCTTGCCTGCGGTTCGCCGGCATCTTGCTGGCATCCCCTTCGCCCCCGCGGTCTTGTAAAGCTTGACAGTTGTTGGCGCGGCTCTCTATCATCCCCACGCGTCGGCAGTTAGCACTTCCCTACCGAACAGGTCAGCATCGATCGCCAAACACCGGAGGCTCAAATTCGTGATTAAGCTGGACATCATCAACCGCCTTGCCGATCAAACGGGCATCCCTAAATTGAAAGCTGAGCAAGCTGTTGATGCTCTATTTCATTCGATGAAGGACGCGCTGTCGCGCGGCGACCGCATCGAACTGCGCGGTTTTGGCGTCTTTATTGTCAAACCTCGAAAGCGCGGGGTTGGCCGGAACCCGCGCACCGGCGAGGAAGTTGCGATCCCTTCGGGTAAAACAATTCGTTTCAAGCCTGGCAAGGAACTGCAAGCGCACGACGATGGCGAAGAAACAGACTCCGAATAGAACCTTGCTTTTACAAGTTGCACCCGTTAGGTTGCTGACAAGCTGAAGCTTGAACTCAAGACTGAATCGGCGCCAATGAATACGTCGGACAACTCCTCGCCAACCTCGCTTTCACCTTTCTTCATTTGCAAACCCAGCACACGCGACTCTATCCTAGATCAAACAAGTGAATTACTGATTCAGTGTCAGAGCTAACCGAAAAGATCGCGCCCATAACCAAAACAGTGGACGTTGGCGGCCGGAGCATCGCCAAGCCCACTGCACGCCAGTGGCTCTTGCACCTGACCTTGTTTGTCGCCACTGCGATCACGACCACCATCTCAGGAATTATCTGGTGCGCCGGTCCGGAGGCGGACGTAGCCGGCGGGACACAGGCGCAAAGCGGCGGCCTCGACGGCTCTCTTCTGTTGGTCCCCTGGTACTATCTCAGGGGCATCAGCGCACTCGCCTGGCAAGCGCTTACTCATCCAGTGTTGCTCTTGCCGGGGCTCAAGTTTTCGGCTTCGCTGCTGGCCATTCTGACCGCGCATGAATTCGGTCATTACTTTTTTTGCCGCTACTACAGCGTCGACGCTACCCTGCCGTTCTTTCTGCCTCAGCCGCCCGGATTGTTGCCGGGCACTTTCGGCGCTTTTATCAGGATGAAGTCACCAGTGCCTTCGCGTCGCGCATTGTTCGACATTGGTTTGGCGGGTCCCCTGGCAGGATTCATCATGATCATTCCAATTGCCTTCGCGGGAGTCCTGACACTACAACACGTAAATATTCCGGCGGGTGAAGCGGGAGGAATCACTTTCAACGATCCGTTGCTGTTTCACTTGATCGCACGCGCGTTCAAGATCGATCTATCCAATGGAGTCGTGAACTCTTTTTATCTTGCCGCCTGGGTTGGCTTGCTCGTCACTGCCCTGAACCTGATGCCGGTGGGACAGCTCGATGGCGGGCACGGAACGTTCTCGGCCTTTGGCGGGATTGCTCATCACTGGATTGGACGGGTGGCATTTGTGACGATGCTCGCCCTCTCAGTTCTAGGATGGTTCTGGCATGGGAGCCCGAGCGGCTTTCTCTATGTCGTGCTGCTAGCCGTGATGCTGCGCGTCCGTCATCCGCAGCCCGAACAAATGGAGCCATTGGGTGCGATGCGGGTCGTCATCGGGATCGTTACGCTGATTGTCTTTGCGCTTTGCTTTTTGCCGTTTCCGATTACGATTAGTTAATGTTAACAATCTATGAAAGACAAAGATAAGACCATCGATCCCTTGCCTCATTCGTTTGAGACTGAAGAAAAAGCTGGAGCGTTCTGGGATGTTCACAGCACGATGGACTATCAGGAGTACTTGGAAATGGATATTTCCCAACTTAACCCAAAGGACGTTTTAGAAGACGGCGCATTCGAGGAGTATGACGCCGGAATGGGCTTCCTCTTTTCGGACCTTGTCGACCTGAACACAATCATTTATTTGGCGGAACAGATAATCGCGTTTCCTTTTGATCTCTTCGTATCTCCCGACGATCAGACGTTTTTCTCCATGGTTATGCCACAGCTTTTCCGATTCCGCCGTACTAACGATTACGAAATTGGCAACAGACCAAGCAGGAGATTTGTTCACATTACTGAGGTTCAAGAATAGAGTTCGCGATCTAATTAAGCCAGAGTACAGAGACGCGTTCGATGCCCGACTGAAAGAAGCGCGTTTCGATAGCGAAACGAAAACCATGTTGGCTAAGGCTAAGGACTTGCGAAACCATCGAATTGGTCACACGACACGAGACTTCGTGGCTGGAAACATCAAACTCTTTCGTCCAAGCATTTCCCAGCTAAGAGATTTGCGGGACGCTTTAAATTCTCTGCTTGACTCGCTCGCTTTTAATGTCGAGTACAGCATGCTACCGATTCACTACGATTCGCGGGCTCGTCGTCACCACGAAAAAACTGACATAGAAGAAATCTTGGATAGCATCGCGAGGAATAGTTTCTTCTTGAACATGCCGGAACGATATCCCGAAAGATGGAAGTATCGTCGACCAGGCATTAATGGCGATAAGCTGAGAAGCTTCAATCAATACCGTCGCAAGTTCGATATGCCCGAGGTATGAGAGCCTTGACGGCAGGTTCGAGTCGAGTAACCTCGTAACCAAGCACTGAGATGTCATGAATACCCCAAGTGAAAATGATGTGCAGAAAGCAATAGAGTCATCTGGTTATCCTCTGGAGATTCGAGTTGCTCATACTCTTGCGACGAGAGATTATTTTGATGTAATTCCCTCGTGGGATTATCGTGATGATAAGACTGGCGAATCGCGCGAGATCGATGTCGCCGCTTTGCGTCTTTTCGACGTAAGACATCGTGGAAAGCATTGTCATTCGCTAATGCTTCATTTGCTAATCGAATGTAAACGCAGCCCAGCTTTTGTCATTTATTCAGCGCATCCCCGAGAAATACTTACCGAAGGCGGTTATGACTCAATGTCAGTTTCATACTTTGGTCGACCGGCAACGATGTGGATGACGAGACACGAGACCGGATGGTCGGGGATAGAAATCGTTGATCATCTCAAATTGGGGACCTTAAGATGGAAGTGGCCTGACTGCGTGGGAAGCCATTATTCATTCGTACACGCGAAAAACGATCAACAGCGGAAGCAGAATAATCGGATGCCGAAATTTAAGGTTGGCGATGAAGACTTCTATCACAAAAAACTACTCGGACTCCTCAAGGGGACTTACAAGTACCGTGAGCCTTATGATACACGGGTGTTGTCAGGTCCCGGCTCAGTACAACCTCATTTTGTAATTCCTATTCTTGTGATGGACGCGGATATGTATGAGTACGACGTCGGAAGTGCCTCTCTTCGACGTATCACGTGTGCGGCGATTTGTAGAAGTTACCGTGGTGAATTTGCAGCGCGTTTTCGGATCGATGTCATTCAGGAGAGCGCATTGGGTGCGTATCTTGAAACCCTTGAGAATGACTTTTCAAAAATCGCAGTCCAGATCGGCAAAGAATATCCGTTATGGGAGCAGGCACTCCAAGTCGAATTTGAAATGTCGACGAAGAATGCACATTCTACGCCGCTGCCGGCAACAGTCCCTTAATCTCCCGCACCACTCGCTTCACTTCGTCCTGATCCGCCAGCGCGATCATGAAGAACTTGTAACCCTGATGGAAGCAAATGACGCCGTTGGCGAACAGCCACACGCCGTCGAGAAAGGGATTGCCGCCGAAGATCAAGCTGATCGGCGCGCCGGTTAGTCCGGCCGGGCTGGCGATCTGCGCGAACATCGCGGCGCCGGCGGCGCAACTGAACGCGCCCAGCAAAGGCGCGCCCACGTACTTCGCAATCTTCCTTTGAAATTCAACTCGCTCGCGCTCGGCTTCGCTTAATTCCCCTGCCGCGATGCGGGCCTCCTGCTTCTGCAGATACTCATCGAACTTCTCGCTGACTTTTTTCAATCCCAGCACCGGCAGCGCGGAATGCGTGAACCAATGTGGGTGCGAACCCAAAAGCACCGCGTCGATACCGGGAAATGACGCGCCCAGGCGCACGCCCAGAATTAACGAGAACGAAACTGCCGCAGCTTTGCCCGGATTCTCTTTGACCCACTCCTTCGCCTTCATCAGTCCGGCGGTCGCGGCGGCGGTAGCGCGAGTCGCCCGCACTCCCTTGCCTGCAATCTTCGTCGCAGTGGTGGCATAGTCGACCGCTTCATCAAAAACTCTTTCCGCCTTCTTCCCTGCGGGTCCGGCGGCGTCACGAATAATTTTGCCTGCATCTTTGGCGCGTCGTTTCGCTTCATCCATCGCTTTGCCGGCGGTCTCGCGCAGATTGTTGTCGTCGGCGAACTTTCCGGCCTCCGCGCGCAATTGCTCCGCGCCGCCGGCAATTGTCTGGGCGCCCCGGCGCGCAGCATCACCGGCAACGCGGGCAGTGTCTTCGACCATTCCGGTCACGTTGAGTTTCTCGTCGATCTCGCGGGCTTTCCGCTTAGCCGCCCGATGCAGGTCGTCAAATTTCTCTTTGTAGTCAGTCATGGCTTTGGTAACTCCCCGGTTATTCTACGCCATGGGGCGCTCCCGAGTTCGCGAATAGTGCTCCAGAATCGGGCAATCCCCTTGATTTGGAGTGCAGTGGCAAGCGCAGCGCGACACCGCTTTGGATTTAGGTTAAGACAGTGCTCATTACAGATCCAAAGCGCAGTCGTCGCTTCGCTCTGCCGGCGCATTCCATCTTTCCGCTTTACTTTTGGCTGCTTCCTTCTTACTTTTGCTTTATGCCGAAATGTCCGACGTGCGGTAAGCCGGTTGAATGGCAGGACAACTCGTACCGCCCCTTCTGTTCGGAGCGATGCAAATTGATCGATTTCAGCCGCTGGGCGACCGAACAGAACGGCCCGCATCACGTTGTGGAAAATGAACAGTCAAATGGTGAGCAATAGATGCCGAACGGCAAGTTAAGAGCATCGCTCGCACTGGCGCTGATGACGTGGCTGCTTTCCACCTGCGGTGCATGCCGGAAGCAGACCGTGTCAAACCCAAATCCGTCATCAGCTACAAACAAGTCTTTGCCAAATGCTCAACCGGCAAATGCGCATGGTTGGATCCTGGCAAACAATCAGCGGATGACCCTGGCGAATTACAAAGGCAAGGTCGTGCTGCTGGATTTTTATGCGACGTGGTGTCAACCGTGCCGGGCGGAAACACCTCATCTGGTCAGACTGCAACAGCAATACGCCGACCAGGGCTTGCAGATAATTGGGCTGAATGTCGGAGGGGAGGACGATCGCGCAGAGGTCCCCGCCTATGCAAAAGAGTTCGGCATTCAATATCAGATGGGCTTTCCCGAAGACGAATTCGCGGACGATTACCTGAGCGACAATCAGAATATTCCGCAAGCGTTTCTCTTCGATCGGAGCGGGCACCTGGTCAAAAGATTCGTGGGTTATAGTGAAGACTCTGGAGCTGAGATCGAGAGTGTCATTAAATCGTCGCTCGCCTCGGGCCCGCCATAAGCCAATATGATCCGTGAAAAACTGATCGACAAACACATCGGCGACAACAAGAAGTTTCGCTGGCGCAGCCATGAGATCTCGCGGATCGAGGGCTTGAGCGATGCAGTCTTCGCATTCGCGGTTACGCTTCTGGTTGTCTCGCTGGAAGTGCCGAAGACTTTTAGCGAGTTAATGGAGACCATGCGCGGCTTTGGGGCCTTTGCCATCAGCTTCACCCTGCTCTTCATAGTCTGGTTCAATCAATACAAATTCTTCCGGCGTTATGGTCTCCAGGACAATCTTACTGTTTGCCTTAACGCAGTCTTATTGTTTGTGGTCCTGTTCTATGTCTACCCGCTGAAGTTTCTTTTTACTTTGCTGATAAGTCTGTTTACCGGCGGTCACGGCCGGGTACATTTGCCTGGCGGCGTCGAAGGAATGATGGTCGAGAATATGGGCCAGGTGTCCGTCCTGATGATAATTTTCGGCGCGGGTTACATGGCGGTGTTTGGAGTATTTGCATTGCTTTACCTGCACGACTATCGCCGCCGCGAGGCGCTCGGGTTGAACGAACTGGAAATTTTTGACACCGTCAAAGATATTCAGGAGAGCGGACTCAATATTGGCGTTGCCGCACTCTCAGTTTTGATCGCTGTGTTGGGCGGCGGCCGGCTTTCGTTCCTGGCGGGAATGACGTACATGCTCAACGCCGTGGTGCTTCCTTTTCACGGAATGGTGATGGGCAAGCGCCGGAGAAAACTGGAAGAGCGATCCGGCTTCAGCCGTAACGCGCCTCTCGCATCGAACTAAGCATGGTTCTTCATCTGGAGTTCTGGCCTACTCTGGCCTTTGGCGTCGTCATGGCATCATGGTTCGCGTTTGCCGTAGTGTTCATTGTTTTCCTGCGGAAGAAACGACCCTCTCCGCCCGAGAGCAGACGCGAACGCACCTCAATTGTCGGCATAGCGCTGCAGGGCGCCGGTTACGCGATCGTCTGGTCTGTTCATCGCCACTCGTTTACGCCGATTGCTCCATTGGGCAAATTACTTGAAATCGCCGTCTCTGTCGTCACGATTGTCCTCGGCATCGGCTCTGTGTGGTTCATCTCCGCCGCCGTGCGCGCGCTCGGCAAGCAGTGGAGTTTGGCCGCGCGCGTACTGGAAGGACATAATTTAATCACAACCGGCCCCTATAATGTGGTGCGTAATCCGATTTATACGGGAATGTTTGGCATGTTGCTGGCGACGGGCCTGGCCATCAGCCACTGGATTGGTTTGGTAATAGCTGTCATGGTATTTGCTATCGGCACGTTAGTACGTGTGCGCAGTGAAGAAAAGCTTTTACGCGAAGCATTCGGGGTTGAATTCGAAGCCTATGCTCGCAAAGTCCCGGCCGTAGTGCCCTTACTTTTTTGAGAGATCAATTTTGAAACGAGCAAAAATACTAGCCACCATCGGTCCGGCTTCCCGCGATGCGAGAGTGATGGAAGCTCTGCTGGCCGCGGGCGCCGACGGCGTGCGGATTAATATGTCGCACGGAACGCATGAAGAAAAAGCGCAGGACATCTCCATGGCCCGCGCTTGCGCCGAAAAGATGAAGCGCCCGCTGGCCGTTTTGATTGATCTTTCCGGCCCCAAGATTCGCACGCGCACGCTCAGGAATCATCAGCCGGTGACGTTGGAAACCAATCAGCAATTCCTCATCACCACCCGCGATATTGAAGGCGACGACACGCAGGTCGCAACAAACTATTCCGGCATGCCGCACGATGTGTATCCGGGCGCGCGTATCCTGCTTGACGACGGCGCCATCGAACTGCGCGTGGAAAGCACGACCGAAACCGACGTCATCAGCCGGGTGATCAATGGCGGCACTCTCGGCGAACGCAAAGGAATTAATTTGCCGGGTATCACTCTGCCGATTCCATCCATGACAGAAAAGGATCGGGCTGACTTGAAATGGGCCGCCCTGCAGGACGTCGATTACTTTGCGCTCTCGTTTGTTCGCAGCGGCGCTGATTGCACCGAGGCGAAAGAGCTGATCAAACGCGCCGGCAGCGCGGCCCCTCTAATCGCCAAGATCGAAAAGTCCGAAGCTATCGATCATCTGGAAGAGATCATTGACGCTGCCGACGGCGTAATGGTAGCGCGCGGCGATCTGGGAGTTGAAACCAGCGTCGAGCTGGTGCCGGTTTATCAAAAACAAATCATCGAACAGGCGAATAATGCAGGAAAGCTGGTCATTACAGCGACGCAGATGTTGCAATCAATGGTCTCCAGTCCGCGGCCCACGCGTGCGGAAGCTACCGATGTAGCCAACGCCGTCTGGGATGGATCAGATTGTTTGATGTTGTCAGGCGAAACCGCTACGGGTCTTTATCCGGCAGCTGCTGTCGCTACGATGGCGCGGATCATTGAGACGGCCGAAACTCGCAGCGAAAACCGGTCCATCATCAGTAAGCTGGTGGGCAGACAATCAGGCCATGTGAGTCGAGCCCTGTGCGAGGCGGCCGCATTTGCGGCCGACGAAATGAACACGCGCATCATCGCGGTCTTTACTGAATCAGGATTGATGGCGAGTCGCCTCTCTTCGTTGCGCCCGGATCAGCGCATCATCGCCCTCACTTCTTCACGCGAAGTAATGAACGAACTGGCGCTAATCTGGGGCGTCGAGCCGGTGATCATCTCCCGCTCTAGAAGTACTGAGGAGATACTAAAGATCGGCGAACAGGCGTTGCTTCAGGCCGATCTGGTCGAGATTGGAGAGACGGTCGTCATCATGGCGGGTCGACTGTCAGGCCTGGGCCTGTCGAGTTCAGTGACGCTGTATACGGTCGAAGGGGACATTCACGAGACGATGTAGCTAGCGATGGCGCCAGCTTATATTTCTTTTGAGCTTCAAGCGACGCCAATCAGTTCTCCGGTCGCGAACTAAATAAGCTTGAGCGATTGGTAGAGGATAATGAAGCTATTTTCCTGGAGCTTTGGAATGAGTACTTTTGCTCTTTGAGATTTAGCGTCAGTGGCTGAACCCGTAGCTCGAAGCAAGCTGCGTCGGATTAAGCCAAAACTTCGCTTGATCTTCAGCAGCCTTAATGTGGATGTGTGGCGGTTCTTGGCGCTCGTGCGGAAGAAGTAAAAGCGAAATCTGCCTATCAGAACCACGGTTGGCATAGGGGAGTTCACTGTATCCTTACAGAATCAAACAGCCTATTACTCCGCCCGCAGCACCTGACCTACGCGTTCTTTCTGCTTTTGCTCCCGCCGGATCTGGACGGGAGTCATCTGGGGGTCGCGCCAGTTATCGAGGATGCCGACCTGATGGACGCATTGAATCGTGCAAGTGGGTGCGCACCATTTTTCGGTTTTGTATTCCCGCTTGAAATCTTCCATCGTGTACTCTTCGAGCGGTGTGCCGGGATAGCCGCGCTGCTGTGAGCACCAGTGCACCAAACCCTCTTCACAGATATACAGGTAGCGCGAGCCGGAGCGGCAACGCCATTCGTAAGGCTTCCCTTCCGCGATGCTGTCCTGAAACCAATTAAGCCGCGCGTGGTCCTTGTTGCCCAGCTTCTTTACCGCGTGGAAAATTTGCTTTTCGTTCTCGGTTAGCGGCTTGAGCGTTCCGTCTCCGTCGTGAATCACGCCCACAGTGGTTGAGAAGCCAAGTTCGACCGCGCGCTTCGCGACGGTCAGTGCATCTTCGGGTTGCTTGATCCCGCCACCGATTACTGAGTTGATATTGATGTGAAAGTCAGCATGTTCTGCCAGGTAACGCAGTTTCTTGTCCAGCACCCGCAGACTCTTGCGAGAAACTTCGTCCGGGTTGACGTTATCGATGCTGATTTGCAGATACTCAAGACCTGCGTCGTTAAGACGCTTAATGCGATCGGGCGTGAAGTAGTAACCGTTGGAGATCAATCCGGCGATCATTCCGTGCGAGCGAATATGACGGACGATCTGGTCAAGTTCAGGGTGCATCATCGGCTCGCCACCGGAAATCGTTACCACCGAAGTCCCCAGGTCAGCCAGTTTGTCGAGACGCCGCTGCATTACCTCGAGGGGCACCGGCTTTGAAGTTTGATCGTATTCGTTGCAATAACCACAGGCGAGATTGCAGCGCCGCATCGGAATGATGTGCGCCAGCACTACATGGTTCGTCGACAACAGCGCCCGCGAAATGAAGGCGGCCTCGCGCAATTTGAGTTTAAGAAAAGTGCTCTTTCGCATGCGAATCCAGGATACGGAGTTCGAGAAGAATATGCCGACGATGCCGAGAAGGCAAGAACGCTCGTCACTCCTCAACCGCTAAAACATCGAAGGGCTTCGGTTTCCCGAAGCCCTTCATGACTTAATCAAGCGTGGGACCTTAGCCCCTTACGCGTTTCACGCTCGAGTCCAGATTGAGAATGAACTCACCCGGTGGAATTGTCTGGTTCTTTTGCACGTTGGTCATACGCACTGTGGTCGCGTCGTCATTCTTTTCGACCATTTTGCTCTGAACCGGGAAGCCTTCCTTATCGATCCAAATTTCGATGTACTTGTAGCTGGCCGCGCCTTTCGGAGTAACTCTGAAGTGCTGTGTCCAGACGCCGCCCAAAGTCTCTTCGCGCACGTCCTGAAACTCGCCAAATCTGGTGCGGAGCTGGGCTGTTGACATACTCATGAGCTGGAGCAGGTCATTATTCTTGGCTCCCCCAACTGAGCTGGTAGTACCGACAATAACCGTGTTCAGCCGCGGACGGTAAAACGAATAGTTTCCCTTTGAGATTGCCAGGGTCTCATGCTGGGGACTTGTCCACTCGAGCCGCATGAAGGCCGCTCGACTTCCTCCCGGACCCGGGATGTAAAGGATCACTCCCTGATAGGTGTCTTCTTCGCGAAGCTGCGCATTGTACTTCCACATGCTGATGTTGGCGCGAAGCGTCTTCAGGTTCAGCCTATTTTTTTCCATTCGGCTCACAAGAGAACTCACCAGCCCTGCGCTTTGAGCATTAGCCGTTGGCGCGGAAGAAATCGACAGTGCTGTTACCAGCAACCCAATCGCTAACCTAAACGAAAATATTTTTTTCATCATAGCTCCTAAAACTGAAGGCCCCTGCGGGCCCCATGATTTGCCTTGAGTGCGCTCGTAAAACCATATCGCGCCCCAAGCCGATTAATGTTCGAAAATTATAAAGCATGGTCAGCGAATGTCAACCTCATAGGCGACTAATTTTCCCGCCGCGTCCCGCAGCGGGCGCGGGTCGCTGACAATTGCCTCGGTGCGCCCGGCCTTCAGCTTAGCGCGCCGCTCAATCTCCGCTCTATCTAATTGACTACCAACAACATCGACGGGGATTGCAACCGTCGTCGGGCCCATATGGGTGCGCTGAAATGCGCTATTTTCAAACCAGCCCTTGGGCGTCAGAAAGATGAAAATCAGAATTAACACGCAGAGCACGTCCCACTGCCAAGAGGTCCGCGGATACGTCCAAAACGCTGCCTTTCTTGCTGTCTCTAATACAAAGCCCATGTTTTTATCGTCACCGACGCGATTATTAGTCGGTCACCGCGGTTTTGTCGAGGCAATTGTGGTTCCGCACCCTTGCCTCCCCCTGCGTGGGATAGATTCTATCCTGGCACGGACGGTTGCCGCTGGTCAGACAATATGACCATCGCGCATCTGGATGACGCGCTGGCAGGCTGCGGCGGCCTCGGGGTTGTGAGTAATCATAATGATGGTTTGATTGAAGCGATCATTTAACTCGCGGAACATTTTCAGGACGAGGGCCGAATTCTCACTATCAAGATTGCCGGTGGGCTCATCAGCCAGCACGATCGCCGGCCGGTTAACCACCGCGCGCGCCAAGGCAACTCGTTGCTGCTCGCCGCCGGATAGTTCCAGCGGTTTGTGATGCATCTTGTCCTCTAAACGCAGCATGCGCAGCATTTCACGTCGCCGGTCCGGATCTTCCGAACCGTTGCCGTGAATACGTTCGGCCAGGCGTAGATTTCCTTCCGCCGTCAATGTCGGAAACAGATTAAAGCGCTGAAATACGAACCCAATTTTGCGTCTACGGATATCGGTCCGCCGCGAATCAGAAGCTGCGGTCAGGTCCTCGCCATCGATGATAATGCGTCCGTTGGTAGGTGTCAGAAGGCCGCCCATCAGATGCAGCATGGTTGACTTGCCACAACCGGACGGGCCCATCACAGCGAGGAACTCGCCTTCCTGAACTGTGAGGTCAATACCACGCAGAGCCTGCACGTCGACTTTGCCGACGCGATAAGTCTTTTCGAGATTTTCAGCTTTTAGAATGATTCCCATTACTATGAATAAGGAAAGCCCATCAAATCACTCGTATCCATCTGTGATATTAATTTCACACCAGTTATCAAAAACCACCAACAGGAATGAAGCCAGCTACGGCATTCATCCCCCGGAGGCTATTCATAGGCCAGAGCAGTCACTGGATCCAGATTGGCCGCGCGTGCGGCAGGGTATAACGCGCCCAGGGCGCCGCCTGCCAATCCGATTACGGCAGCGGTTAATGCCCACCAGCCGCCGAATTCAAAAATCAAACCCGTGGCCTTATGAATTCCGAGTCCGGCCAGGGCCGCCAGCGCAAACCCAACCACCAGGCCCATGAAGCTGATGACCAACGCTTCTCTCTCAATCTCGCTAATGATGTACCGGCGCGAGGCTCCCATCGCCTTCAGAATCCCAATCTCGCGCGTGCGCTCAGTGATAGTAGTGTGCATGGCTAGCATCACCACCAGGGCGCTGACCACCGACGCCAGCACGACCAGGACGCGCATAAAAATGGCCAGCCCCGGAACCGAACTCTCGATGCTGGGAAAAAAGTCACCGGTTAACTGAACCTTGTTTCCGGGGAGCAGCTCGTTGATCCGCTTCGCCACCGCAACTTGTTCCGCCCGATTCCTGCACTTCACCAGGATGTAGCTGCATTTGCCCGGGACTTCGAGCAAGCTTTGCATGGCCTCGAGCGTGAGCTTGGCGCGGGCGCCGGACTCAGGAGCAAAAATGCCCACAACCTTGAATTCCTTTTCGCCGAAAATCTTTAGCGGACTACCAACGGGGTGGTTGCGGCTGGCTTTGGTTTCGTCAATCACTACTTCGTCCGGGGCCTTTGGGCCGCGACCCTGAACCAGCCGAACATTGCTCATCTTCGCAAAACTGTCCCAGTCAACTCCTTCGACCTGATCTACCCCCCATACTCCACTCGCATAGAAGTGCCGAATGACCGGCACCACAGATTCAAC
>WNFR01000945.1_pt1 | contig 29854 bp, 24 predicted proteins | sample 5400221 | NCBI WGS metagenome assembly WNFR01 (sample SAMN13153357, study PRJNA577476) | soil metagenome | isolation source: 40 cm soil under Madrone tree | place: USA:California | collected 2016-06-14
TCGGCACCGCCATCGCTGGACAAAAATTTCAGACCTCCTCGATCCTCAACGCGCCGTTGCTGCAATACCTCGTTCACCACTCCGCATCCTTCGGCCGTCCCGGCGCTGGCCCAGCCATCGCTCTCTCTTTCGTCCTGGTCGCCATTGCCTGCGGCTTCGCCTCGGTCTGTTACGCCGAACTCGCCGCCATGATTCCCATTGCCGGCAGCGCCTACACCTACACTTACGCCACCATGGGCGAACTCATCGCCTGGATCATCGGCTGGGACCTCATCCTCGAATACGCCGTCAGCAACATGGCCGTCAGCGTGGGTTTTTCCGCCCACATGGTTGACCTTCTCGATTGGTTCGGCGTACATCCCGACCCCAAATGGATTTCTCCGGCATATCTTCCCAGTGGCCTTTCGGACCTTGCCGGCAACATGCTTTACGGCCCCGGTTGGCACTTCGGCTTCAACTGGCCCGCCTTCATCATCGTTATGCTGCTCACGGTAATTCTCGTTCGCGGTATCCGCGAGTCCGCGGAAACCAACAACATCATGGTGTTGATCAAGATCATCGCCATTATTGCTTTCATCACTTTCGCATCGCGCTTCATTCACACTTCCAATTGGCATCCTTTCGCGCCCAACGGCTGGCCCGGCATTCTCACTGGCGGCTCCATCGTCTTTTTCACCTATATCGGCTTCGACTCCGTCTCCACAGCCGCTGAAGAATGTACCAATCCGCAGCGCGACTTGCCGCGCGGCATTATCGCCACTCTCGTCATTTGTACGCTTCTCTATATCGGCGTGGTAATTGTGCTCACCGGACTCGTCCGCTGGGACACCCTGGTCGACGACGCCGCTCCCGTCGTAAACACCCTCAAGAAACTCCACATCTCCGGACTGCGCCTTGTCGTATTGATCGGCGCGCTCATGGGCATGATCTCTTCCCTGCTCGTTTTCCAGATCGGCCAGGCCCGTGTCTGGTTCGCCATGTCCCGCGACGGTCTGTTCCCAAAAATCTTTAGCCATGTGCATCACCGCTATCTCACGCCGGATTTCTCCACCTGGGTCGCGGGATTGGTCGTGGGAATTCCCGCAGGTTTGCTCGATATCGGCACGCTGGGCGACCTCGCGAACATCGGCACGCTCTTCGCCTTCGCTCTCGTCGCTGCGGGCGTGCTCATTCTCCGCTATCGCGAACCGGATCGCCCCCGCCACTTCCGCGCACCCGGCGGTCCTATCGCTCCCGTAGTCACCATCCTCACTTGCTTGCTACTTATGGCTGGCTTGCCGATCATGAACTGGATTCGTTTCTTTGTATGGCTGGCCATCGGACTTGTGATTTACTTTTCCTACAGCCGCAAACGCAGTACGTTACGCATGGCGTCAAATTAACTCGCGAGGCGCGCGCAGCATGTCCCGACGGTGGCAACTTCAACTTCACATCCTGTTCGTGTTTGCTTTGGCGCTTTCAACTTGCGCGCCGGGCGCCCGAGCCTGGGGCAACAACGCCAACAAACTCATCGTCAATCGCGCAATCGATACGCTTCCCGCCGACTTGCGTCCGTTCTTTGACGCCAGCCGCGCCGAACTTCTCAATCACGTAAACGATCCTTTTGTCACCGTCGCAAAAACTCCCGCCGAGCGTAAGAACCAATTTCTGTTTCTGGAAAAGTACGGCCGCTTTCCGTTCGAACTGATTCCGCGTAACTACAAAGCCGCCGTCACCAAATTCGGCAGGTCCAAACTCGAATCCAATGGCCTGCTCCCATGGCAGATCGGCGTCTACAGCGCAAAACTCACTGAGGCCATGCAAACCGGGAAATGGGCCGACGCCAAACTCTACGCCGCCGTCCTGGCCAGTTACGTCGCCGCCGCACACGACCCCTTCAACACCACTGACAACATGGATGGCCACCTGAGCGCGCAAAATGGCATCAATGAACGTTTCGGCACCTCGCTCGTCGACCGCTATTCATCCTTTTTCTTCATGCGCCCCAATGACGCCACCTATATCGCCGATCCCACCGACCACGCGTTCGAAGCCTGCCTCAGTTCGCACAGTTGGCTCGAAACAATTCTCTACGCCGATCGCGAAGCCCGCCGCAACGTCAACGCCTACACAGACGAATACTACGACCACTTCTACAACCAAGCTGGCGCAGTCCTGATCCGCCAAATTTCCGACGCCGCCACCGACGTAGGCTCCTACTGGCTAACCTCCTGGAAAAACGCCGGCCAGCCCTCGCTCCCTCACTAACATCAGCCTCGATATGCGCTGCCACCTTTGGAACCTACAACACCCAGCTCCACTCCATCATTCTGAGTAAAGCGAGGAATCTCTCTTGGTTTGCTCTTGCCCTTTTATCCGCGGGTGCCCCGCATGCCGCTTTCGCACGTGGAGTTTTTCTCTGGTGGAGTGCCGACCTTCAGCCCGGCTCTTTTTTGTAGCGGCCCAACCGAATTGGGAGCGCCTTTGTACTGCGGCAGCCCCGCTGCCGCTTTTCCGGCTTGAATCACTCTATTCGTACGATTGGTTTTACCGCCTAAATGGCGATGATTTTCCTGTCTCTCAAAAACCGCGTCTACTCCACGCTCTCCACGCTAATCTTCCCCGGCCCATCCTGGCGCACCAACAACAAACTCTTCTCACCCTTTCCGAACCCGAGCAGCGTCTTTGCATCAACCGCCAAATTCTTCAACTCTCCACCGTCGGCATTCCAGTATGCGATGCCCGCCGGCTGCATGCGAAAATCATCCAGCTCCAGCCCTATCACTTTCATTCCTTCTGGAGCCATCGCCAATACAAAAATCGGATTCCCGCTGTTTCCCGATTTCTTCAGCATTTTGCCGGTGGCGCTGTCATGCAACTCGATCGTGCCCTCGGCCCCAGCCACCACAAATGTCTTGCCGTCTGCCGACAAACTCAAGTCGAATGGCTCAAGCAAACCAGCTTCCGCCGTGTACAGCAGCTTCCCTTTCCGGTCATACGCGCGAACGTGAGTGTCGCCGTCCGCAGCAACGATCAGATCGCCGCCGGGAGCAATCTTGATGCCGCTGGTATTGCCAAACTCAGTCGAGCCGGTCCACTGCAACTTGCCGCTCGCCACGTCCCAAAACTGCACCGGCGAGTGAATTGTTGCCGCGGCAAGAATCTCTCCGTCCGCGGAAAAAGCCAGCGCCGCCACCTCGCCTTTCAGTTCGATTCGACGCCGTTCCGCTCCCGCAGCATCGAATACGATCACCGTACCGCCGTTTGACCCCAGCGCCAGCGCTTTCCGGTTGCATGCCACGCCAAAGGGGCTGATGCGCCCGTTCATTCCGCTGATCGTTCGTCGCGTTCCCGATGGCAGAGACCACACGGAAACCTCATGCACGCCCGCAACTCCCACCACGCTTTCGCCGCCTTCGCAGACCACGGCAAAGTCGATTTTCGCCGGCGCCTCCAGCGTCGCCAGCTGCTTCACGGTCTGTCCGCAAATCGCGCTCGCCAAACTAAGCCCAACGGCCACCGCGAAGATTTTTTTCACAGCCTCTCCATGACTAATTCAAAGGTGGCGCTCGCCGTCATCGCATTAGGCCGCTCTGTCAGCAGGATCGGCCGGACCAGTTCAACTGAAGGACAGTCGTCATTCATGTTCTTGGCCGGATCCCCTTTGAAAACCGGATCCGATCCGAAATACATCTGCGTCACCAGCGGCCTGTGTTCCGGCGCACTCACCAAAAAATGGATGTGCTGGCAAGTTCGTGCCGGATAATGCCCGGGAATCACCGACTGAAAATCGTATTCGCCCTTCGACCCGGCGATCAGATTCGCCCGATAGCTGTAACCGCTCAGGTCGTAGTGTCCGGAATGATCGGTCTGCCAGATTTCGATTTTCGCGCCGCTCAGCGCCTCGCCTCGCGTGTTGAACACGGCTCCCGCCACGCCCAAAGCCAACCCGGGATCCCTCGCACCCCGCATCATCTTCGTATTCGGAGCACCCTTTTTATAGAATGGCCCAAGCTGATCGATTGGCGTGGCCGGCCGCGCTATATTCTCCCGGCGCATCCACGCTTCCACTGCCGACGCCGGACTCAAGCCCGCGCCAAGCTTTATCACCCCAATGGCCATGCATTTGTAGAGAAGATCTCTTCGGCTGAGTTCCATGGATACTCCAATCGTTGCGCGGATTGTAGAGACATTCACGATAGTGGTCAACATAACCTTGGACTTATCGTTCCAAGGCCGCTCCTACTTCTGTAGCTCTTGTGTCTCTGCAACTCTGTGACATCCTTTCTCTTCGTTCCTCACCTGCTAAACTATCCCGGTGCCTTCCGATTCAGAAACCAGTCTGTTCCTCCGCCAACTGCCCAAGGCCGAACTCCACCTCCACCTCGAAGGCATGCTCCAGCCTCGCCGCGTTATGTCCCTGGCAAGAAAGTATGCGGTGCCGCTAGAACCGGACGAACTCGACTCCCGCTATAACTTGCGCGGCTTTTCTCAGTTCCTGGAACTATTCAAATGGGCCACATCGTTCCTCCGCGAACCGGACGACTACGCGCAACTCGCGCAAGACGCGGCGACCGCTCTACACGAACAAGGCATCGTTTATGCCGAAATCACTCTCTCTGTCGGCGTAATGCTTCTGCGCAAACAAAACGTAGCCGCAAATTTTGCCGCCTTGCGCGAAGTCTTCGCCCGCAACCGCGCAGCAGGAACCGGTCCGCAAGTGCAATTTATTTTCGACGCCGTCCGCCAGTTCGGCCCCACCCCCGCCATGGAAGTGGCGCGCCTGGCCGCGCAACTTCACAGCGAAGGTGTAGTCGCCTTCGGTCTGGGCGGCGACGAATTGTCGCTCTCTCTTTCCGATTTTCGCAAAGCCTACGAATACGCAGCCCAGCATGGCCTTCACCTCGTCGCCCATTCCGGAGAAACCGGCGGCCCCGAGCAAATCCAGGACGCCATCGACCTTCTCAATGTCGAGCGCATCGGTCACGGCATCGCCGCCATTCGCAGTCCCGCGTTAATGAACACGCTCGTCACTCGCAACCTCCCGCTCGAAATTTGTCTTACCAGCAACCTCCGCACCAACGCTCTCAATATCCAGCTGAACTCCGCTCATTGCAGAATCTCGCTTCACCCGCTTGCCAAATTCTTCCGCCACGGTATCCCCGTCACTCTCTCCACCGACGATCCGGCCATGTTCCGCACAACTCTCCTTGAAGAATTCGCGTACGCCCTGCAAACCGGCCTTTCCCTCAACGATCTCGTCGCCATTAATCGCAATGCCTTCGAGCATGCGTTCCTCTCCGACTCCTCCCGCCAGTCCTTCCTCGCTAGAGTCAACTCCATCTCCACACCTTCCTGAATCGCCTCATGAACACCGGTTTGGCTCGCGGCACCTTGCCTATTGACCCGGGGGTGACCTGTCTGACGCGACTTGCTCCTTTTGTAGCGGCCGCCGTCCGCGGCGGGCTCTTTCTTTTTCCCCCAATGTCCAAATCTCCGCCCACCAACTTTTCCCTTTCTCTCATTAACGCGCCGCCAACTCCCGCGCCGGATGCCTCTGTCCGCTGCCGGGCACAACATTACGCTTGAAAGCCGCCACCACGCAGGCTTAAACTCCGGCAAGCTTAATTCGGGCTTGGGCCAATCGACGGCGCGGCAGGCTCGGGTTTCTGGCACTCTTTGTAGAAATTCTCCTCTTCGACGTCCGCCTCGGTTCGCTCGATAATCCTGGCCGAATCTGGCTCTTTTATTTTGAATCGCGATCGGGTGACTTTGGCCGACCTGTTGTTCCCGCAATCGCCGGCAAGTCGTCATTTGAAGGGGAGGTTTTTGTGGAAACTGCCATTGGAGTATTTTCTAGTCGTGAAAAAGCCGAAGACGCCGTAAAGACTCTGCTGGAGCATGAGGTCCCGGAATATCGAATCATCTATCTCACACGGTCGGAGAGCGAAGCAAAAAGCGTGGGAAAACGGCTTGGAGCCCGCCCGGACGGCCTTGTCGAAGGCGCCGCAGGCACGCCCGCAGACGTTGCCGCCGCAACGGTCTTCACGATTCCAGGAGTCGGTCCCGTTTTTGCCCTGGGTTCGGGCGCCGCGTCATTGATGGAAGGAGCCGGTACGGGGACAAGTGCCCCAATCGGAGCCGCCAACGACTCCCACGGCCCCGCGCCGTTCGACGAGCGCCTCTCACAAGAATCAGACTTTTTCCGCCGTGCCCTGAATGAAGGCTACTCTGTCGTCGTTGTCCGCACGGAGTCGTCCCAAATCGCCTCGACTGCTTGCAAAATCCTGGACCAACTCAGCTTAAGCATGAAAAGACCCGCGACCCCGCAAAGCACTGTCAGTTTGCGCCAAGCGCATGGCGCCGTAGTTGCCGATATCGTCGGCAAGATCGCCCTCGCCGAAGGAACTGGCTTGCTTCGCGCAACGATTAACAATTTTCTTGAGCGCGGACACAATCGCATCCTGTTGAATCTGGAACGCGTCGAATTCATAGATAGCGCTGGGCTCGGCGAACTTGTGCGCAGCCATGCTTCCATTCGCAACCGCGGCGGCCAGCTCAAGCTCGTTAATCCAAGCGCCAAAGTCCACCACTTGTTGAAGATTACGAAACTCGATCAAGTCTTCGAAATCGAGCCCGACGAATATAGTGCCCTGCGATCTCTCCGCGAAGCCACTGCTGCCAAATCAGCAGGCTGAAGCACCCGGACAATCCGCGCTTCCCTCTCCCTAGTGAGCCGAACCTTCGCGGCACCTGCCTGCTTTTCTGTGCCGAATTGCGTTCGAATCTTCCTTTCTGTCTACTCTTTCCTTCCCGTTACGGCGATTCCTCGAATACGCTTCGCGCTTTCGCGTCTGGTATCCTTTCATGGATACATTTTGCGGATGCTCATGGATGCGTTTCATACTAACCGCTTCACAAAATAACGACACTCACAGTTCGGCTCCAAACAAATAACCATGCCTGAAGATCCTCTCCTTGATTCCGTCTGGAACGCTCTACACACCGTCCACGCGCATTTCGCCTTACGAAATGGCCCGGCTGTTCGCTACCCGGCTGACGTGGTTCCCTTCGCCGCTATGGCGAAGGCCGATCATTCTGACCTCTCGCCGCTCGCACAGTTGCTTGCGCCCGCCGAGCGCGTCTATCTAATAGGCTCTCAGCCGAAACCCACAAAAAATCTCCAAGTCGGCCCGGCTCTCGATTGTTTTCAAATGCTCTTCCCCGCAGCACCGCACGCAAACGCCGCGCCAACCGACACGCCCATCCTCCGCATGACGTCCGCAGACGCGCCCGCAATGGTCGCTCTTACCGACCTCGCATTTCCTGGATTTTTTCGCGCGCGCACTCAGGAAATGGGAACTTACTACGGCATCCGCATCAACGATGAACTCGTCGCCATGGCTGGCGAACGTATCGCCGTCCCCGGCTTCCGCGAGATCAGCGCAGTCGTCACCCACCCCGCACACACCGGCAAAGGCTACGCCAGAGTGTTAATGAATCGCCTGCTGCAAGATCACGCCGCCGCGGGACTGCAGTCTTTTCTACACGTCAGCGAACACAACTTCCGCGCCATCGCCATTTACAAACGCATGGGCTTCGTCATCCTCAGGTCCTTCGCCCTCTGGCCAGTCTCCCCAATCCCCTGACAAACTCAATTCATGCAACCGAATTTTGTCCCGCCCCTTACCGGTAGCTCGAAATGGCCCCTTCTGCATTATCAGTAATCTAATCCACGAACACTGCTAGAATACACAAGGGCCTTGAGGTCCGATGAGCTCTCCCGGCCAGTTATCGGTGCTGCGTTTCTATCAAGCTCCAGCGTTGGAGGCTGTGATGCGGCGTCCGTCTGAGCGATCCCTTTGGTATCTCATCAGTCTTACGTTGCTTGCTCTCTTGATCGTCGGCGTGGCCACCACTCGCTCCATGTCCCGCTACGCTGACAGCGTGCATCGGGTTTCTCATACCCGCCAGATAGAGACTGCTGTGGAGTCCATACGCGCCGATCTGTACGCGGCCCAAAACGGATGTTTTGATTACGTTTTTGCAGGTCGGCCCGAGGGTTTGCAACAACTGCAAAGTGCAGCGGACGCTCTTCCCGACCAGATCTCGCAGCTTCGCTCTCTCGCGTCAGACAATCCTTCACAACAATCCTTGCTGTCCGCCTTGGAACCACTGATTCATCAACAAATCGCTTTCCTCCGGACTTCCGCAGCCATGAAGGACAAGGGCGGCAGTCCCGAACTTTTGCAGGAATTTGCCGCGCAAATACAAACTCTGTCGCAACCGGCTTTCGCAAGATTGGAATCCATGCGTGCCGAGGAGCAGCGCCTGCTCGGCATGAGAACGTTTGTTTCCGATAAAACCTACGCTACGCAAAAACTGGTTCTTTCCATTTCTTTTGTGGTCGTACTTCTGTTCACCATTCTGAATTTCATCGAATTGATGGTGCAGCTGCGCGAACGCCGCAACGCCGAACAAGTCGTTCGTCGCCTAAGCGGCAAAATTCTTCAGGTCCAGGACGAAGAGCGCCGCAAACTTGCTCGTGACTTGCACGACGGCATCGGCCAGATATTCGCAGCCCTGAAAATGGAACTCGTTCAGCTGACGCGGTCGGATTCCCACTCCAAAATCCTCGCCAGCGCAATCGAACTCGTGGATGAAGGGATCAACCAGTCCCGCACCATCTCTTATCTCCTATACCCTCCGATGCTCGACGAAATAGGTTTCTGCGCCGCCGCCCGATGGCTGGTAGACGGCTTCTCGCAACGCAGCAAAATCGCCGTCACTCTCGACGCTCCCGACGGCCTCAAGCTGCCGAAGGAGCTGGAACTCACTCTGTTCCGTGTTTTGCAGGAAGGGCTCACCAACATTCACCGCCATTCCGGCAGCGACAAAGCCGAAGTGGTGGTCGCCGCCACTCCTAGAACCATCATTATGACCGTCACCGATCACGGCAAAGGAATTCCCGCTTCGGTCCTGGCAAATTTCAAAACCAGCAAGTCTCCGGCGGGGGTTGGTCTTGCCGGTATGCGCGGCCGTGTCGCCGATATTGACGGAAAATTGGAACTGGAATCCTCCAGCATCGGCACCATCCTTCGCCTAACCATTCCGCACGCGCACGTTCCTCATCCCCCTCGGCCTTCTTCCACCCCTCCCTCCCTCGACGGAGCTCAGCCGCCGTCAACTGCGTCCCAGGAAGCGCGCCGCACCGCTTCGCTCAACTTTCGCGCCCTCAAACCGCTCTCGTAAGCTCCTTTTGGCCGCCCGATCACTAACAAGGTTCTTATTACTCCGAGCACTAAATTGGTGACACTTTTCAACTGGCGGCATATCGGACGTGGCGTTCGCAAAAATAGTTCTTCACCACTGTGGGCCTCGCCTGCGTGATCCGAAGGTAAGAGCGAACGTTGTCCATCATTTCCTGTACGTTCACGGGACGGACACGGCCGAGTGCGTTGCTCTTCACATCCTGGTTCAGCAATTCATCCGGATTCAACTCCGGACTGTACGACGGAAGGAAGAAAACCCGGATTTGTTCACGGTGCTGGTCCAGCCAACGTGTCACGGATCGCGCCTTGTGGACCGGGTGACCATCCACAATCAGAAACACCTTTTTCCTGGTCTTCCGCGTCAAGCGCAGCAGACGGCCAAGAAAATTCAGAAACACCCGCGCCGTAAAACGCTGTCGGAAAATCATGAAGGCCAACCGTCCTCGATTGGTGATGGCAGAGATCATGTTGCAGCGAAACCGCTGACCCGTACCAAAGACCACTGGCGTCTGCCCGCGCCGTCCGTAGGAGCGCCCCGCTTGATGGTCCGAACGCAGCCCCATCTCGTCTAACCAATGAATTTGCGCCTTAAACTGTCGTGCCTGGGCTCGAATCGAGGGATATTCTTCCTCCAGCCATTTCCGCACCGCCGTCGGATTTTGTTCGTACGCTCGGCGCACCGGCTTCTGCGGGGTCAGACCCCAGGCCCGCAAATAGCGTCCCACCGTCCACACCGATACCTGCAGATCGAATTTTCGCGACAGCAACTCTTGCACCGCTTCTCTGGTCCACAACGCAAAGGGCAAGCTTAACTGGTCCGGGCAACCGCTGAGAATGTGGCGCACCGTCGTGGCTGCTTGATGCGGTGCCAAGCGCGCAACCGGAGGTCGTCCTCGCCGTTGTGCTTTCAGCGCCCAGCGTCCTTCCCGTTCCACCATCCCCATCCAGCGGCTCACTGTACCTCGAGCTACCCCGAAGACTCGAGCCACCTCAGTTTGCGAAAGACCTTTCTGCACTGCCTCCACGACTCGCCGGCGAAGATCTTCTTGAGCTTGCGCCGGCAGCGAGCGAGCATCTTGGTTTCCCATGCCCGACACACTAACACATTATTTTCTGAATGTCACCTATATTATGCTCCGATTAGTAATACTTTCTACCCTGTATCCGGTATTGCCACCGTATGTAGGCCAGCCTACCGTTGAAGAGGGCCTCCCCTCAGATATGTACCGCACCGAGGTGTCTTATGATGAAGCGAGTTCTAGTCGTGGACGACAATGAGGTCATCCGCCTGATCGTCAGGTCTGCCCTCGAAATGCATACGCCATTCGTCATTCAGGAAGCCGTGGACGGTGTGGACGCAATCGAGAAAGCCGGCACCTTCAATCCCGACTTGGTCGTGATGGATCTCGCGATGCCCCGCATGAGCGGTCTGGATGCCACTCGTAGCTTGAAACAGTCTCACCCTCCCACGCAGGTGGTTCTTTTCACTTTGCACAAAGACTCAATCACCGACTCTGACGCCAATCGCGCTGGGGCCGCCGCCGTAGTGGCAAAGTCCGACGGGCTGGAAACGCTTCTCGACGAAGTCCAACACCTGCTGTCCATTCACTAGGCTTCTCATTCGCGCGGAGCGTTGCGTTTGTAAGATGACTTCTAGTCGCAGCTAGGGTTGTCGGCAAAAATCCCGCCGCCGAGCATCCCAATCAGGAACCTCCCGCAGTTCGAGAATTTCGTCAGAACCGGATCATTTTGTAGTGAGTCCGGAGCCACGGTCCGGGCTCCGTTCAGATTTTGGCGTTCCGCAATGACTGCGCTTTCCCATTTCGCCAGGTTCGCAAACTGCGTGTTCAGCAGTTGCAATGCATTGCGGTCCGCATTGGTCGACGCGGCGATCGTTGTTTGCTGCAGGCTCTCCTGTACGCGTTCGTGATAGACCTGCGCCCACGAATCGTCCACCGCCAAACCAAACTTCACCAGCGTTCCCAGCGTCCCCTTCCATTCCTTCATTTCCGCCACCGTTGAGATTGCAGAGCTCGCGAAGTCCTTTGACAGCCTTGCGTTATCTTGTGGAGAGCTCGCATCGAAATCTGTATTAGGGATTGTCAGTGCAACCTGGTTCGGCCCGAACTTTACCGATCCGTTGGTAATCTGCGCCACCGTTTCGACGTCAATATAGGAACGTCCATTCACCTGTAAGACCGCTACATTCGTGCTTTTCCCATTGACGAACAATTTTTTGTCTGGCGCCCGCTGCGCGAACAGCACTCCGCCCAACAGCACGACAAATCCTGGTATCACAAATCCAAATACCGCCACTCTTCTGATATTGAGGTGTCTTTTCATGATGTTCCTTCTCTCGGCAGCTTTTGCGGACGCTCGAAAGTTCCCTGTACCGAATTTTCGATTGCCCTTTCACTTTGCAAGTGCGTGGAAGACTCACGCTATTGAATTTAGATGAAAACACAACGTAGCCAGGCTGTGAGAAAAATCTTTGCTTTCGCTTCCTGCAAGGTCTGGGCGATCTTGTCATCGGTGCTAAGCACCGGAGACAAAGGTGTTTTACCCTATGGGTACGGTCGTATTCCTAGGAATGTTTGTCAGCAACCTCTTGTTTCACCCAGAGGTTCAACTTCTGTCCTGCCTGAGTACGCCTCTTGTCGGCTCTGTCTTCAAGGGTAAGCACACTAGTTTCGGATATCATAGCAGGACGACATGAATGCGCCCGGCTTGAGCCTTCCCACAAGCTTCCTGCCTCCGCCCCATCCCTTGCCTATCCACGATGTGCGGGAAAAAACACCACTCGCGAAACGCGGAATCGTTTGCTCAATCTCTCGATCTGACTTGGGTACCCCCTCTCTCTCCATAAATTAGGAACTATAGTTCCTACTCACACTCTTTTCTCTGCGCGCGCCAACCCTCCCCATTTGGCCGGGGTGTCCCTATGGCATCCCTTTCGTTCTCTCTCCGCCTTCGAGTCCTTTGCTTCCTCCGCCTCATCAACCGCCTCGTTCCTCCTTTCTGCTGCACCTCCGGTCTCGATGCACTCTGCGACTCTGTGGCATCCCTTCCGAAGCTTTGTGCTCCTGATATACTTTCGGCATGAAAGCTCATGTTTGGGTTATGCCGAAACGCACCGTTCTCGATCCGCAGGGTCAAACCATCCAACACGCTCTTTCCGGGCTGGGCTACGCCGCGATTACCGACGTACGCCAGGGCAAATTCTTCGTTCTCAATCTCGACGGCTGGTCGCGCGACGAAGCCCAGCAGCAGCTCGAGAAAATTTCCAAGGAAGTGCTCACCAATCCGGTCATCGAGGAATACCGCTTCGAGATCGTGGACTAGGCGGCTTCTCCCGCTCCTACTCCGTTCTCTTCTCCGGGTTCGTCACTCCGAGCGTAGCGACCGAAGGTTCCGACCTTGTCGGAAGGAATCTCTCCTCGTCGGTTTCCGGCGTACAATTTCCAATGCGAGATCAGCCCTTCTTTCAAATTTCCGGCCTCTTTGACTCGCATGCTACGCTTCTAGAAAGACTCGGGTTTCGGGGTTTCCGGGCTTGTCTTACAAGCCCGGAAATGAAGAAGTTGTACTTACAAACCCTGAACCATAGAACCAGGAGAGCTGCCGCATGTGCGGAATCGTGGGCTACATCGGGCCCAAAAAAGTTGTTCCGGTCATCATCGAAGGGCTGCGCAAACTCGAATACCGCGGCTATGACTCCGCCGGTATCGCGGTGGTGGACGCCGCGGGCAAACTGGAAATTCGTCGCGCTTCCGGCAAGCTGCGCAACCTGGAAGAGGTCATCCAGAAATCCCGAATCAATGGTAGTGAAGGCGGGGGAACTTACGGCATTGGCCACACCCGCTGGGCCACGCATGGCCGCCCCACGGAAGAAAACGCGCATCCGCATCGCGATTGCAGCGGACAAGTCGTCGTCGTGCACAACGGCATCATCGAAAATTATCTGGAACTCAAAGAACAGCTGCAGCGCGAAGGCCACAAATTCGTCACCGAAACCGACACAGAAATCGTTGCGCACCTCGTTGAGAAAAATCTGCAAGGCAGCGGCGGCGCGAAAATTCCTCTGGAAGAAGCCGTTCGCAAATCGCTCAAGCAACTGCGTGGAATCTACGCGCTGGTTTTTCTCTCGACCAGCGATCCGGACAAAATTGTTGCCGCGCGGCTTGGTCCGCCTGCGGTGGTTGGCCTGGGCGAAGGCGAATATTTTGTCGCCAGCGATATTCCCGCGCTGCTCGAGCACACTCGCAACATGTTTTTTCTCGCAGATGGCGACATCGCCGTGCTTACCAAGAACGGCGTCCGCGTCATGGACCACGACGGCAAGACCGTCGAGCGCAAACCGCATCACGTCGCCTGGGACCCGATCATGGCGGAAAAAGGCGGCTACAAGCACTACATGCAGAAGGAGATTTTCGAACAGCCGCGCGCGGTTCGCGACACTTTTCTGGGACGCATTTCGCAGGACAGCGGAAAAATCTATCTCGGCGAAATGGGCCTTACCGAGCAGCAATTTCGCGAGTTCAAAAATGTACGCATCGTGGCGTGCGGTACCAGCTGGCACGCCGCCTTAGCTGGAAAATTTATGATCGAGCGGCTGGCGCGCCTGCCGGTCGAAGTGGACTACGGCAGCGAGTTCCGCTATCGCGATCCGATTCTGGATGCGAAAACCTTAACGGTGTGTATCAGCCAGTCAGGAGAAACCGCCGACACCATCGCCGCGCAGCGCGAAGCAAAACAAAAAGGTTCGCCCACGCTGGCGATCTGCAACGTACTCGGTTCCATGATTACGCGCGAGGCCGCCGGAACAATTTTGACGCACGCCGGCCCGGAAATTGGCGTAGCTTCGACGAAAGCATTTACCGCCCAGCTCACAGCGCTGGTCTTGCTGGCTGCGTATCTCGGAGAAGTTCGCGGAGCACTCACCGGCGACGCGGCCAAAAGTCTTTTGCAGGAATTCATAACCATTCCGCACAAGATTGAAACCATTCTGCAGGCCGATCGCACTGGCTTCTACGAAAATCTCGCGCGGCAATTTTTCCGTTGCTCGGATTTTTTGTATTTGGGGCGCGGCATTCACTACCCGATCGCTTTGGAGGGCGCGCTCAAGCTGAAGGAAATTTCGTATATTCACGCGGAAGGCTATCCGGCCGGCGAAATGAAGCACGGCCCCAACGCGCTGATCGACGAAAATCTTCCGGTAGTAGTTTTAGCGACCCGCGACGACAACGATCCTGCTTCTGTCACGCTGTACGAAAAAAGCGTGTCCAACATCAAAGAAGTGAAAGCCCGCGACGGCATCGTGATTTCCATCGTCACGCAAAACGACCACCTCGCTCGCGAAGCGTCGGATCATTTGATCGAATTGCCGCCCGCGCCAGAACTGCTGGTGCCGCTTCTCGAAATCATTCCTCTACAATTGCTCGCATACCACATAGCCGTACGGCGCGGCTGCGACGTAGACCAACCGCGCAACCTGGCCAAGTCCGTTACGGTAGAATGAACTTATGCGGAAGATGTTCTTCACGTTGATGGTCATGGCGGCGTTTCTATCCGTGTGTACCTGCGAAGCGCCGCTGGCAACCGCGCAGACGGCGGGGAGTGCGTCAGGGGGGAGTGGGACGGCGGAGCTGCGGGAGGTGCGGAGTGATGGGCAGAAGAAATTGACGGAGGGGCAGATTGCGGTGCTGACCGGCCTGCAGGCTGGCACGCAGGTGGGGCGAGAGGATTTGCAGAAGGCGGCGGACAAATTAGTGGCTTCGGGCTTGTTCGCTACGGTGAAGTACGACTTTAAGACTCGGGCTGAAGGACTAACGCTTAGTTTTCATGTGACGGAGTCGCCGCGAGTTCCAGCTTATTACGATAATTTTCCTTGGTTTGGGGATTCGGAATTGAATGATGCGATTCGCGCGCAACTTCCCTTTTTTGATGGGACGTTGACAGAGGGCGGAAACGTCGTGGACGTTGCGGCGGATGCGATTCACGGCCTTCTTGTCGCGCACAAATTGGATTTGCCGGTTCAACATCAAGTAGTTGCCAATCCGCTGGGTGATGGAAATATTCAGCAATTTACGGTGGAAGGCGCGGGTCTGAAAATTGCGAGTTTGAGTTTTAGCGATGCGGCGCTGGCAACAAATCCCGTGGTGCAACAGCACCTTGCGGAAATTAATGGCAAGCCGTATTCGCGTACGACGATTGATGTTTTTCTAGCGGAGCAGATTCGTCCGGTTTATTTGCGGCAAGGATATTTGAAAGCGCAGCTGGGACCGCCGGAAGTGCGGCTGTCTGGACCTCCGACCGCGAAGTTGCCGGAAGAGCTTCCGGTTTATGTTCCGGTGGTTGCCGGGGAACTCTATCACTTTGGCGATGCGCAGTGGTCGGGCAACAATGTGATTTCATCCATTGCGCTGGCTTCGTATTTGGGATTGAAAACGGGCGCCGTCGCCAATGGAATGGAAATGGAAGCGGCACTGGAACAGATTCGCGAGGAGTACGGGAGGCGCGGCTATCTGGATGCGACGGTCCAGCCGGAGACTTCATTCGACGATGCGGGGCACACGGTTTCGTACAAGATTGCGATCGCGGAAGGCAAGCAATATCACATGGGCGGCTGGGTAGTAACCGGAATTTCCACCACCGCGGAGTCGCGGGTACGCACGACATTTCCGATCGCTGCCGGCGACGTTTTCGACAAAATAAAATATGAAGATTTCCTGGTGCAATTGCAGAGTCATTCGAAAGACATTTTCGGTGAGCTGCCGGTTCATTATGACAACGTGGGGCACTGGCTGCGCGCGGACGCCGACAAAGGGATTGTGGATGTGCTGCTGGATTTTAAGTAGGGCTTGAATAGGGCGAATGCTGTACACGAGTAAACCACTACGTACGATATACTTCCGGCGATGAGTTCCTTGGTACAAATTCGCAAGCAAGAATCGGGAGAAACCGACGCAGCGCGCAAAGAAGCGGAGTTACTGGCGCGACTGGCGGAGCTTCCTTCCCTGGTAATTGCGGTTTCGGGCGGGGCGGATTCCGCGTATCTGGCTTGGGCTGCGCATCGGGCGCTTGGCACACGCGCGCTTTCGGTAACGGCGATTTCGCCAAGCTATTCCGCGTACGATCGAGCGGAGCTGGAAAAGTTTATTGCGGACACTGGAGTGCGGCACGAATTTGTCGAAACGCATGAAATGGAAAATCCGGCGTATCGCGCGAATGCCGGCGACCGCTGCTACTACTGTAAAGATGAACTTTTTAATGTGCTCGATGAATTGGCGAAAGCGCGAGGATTCGCTGCGGTTGCTTACGGCGTGAATGCGGACGACATGAGCGATTTTCGCCCGGGGCAGCGGGCGGCGGCAGAACATCAAGTTCTTGCGCCGCTGCTGGACGCGAACATGAACAAAGCGGACATTCGCGTGCTGTCGCAGCGTGCGGGATTGCCGACGTGGGATCGCCCAGCGTCGGCGTGCCTGTCTTCGCGATTGCCGTACGGAACTGAAGTAACGCCGGAACGGCTGTTGTTGGTGGAAAATGGCGAAGTCATTTTGCGGGAATTGGGATTCCGGCAATTTCGTGTGCGGCTGCACGACAAACTGGCGCGTATCGAAATCGCTGCCGAGGAATTGCCCCTGGCGATGACGCCGGAAATGGGAGCGACAATTTCACGGCGGTTCAAAGCGGCGGGGTTTCTTTATGTTGCGCTGGATTTGCAAGGTTACCGGCAGGGGTCGTTAAACGCGGCGTTGCGAGAGCGGTAGCCGGACTCTGTGAGCTTGGGGAACATCGAGAGCGTTTGGCTCGTATCTTATTGTGAAGGGCAGCCGCGAGCCGCCCTCATCCACCGTTCTTGGTTCGTGGTGGTCCCGGAACCTGCGACGAATAAGAGAATTTTGGTAAGAGTTCAACGGGCCACGGTCGCAGGAAAGAGGGCTTGAATCGGACGCCCGGGCAAGCTGGTGCGCGGCATGGTGCGCTCCTAGGTGAGGCTAGCGCCATTGTGGGCGGAGGAAAAATGATTCGCAGATGCAGCCTGAAGATCGTGGCGTCGGTTTTTGCAACGGCATTGTTGATTGCGGGATGCGGGGCGGGCCCGGCCTCAAACGGATCGTTTGACCGCACTTACACGGTGAGCGGTCCCATTCGCCTGGATCTTTCCAATGCGAGCGGGCAAATTCACATCAAGGGAGCTTCGGGTAACACCGTTCACATTCATGGCGACGTGCACGCACGAGGATTTCTTTTCAACAATCCGGAAAAACAAGCTCGGGAGCTTTCGGCAGATCCGCCGATCGAGCAGAGACCGGACATCATCCGAGTGGGCAAGAATTTGAGCGATCTGAACGGCGTTTCGATCGACTACACAATCGAATTGCCGCGTAACGCGGAGGTCTCGACAAAGGTTGCCTCGGGTTCACAGACGATCAGCAATTTGCAGGGGCCGGTGAAGATTGATTCGGCTTCGGGGACGATCGAAGTGAGCAAGATCGAGCGGTCGGTGCAGGTGAATTCAGCGAGCGGATCGATTCGAGCGCAGGATTTAGGCGACGACCTGCACGCAGCGACAGCTTCGGGAAATATAACTGTTGCGAATGTGAAAGGCGACATACGCATCCACGGAATTTCCAGTTCGATGAATATTTCGGGGCCGGGCGCACGAGTGGAAGCGGCTACGACCAGCGGCACAGTTGAAGTGTTGGGCGCTGGAAATGACGTGAACGCGAGTTCGGTATCGGGTCGCGTTTCAGTACGCGGGAATCCTTCCGGGAACAGTTATTGGAATTTGAAAACAACCTCCGGAACGGTCGAAGTCGGGGTGCCGGCTACGGCGAATTTCCATCTTTCCGCGCAAGCGGTGTCTGGAGACATCAACGCGGGAATTCCCATCGTAATTGAAGACCAGGACAAACATAGCTTACGCGCTCGAGTGGGGAATGCCGGCGGGCGAGTGGAGATTCATACCATCTCTGGCGGAATCAGGGTGGAGCCCGCTTCCTAATTTCAGGGATCGCGATACAATCCAGGCAATGAGCAGCCGGTGCATCGTCGTCGCAGCTGTATTGTGGTTTGGCTGCGCGATATTTCCTACGCGATCGGACGCGCAGTCCCCTGCCAACACGCCAAGAACCAGCGGAAAACAAAGCGCGGGAGAAAAGAAAGCGGCGCAAAAACAGGCTGCCGCGAAGCCGCTGTCGCCTGCCGAGGAACTACAGAAAGCCATCAGCGACGCGGGAAACGACCGAGCAGCCCTGGTGAAAAACCTGCAAGGATACCTGGACAAATATCCAGACGCTGCAGAGCGCCCGCAGATCTATCGCGCACTGGTGGAAGCGTGCATGCAATTTCACGACGATGGGTGCGCGACGAACTATGCGGAGCGAATTGTTTCGCTGACGCCTGAAGACAATTCGATGGCGCTGCTGGCGATACAGCTGCTCGAACGGGCTGGAGATGGGGAGTCGCTGCGGCGAGCAGTGACCTATGCAACGCGCGTGTACGAATCCGTGAAAAGTTCTCCGATCGCGGACAAATCACCGCGGGTGTCGGTGGAGGAGTGGGAAAGCCAGAAGAAACGGGACGAATCAGCGATGCTGGCGCTGCGTGGAAGACTGGAAGCGCGATTACAGGCCAGCATCACGGCGAGAAAAGATTTCGAAAGCAGTTATGCGCTGTTGCCAAATGCGAGCGCCGCGCTGAGGCTGGGCGAGTTCGACGAGCTGGCAAAGGACTACCAGGGCGCGGCCACGGAGTATGCTCGCGCGTTCGCGCTTTCGGATACCGCGACGAAATCGGGAAACCGGCGCGAGATACGCGAAAAACTGGGAAACGCGTGGCGGCTGGCGCACGGCAGTGATGCGGGATTAGGAGATTTTCTGCTGAAGACGATTGACGATGTGACGGCGGCGGCGGCCGCGCCACACGTTAAACGCAATGCCGGGGCTAAAGATGCATTTTCATTTGTGCTGCGCCACGCGCCGGATGGAGCGGCATATCCGGTGGCGGCGCAAAAAGGGAAAGTGCTGGTGGTCAATTTCTGGGCTACGTGGTGTGGGCCGTGCCATGCGCTGGAACCGATTTATGAGAAGTTGGCGGCGCGTTATGCGGGGAACGGGAGCGTGGTGTTTCTTTCCGCGAATTGCGATGAAGACGAATCGCTGGTGTCTCCGTATTTGGCAGAACGGAAACCGCGTTCGAACGAAGTATTTGCCGATGGGTTAGAGGAATTGTTCGCGGTGGAGTCGTTTCCTACGGTGTTAATTGTGGATCGCGCGGGGAAAGTGGTGTTTCGCGCGAACGGATTTGATCCGGAGACGATTGAGCAAGAGTTAGGCGAGGCGATTCAGCAGGCGGCGCATTAATTCTAAGAAACAGGCTAAGAACAAGCGAAGAAGATAGAAGATAGCGCAGAGACACAGTACGCGGAGGGAGCGCGGAGAAAGCTGGGGGGCGAGTCTTACGAAGTCGGGACGGAGCGGGAACGCGTGGGAGATTGGGAGATCGCCTCCTGGGCGGCCAGAATTGTGTTGGCGTGGATGCGAATGGTGTCTTCGACGTGGCGGGCATAGCCGCCGGCTAATGTTGTAGCCACGGGAATGTTGCGGGTGCAAGCGAGTTGAAATACGCCTTTGTCGCGCGATTTTAGGCCGGACTTGGTGAGGCGCAGACCGCCTAATTGATCTTCGCAGAAAGGGTCGGCGCCGCCTACGTAGAAAAGAATGTCGGGGCGAAAATCGTCAAGGGATTTTTCGACCGCGGGTAAAAGTATGGCGAGATATTCTGCGTCTTCCACGCCGTCGTCGAGATGCAAATCCAGATTTGAGGGCGGCTTCTCAGCTGGGTAGTTGTGTTGCTGGTGGATGGAAAGAGTGAAGACAGAATCGTCGTTGCGGAAAATGTGGGCAGTGCCATTGCCGTGATGAACGTCGGTGTCCACGACGATGACTTTCTTGATGAGTTTGTCGTGTTGCAGACGACGGATGGCGATAGCCACGTCATTTATCGCGCAGAAGCCTTCGCCGTGATCGGCGTAGGCGTGGTGGAAGCCGCCGGTGAGGTTGCTGGCAAAGCCGTCGCGCAGGGCGAGTTGTCCGGCGAGAATAGTACCGCCTGCGGCAAGCCAGACGGCCTCGGCCAATTCCGGCGAATACGGAACTTCTAATTTCATTATTTCGCTGGCAGTGAGTGTGCCGTTTTTTAATTTGCCGACCCAGTCAGAAGTGTGGACCCGGAGGAGATCTTCGTCCCAGGCGCGACCGGGTTGAACGATGTCGTCGGGACCGGCAATTTTTTCCCTGAGGAGAAGTTCATAGAGCAGGCGGAATTTTTGCGATGGGAAAACGTGTGGGCCGAGGTTGAGATCGTAGCGCGGGTGATAGACGAGCTTGAACGGGAGCATGGGAAAGATCGCAAAAAGCATCTTACGAATGCAGTGGGTGGCCGCGCAAGTGACCTCGAACGTTAAGCCCGGACAAGCGGGTGCGAGCATGCTGCGTCCTACATCGCCGCACTCTACATCTTGTCTGGCGCTTCGATTCCCAGCAGCGAAAGCGCTTTGACCAACTGCCGCTCGACTACTTCCGTGAGCCTCAGCAAAAACGCACGCTTCTCCGCGTTGCTCTCCGACAAAATATGGTGCTTATGATAAAAATTGTTAAACGCCTGCGCCAACTGAAACGCGTATTTCGCCACGAACGCCGGCTCTTGTGCGCCAATCGCCGCGTCGCTCGCATAGTCCAACATCTCGGCTTGCAGCAGTAATTCCCACAAGCCAGCCCCTTCTGCTCCGGATAGAAATTTCGCCGCTGCCTCAGCACTCACCATCTCAACCGTTGCTTCCGTCCCCTTGCGCTGGATTCCGCGAATCCGCACTACCGCATACTGGCAATACGGTCCCGTTTCTCCCTCGAAACTCAACGCATCCTCAAAATCAAACGCGATAATCGTATTGCGCGTGAACTTGAGCAGAAAAAATCGCAATGCTCCGATGGCAATTTTATGCGCTGTCGCCGCTTTCTCGGCATCAGACATTTCCGCGTGTCGCTTGGTCACTTCCGCCAGAGTAGCCGCTTCCAGCTTGGTGATCAGGTCATCGGCCTTCACGCCGAATCCCTTGCGCCCACTCACCTCGACATATGGCTTCTTGGCATCATCTTCATTCAACTCGTAACCAAGTTCAGAGGCGCAGCGCGGCGTCAGCGCCACAATCTCATATGAAAAATGAATCGAATTTGCCGCAGCTTCCGCATGCCCCAGCCCGCGCAATCCCTGCGCCACCACGTCCTGCAAATACGATTGCCGGGTATCAATCACGTTGTATACGCGTGCAGCGGGCTCGCCAAAGTGCGGCGCAGCAGGATCATCGGCGTCCGTAGTTGTTGTCCACACCGTCTCGCCCGCAGGCGCATCCATCCACCTCTTATAGTGAAAATCCTTGCCTAGCAAGCCAAATTTCCAAAGCTGGTAGGCAATATCCTTTCCAACGTAAGTCACCGTTCCATTCGAACGCACGATAATCTTGTCCTGCATATTTTCATCGTCGTCCGTCTTTCCCGTATCCTCCGGGCTGTTCCTCTCTGCAACCTCTGTTTTTTCTCCCTTTTCTGCACGCATGATCCAGCAGCCGGCCATTTTTCCGCTGGTCGCGAGTTCTATGGTTCCAGCGTTTTTCAATTTCGCGAATGCGGCGTCCCAGAACTTCAAATGCAGAATCTCGCTTTCCCGCGCGAGCAATTCGTACGAAATTCCCAGGCGTTTCATGGTGCGCAAATGAAATCCCACGATGGCGTCGGCGATAACCGTGCCCATCTCCGCCGCTTCGCCATGACCCTCTTCAATCGCCCGTAACGTTGCGGCGCGCCACGCCGCGCCCTGCGCCTTGTCCTGCTCATAAAATTGCGTAACTTTGGCGTAGAGATCCCAGCACAAATAATCGAATCCCGGGTGTGCAGCAAGCGTTCGAACTTCGGACACGCTCTTCTTTTCCATGTGCTGAAATCCAATCACCACGTCCGCCACTTGCACGCCAGTGTTATCAATGTAGTTCTGCACCTGCACCCGCTCGCCGGCGTCGCGCAAAATCCGCGCAGTCGTATCCCCCAGCACCGCATTTCGCATGTGCCCAATGTGTGCCGCTTTATTGGGATTAATACTGGTGTGCTCGACGATGACTTTCTCGTTCGTTGCGGTGCCTCCGCGGACCTCTGTGTTCTCAGCGGCGAGGTTTGCTCCGATCCGTTCGGGGCGTAGCCTTTTCTCTTCGTTTTGCGCGTTCGCCCAAAACGCCGCGCGCTCGAAAAATACGTTCAAATATCCCGCTCCGGCCACCTCAATTCGCGAAACACCAGCCACTGCTGGCAGACCGTTAGCAATCTCCTGCGCAAGCTGCCGTGGCGCACGTTTGAGCCGTTTCGCCAACTCAAAACAAACCGGCGATGCCGCTTCACCCATCTCCAATTTCGGCGGCTTCTCGAGCGCGATGGCAAGCTCCACGCCGTACTTTTCGCGGATATGTCCGGCCAGCGCTTCCTTCAGCCTTTGCAGCAGAATTAGGTACACGTCACCTCAATTTTCAAGGGGATAAGAAAAAGCCAGTATAGGGAATGTGCAACAAGCGGTCAAAACGGTGCACCTGCGTCGCTCCGCTTTCCTCGTGGTTTGACACTGTTTTCTGCCGCCGATAGTATCAACAAGGAACGATGCGGTTGTCGTTTGTGAAGACTGATGAAAGTTGCTTACTTCGATTGCTTCAGCGGGATCAGCGGCGACATGACGCTCGGCGCACTCGTCGACGCCGGCTGCGACCTTGGATTGGTCCGCTCCGGCCTGCAGGGTTTGCAAGTTCCAGGCTGGACGATTTCTTCTGAAAAAGTTTGGAAAAATGGCATGTCAGCGACGTTTGTCACTGTTAAGACCGAAGATCAGAGCACGCATCGTAACCTCTCGGCAATTCTTGAGATTTTCGACAGATCGCACCTGTCCGATTCGGTCAGAAAGAACGCGTCTGGCATTTTTCGTAAGCTTGGCGAAGCCGAAGCCTCGGTCCACGATGTTCCGCTGGAGAAAATCCATTTTCATGAGGTTGGCGCAGTGGACGCCATCGTGGATATCGTTGGCGCCTGCATCGGGTTCGAAGCGCTGGGCATCGAAAAGTTCGCGTGCTCGCCGCTGAATGTTGGCGGAGGCACCGCAAAAATGGCCCACGGTATTTTGCCGGTGCCCGCTCCGGCCACCACGAAATTATTGCAAGGCAAGCCGACTTATTCGAACGGTGTGCAGCGCGAACTGGTCACGCCGACTGGCGCCGCAATCGTTGCCACGCTCTGCGGCACTTTTGGGCCACAGCCTGCGATGAGCGTGTCTGCTATTGGGTATGGCGCGGGAGCTGCCGACCTCGAAGGACAACCCAACGTGGTTCGAATCATGATTGGCGAAGCGGCGGAAAAGACCGTTCTTGGTTTCGACGAAGAAATTTCGGTAATCGAAGCAAATCTTGATGACATGAATCCGCAAATCTATGGGTATTTTCAAGAAAAGGCGCTGGCCTCGGGAGCGCTTGATGTTTACACAACTCCGGTGCAGATGAAGAAAAATCGCCCCGGCACTTTGCTTACGTTGCTTTGCAGGCCGCAGGATACGAACGCTCTAATGTCGCTGATCTTCGCCGAAACGACTACTTTCGGCGCGCGCGCCTACACGGCGCAACGGCGGACGTTGCCGCGCGAATCGGTTAGCGTGCACACACAATTCGGCGACGTGCGCATCAAACTTTCTCGCGTTAACGGCCGCATCTTGCACGTCGCACCAGAATTCGAGGATTGCCGGAAACTGGCCGTCGAAAAAAATGTCCCATTGCAGCGCGTAATTGGCGCCGCTCTCCGCGCGTACGAGGGAGGGTCGTAATTTCGGGTTGTGTGGCCGCACGGATTTGCTGGACACACTTTGGTTTTCGACAAACTGAGTAGTAAAGACGGAAAAACTGATAACTCAAAATGCCTGCCAAACCCAAATTTTATCTGACCACGCCGATCTACTACACCAACGGTCTGCCACACATCGGCCACACGTACACCACTGTGGTCGCGGATGTGATTCGCCGTTACAAACGCATGCGCGGGTACGAAGTTGTGATGACGACCGGCACCGATGAACACGGCGTCAACGTCGAACGCGCCGCAAAAAATGCCGGCGTGCCGGAATCCGAATTCGTAGCGAAGATGGCCGACGCCTGGCGTGCCCTGTGGGAGGAACTCGGACTTTCGGCCGAAGAGTTTGTGCGTACTACCGACCTGCGCCACGTTCGAACGGTGCAGTGGCTTTTCAAGCTTTGCCGCGAAAATGGCTATGTCTACAAAGGCCACTACACGGGCCAATACTGTATCTACGACAACGCTTTCGTGAATGACGCGAAGCCCGGCGACAATTGCCCAGATTGCGGGCGACCCACTGAGACGCTCACTGAAGAGAACTATTTCTTCAAGCTTTCTGCGTTCCAGAAGCCGCTGCTCGATTTCTACAAAAAGAATCCCGACTTCATCCAGCCCGAAAGCCGCAAGAACGAGATCGTGAGCTTCGTGGAAGGCGGCTTGAAGGATTTGAGCATCACCCGCACCACCGTCCGCTGGGGCATTCCCGTTCCCGGCGAAGAGCCGCACGTTTTTTACGTTTGGTTTGATGCGCTCACTGCTTATCTCAGTGCCGTCGGTGGTCCGGATTACGAAAAGCGCGGCATGTGGCCCGCGGATTTGCATCTCGTCGGCAAGGACATCATCCGTTTCCACACCGTTTACTGGCCGGCGTTCCTAATGGCGGCGATGCTGCCGGTTCCAAAACAGGTTTGGGCGCATGGCTGGTTCCTAATGGACGCCAGCAAAATGAGCAAGTCGAAGGGCAATGTGGTCCTTCCGCGGCCCATCGCGAACATGCTGGGGATGGATGCGCTTCGTTATTTTCTATTGCGCGAAGTTGTTTTTGGGCAGGACGGCAATTTCAGCTACGACGCGCTGGTTACTCGTTACAACAGCGACCTTGCGAATGGTCTAGGCAATCTCGCCAGCCGTACTGCGGCGATGATTGAGAAAACCTTCGCGGGAAAAATTCCTAAGGCAGGAAAACTAGAAGCAGCAGATGAAGCGCTGGCGCGGGAAACGCAGGCCGGTATCGGCGATGTTCTCGGTTATTTCGAGAAAATGAATTTCGCGCGGGCTTTGGAAAGCTTGTGGACGGTTATCGCCGCAGCCGATAAATATTTGACCACGCAGAAGCCCTGGTCCTTGGGCGATTCCGAAGCAGATATGCAACGCAAAGCCAATATACTGGCTACGACGGCGGAGTTGCTGCGCATCGTGACCGTTCTCGCGCACCCAGTTCTGCCGGACAGTACGGCGAAAATTTGGACGCTTCTCGGCCAGCCCGGCTCTGTCTGTGCGGTTGAACTCGACGGGTTGCGCTGGGGACAACTAACAACTGGTGCGCCGCTCGGCAAACCGCAAACTTTATTTCCGCGAGTAGAAAAATCGGAAGCGATTGAGAGGATCGAATCCATGGCTAACGAAGAACTGAATCCAAGCACAGCGCCGGCACCTGCTCCAGCAACGGCCACCAGCGCGGGCTCTGGCGCAGCTGCGGCTCCGGCGGCCAGCGAAAAAATCGGCATCGAAGACTTCGCTAAAGTCGAAATGCGCGTAGGCCAAATCAAGACCGCCGAACGCATCGTCGGCGCCGACAAACTCCTGAAGCTCACGGTGGACATCGGCACAGAAATCCGGCAAATCTGTGCCGGCATCGCACAATTCTACGAGCCGGACTCGCTTATCGGGCGAAAAGTTGCGGTCGTGACCAATCTTGCGCCGCGCAAGCTGCGTGGTGTTGAATCGAACGGCATGATCATTGCCGCGTCCGTCGGTCCCGAAGGCCGTCCGGTCCTCGCCGGCTTCCCCGAAGACGTAGAAATCGGCGCCCGTCTGAAGTAGCGGCACGATAAGTCGTGCCGTCGCAGCGTCAGCAACTCTGATCCGCTTACCATGGACTTAATCGACTCGCACGCGCACATTGATTTTCCGCAATTTGCTGATGATCGCGAAGCTATGTTGCAACGCGCCCGCGACGCCGGGATCAATACGTTGCTCGCTATCGGGACCGGTCCGGGCCCGGAGCAGCTCGACGCCGCAATTCCATACGCCGAGCAACACGCTTGGATCTACACCAGCATAGGCATTCACCCGCACGAAGCCAAAGAAGTCACGCAACAGCATCTCGATGAACTCGCGCGTCTCGCGCGGCATCCGAGAGTCATCGCGTGGGGCGAAATCGGTCTGGATTATTTCTACGATCATTCTCCGCGCGACGTGCAAGCAACGGTCTTCCGCGCACAAATGGAGTTGGCTCACGCGGCTAAGCTGCCGATCATCATTCATTGCCGGGACGCCTGGGACGACTGCCTCGCCCAGCTCGAACAGCACTGGAAACCGACAGCCCTCGGCGGCATCCTCCACTGCTTCACCGGCACGCTGGATCACGCCAAACGCGGTCTGCACATGGGTTTCCACATTTCTTTCGCCGGCAACTCCACCTATCCCAAAACGCAACATCTCCGCGACGTAGCCAAAGAAATCCCCCTCGACCGCATCCTCATTGAAACAGACTCCCCTTACCTCGCTCCCCAGTCTTACCGCGGCAAACGCAACGAGCCCGCCTACGTCGCGGAAGTGGCCAAAACCCTTGCCGCTGTGAGAAACTTACCTGCAGAAGAATTCGCTGCCGCCACCGCGGCCAATTTCAGGCGACTCTTCCGCATCGCCCGGCCGGACGTTTCTTAGGCCATTGAGTCCCATCAACGCAAACTCGCAGGCCGCAAGGCCCGCCCAGGGAGAAGTGCCATCGCGCTTCTGACGGTTAAAGAAATTTTTGATTTGGTCCGGGACGACCTCGTCGCGGTCGAGCAGGAGTTGTCTCGCCAAAGCGCCGCGGCCTATCAACCAGTCGGCGAAATCACCAGCTATCTTCTGGGCGGAGGCGGCAAGCGCCTGCGGCCGGCGCTGCTCCTGCTCGCCAATGCCTACGCCGGCGAAAATCGTCCCGGTGCAATTCGGCTCGCCGCCGTTGTCGAACTTTTGCACAGTGCGACATTGATCCATGATGATGTGATTGACAGCGCTGATACGCGCCGCGGCCGGCCGTCTGCAAATTCACGTTGGGGCAATCATCGCAGCGTTCTTGCAGGGGACTGGCTGTACATGCAGTCCTTCCAGATGGCGCTGGAAGAACGCAATTTTCGTATCCTCGACATTCTGATCGACCTGACACAAAAAATGGTCGAAGGCGAACTCATTCAGCTCGCAAAAATCGGCCGCATTGACGTCAATGAAGAAGACGCCCTCAAGTTAGCCACGTATAAAACCGCCTGCCTCTTCAGCGGCTGCGCGCGTCTCGGCGCGGTACTCGGCGGCCTCAGCGGCGATGAAGAAGAATCACTCGCGGATTACGGCCGCTATTCCGGCCTCGCATTCCAAATGGTTGATGATCTTCTGGATTTCACCGCGTCCGCTGAGCAACTGGGCAAGCCGGTTCTCAGCGACCTAAAAGAAGGCAAAGTCACGATGCCGCTGATCTACGCCATGGAAAACGGCCATCGCGACGCTCGCACACTCGTCGCCCGCGTTCTCGAAGAAAAAGATTTCATCAGCGTCAAGCCGGAGACCATCGTCTCGCTCGTACACGAATCCGGCGCTCTCGATCGCGCGCGCAAACTGGCCCACGACTACGCCCGCCGCGCCAAAGCCTGCATCCGCGGCAGTGAAGACTCCGAGTACGCCCGCGCCCTGCTCACACTTCCAGACTTCATCCTGGACCGCGAAAACTAGACGTGGGCGCAGCGCAGCGCCTGCGCCCTGTCGAAAAAAATTACGGACCTAGTCAGAATGACTGGACGAGGTGGACTAGCGTGCGCAGGGCTACGCCAGTGGGGCCTTTGGCTAGCCAGGGCTTGGCGTCGTCATTCCATGCGGTGCCTGCGATGTCCAAGTGAATCCAGGGAGTATCTCCGGCGAATTCCCTGATAAACCACGCGCCGGTGATGGAACCGCCGCCTTTGCCGCTGCCGATATTTTGAATGTCGGCGAAGCTGCCTTTGATGAATTCGCGATATTCGTCGTCCATCGGGAGCTGCCACATTTTTTCTCCAGCGGCTTTGGCGCTGGCAAGGAGCTTATCGGTCCAGGCTTGATCGGAACCGAAGACGCCGACGTTGATGTTCGCCAGGGCGACGACGATGGCGCCAGTGAGAGTCGCAGCGTCCACGATGTGAGTTACGCCCAGTTGCTTGGCGTAGTGAATCGCGTCGGCGAGGATCAGGCGGCCTTCGGCGTCGGTATTGAGGACTTCGATGGTCTTGCCGGACATGGCGGTTTGGATGTCGCCGGGCTTTTGCGCTTTGCCGCCGGGCATGTTTTCCGTGGATGGCACGACGCAGATCACTTTGACATTGGGTTTCAGCGCGGCGAGGGCACGAATTACTCCAAGCATGGTGGCGCCGCCAGCCATGTCGTACTTCATTTTTTCCATGCCGTCGGCGGGCTTGATAGAGATGCCGCCGGTGTCGAAGGTGACGGCTTTGCCCACCAGACCGATCACCGGAGCACCGGGCTTGGCGTTCGCAGGCGTGTAGGTAGCCACGATGACGCGGGGCGGTTCGACGCTGCCCTGTGCAACGCTGAGCAGAGCACCCATTTTGAGATCGGCGATTTTCTTTTCATCGAGAATTTCCACGGCCAGGCCGGCCTCTTTGGCCATGGCTTCGGCGCGCTCGGCAAGAATTTTCGGCGTCAGCTTATTGGAAGGCTCGTTGACCAGATCGCGCGTGAAATTCTGCGACTCGGCGATGACTTTTCCGGCAGCCAGGCCTTTTTCGCCGACGGATTTTTCAGATTCGGAATAGCCAGCGATTCGAACGAACTCAATTTCTTTGCCGTTCTTCTTTTCAGTCTTGTATTTGTCAGTTTCGAAATTTGCGGTGATGAAGCCTTCGGCGAGCGCCTGCGCGGTATCGGCATTGGCAGCGTCCTCACGCACGAGAAACGCGAAATTCTTGACAGAGCGAGACTTAAGATAGCGCAGCGCGGCTCCGGCAACTTTCCGCAGAGTGGCGCCGGTAAATTGTGCGCGCTTCCCTGCTCCGACCAGGAGCAAGCGAGTGGCCTTCAGTCCAGCGGGCGCATGTATCAGAGTAAATTCAAGCGTTTTGCCGGTAGCTTCGCCGCTGCTGGCGATTTTCTTCAACAACCCGTTGCTGGCGGAATCAATTTCGGAAACACGTCCCTGGATGGGGTCGTTTTCCTCGAAGATGTAGGTAACCAGCGCGTCAGTTTCGTGCGCTGCGAACGGCTTGGTTTCAAGACTGACTTGCATGACGGCTTTTTCCATGACTGAGTTATCGCCTCCGGTTGCGATACATCGCTGTTTCCGCTTCCCTGCGGGCTTCCTTGTTGCGTTCGTCCTGGCGGCGGTCCCACACTTTTTTGCCCTGCGCCAGGGCGATTTCGCATTTGGCAATGCCATCGCGGAAGTAAATCCGCAAGGGAATGACGGTTAAACCTTTG
>WNFR01002935.1_pt1 | contig 29820 bp, 28 predicted proteins | sample 5400221 | NCBI WGS metagenome assembly WNFR01 (sample SAMN13153357, study PRJNA577476) | soil metagenome | isolation source: 40 cm soil under Madrone tree | place: USA:California | collected 2016-06-14
GGTTGTGCTTGGACTTGTCATTGAATACTGGCACGAACTGCCAGAGGCCATAACCGCCCTTAGACGCGCTTGGTCATGGAAGCCGTTATGCATAGTTGTCGGAGGAATCTTAATCACCGTTGGGGTTGCTGGTGAATTGGTCGTACAACGCATTGCCTCAGACAAAGAAACGGCTCTCAGAAAAGCAAATGATAAAATTTTTACTGGCTTAAATATTGAGGCGGCGCAAGCACGCAGAGATGCTAGTGCGGCCAGCGAACGTGCGTCAAAGGCCGATGAACGAGCCTCTAAAAATGAGAAGGAAGCGGCCCAACTGCGGAATATGGCAGAGGCAGAACGCCTTGAAAGAATCAAACTTGAAGCCATAGTTGCTCCCCGAAGTCTCAGCCTAGACCAGCAGGCGCAGATTGCTGCCGCTTGCAGCGGATTCCGTGGCCACCGTGTGTTGCTTACATCGTATGGGATGGACGGTGAGGCGGCAGCTTTAGGGGCGCAAATCATATCGGCTTTGCAAGCCGCGCACGTGACTGTACTAGACGGCAGGGCTTCGATTATGTCTGCCGGAGGGTTCGATGTCGGTATACATATACGCAACCAGACTAGCCAAAGCACAGAGAATGATTTTATTTCTGGTCTTGGGAACGCTCTGTCCTCTATCGGCAAATTACAAGTGTCTGTGAATGATCCTTGGCCCAGAACAGGGGCAGTCATGGGTGGAGGCGGACAGGCCTACCCGCCTGGAACGGTTTTTGTTAATGTGATGATTGGAGTAAAGCCGCTTCCAATCTTACCCCCCCATAAATAGCCGCTCGCACCAACAGTACCATTGCAAAACCTAAGCCGCTTCATGTACCCTACACCAGCATCAAGGAGAACATCAAATGGGCTGGGGCTTCGTACCGTCTAGTCTGCCTCACAAGAAAACACCAGCGCGGCAGGTGGGCTTCTTGGCGTGTCTGGCCTGTGCGCTCTTCGTTGTGATCTGGATTGCCACGGTTTACTTCAGCGCGATTTATCCGGCTGCACGATGAGCAAAATTCCCAAGTCAGTCCGCGAGTATCTAGCACAGATTGGTAGAAAAGGCGGGAAGGCGAAGACGCCTGCTAAGGCCAAAGCTGTGCGCACAAACGGTAGGCTTGGCGGTAGACCACGCAAGAAGAAAGCGGCACGGTAAGCCAATGTCTGCACGCGACGAACTCGCTAAAGAAATCGAACTTGCCCTGAAAAGTGGCAACGGCCCCAAGATCGCACGTTTCGCGCTAGCCTTCGTTGGCGGTGCCGTGCCCTTCGCTGGCGGTGCACTGGGCGCGACTGCTGGGGCATGGTCTGAATCAGAGCAGGCGCACTATAACCGTATCTTCGCCAGTTGGCTGAAGCTTCAGGAAGATGAACTCAAAGAGATAGCATTGACAATGGCAGAGATTCTTTCCCGGTTGAATCTCACCGATGAAAATATCCGGCAGCGCATAGAGAGTCCTGAATACCTCAGCTTGGTAAAGAAATGTTTCAGGGATTGGTCAGCGGCGGAGAGCGAACAGAAGCGTGTCTTCGTCAGAAACCTATTGCTGAACGCGGCGGCGCACAGACTGTGCTCCGATGACGTGGTGCGGATGTTCATAAAATGGATAGACACATACTCTGAGCTTCACTTTTCGGTCATCAAGTTCATTTATAAAAATCCCGGTTCAACTCGTAAAACGATTTGGCTAGATGTGCACGGTTCTTTAGTGCGCGATGACTCGGCAGAAGCGGATTTGTACAAACTGCTCATCCGTGATTTAAGCACAGGAGAAATAGTCCGGCAGCACCGCCAGAAGGATTACAACGGGCGGTACATCAAGGAGACTCCAAAGCCACGCGGTCAGGCTTCTTCGCAAACACTAACGTCCGCTTTTGACGATGAAAAAAAATATGAACTGACAGAGTTGGGGACACAGTTTGTCAGATACACAGTGGAAGGTGTGATGCCGTCTATCGGGCCAGCACCTACAACACCATGAACAACGGGCAAAGCAAAGGCATTGCCGTCATCTACGTTCGCATCTCTTCCGAAGAACAACTACGGAAGTCTGCCACCAACATTGCCACGCAAACCAAGAAATGCGCAGAGGCTTGTGAGCACGCTGGCCTTGAACCGGTCAAGGTCTTCACAGATGAAGGCGAGTCAGCATATAAGCAGGCAGCGAGCGAACGGCCAGCACTTCAAAAGATGCTGGCTTATCTGAGAGAGAACAAAAAGAAGATCACGCACGTTGTCACCGCCGATCTGTCACGGCTGGCACGGAGAATTGAAGACCAAGCAACGCTGCTGGCCGGATTCAGGAAGGCCGGGCTGACCTACGTGTCTGTGGATGAACCGCACGCGAGTGACAGCAGTGCTGCCGGTCAACTCGCCACCGGAATGCTGGGTCTGGTGAATCAGTTCCACAGTGCTTCCCTTTCGGAGCGTGTGACGTACCGGATGCGTTCCGGCGCGCAATCGGGTAGGCATCTGCACCTAGCCATGCTGGGATACCTGAACGGCACCATGACGAACGGAGTCAAGAATATAGTGCCAGACCCTGAACGCGCTGAACTGGTGCGCAAAGCCTTCTCGCTGGTTGCAGACGGTCACGGGCTGGTAGAAGTGCTCAGGGTGGTCAGCGCGCTTGGTCTACGCTCGCGCCAAGGCCACAAATTGACCAAGGGCACTTTCTCCCAGATGTTGCACAACCGGACGTACTGCGGCTGGGTGAAACAGAAAGACATCATTGCACGCGGTGCGTTTGAACCGCTCATCACCGAAGAACTCTTTGACCGTGCTCAACAAGCTCTGAACGGACGCAGCAAGAGGCAGAGGCACGTCAAGCATCACGAAGACTGGCCGCTTCGCCGGTTCGTTCTCTGTGGGTCATGTGGGAAGCCTCTAACGTCCGGGTGGGTGAAGAACAGCAAGGGTCAGCCGTATGGGTTCTATTTCTGCGCTCAGAAGGGCTGCCGCGCCATCAGCGCCCGCAAGGAAGACATAGAGAGCGACTGGCTGAACCTGCTGGGCATGATGCAGCCAACGATGGAAGGGGTGAATCAGGTTGCAGAGGCAGCAGCGGCTGGCTGGCAGCACCGCAAAGTACGCGCCGAAGAAGAGCAACGCCAATTGAACACTCGTCTGATTGAGCAACACGCCCTAAATAAGCAAACCATTGAAGCCCGCGTGAAGGGTAAAATCTCAGATGAAGACTTCTCCACTATGAAGGCCGCGATAGCCGCAGAAGTTGCGTCTATTGAACAGGGACTGAAAAGGCTGGAAGACGAACGCACTGGAATGCAGGAACTCATCAAAAACACTGAAGTGAGGCTCTCAAACCTTGCTAGGTGGTGGCAGGATGCGAACCTGCAAGATCGTGTTGAGCTTCAATTTTCGTTGTGGCCGGATGGTTTGTCTTGGAGTCACGAAAGAATGTTTTTGAACACAGCTAACAGGTCTTTGTTTCAACAAGTTAAAGAGATGATTGATGGCCTTGTATTAGATGGTGGGCGACAAAGGACTTGAACCTTTGACCTCTCCCGTGTGAGGGGAGCGCTCTAACCAACTGAGCTAGTCGCCCATTGCCAGTAACCGCGACAGCCGCTACCGCCATCTATTTGTAACAGGAAGGACGCGGGTTTTCAATACATGCCGACTGCCACCTCTCAAGTCGTCTCGCAGCTTCAGCGCTCCATTGCGCGCGCCATCTATGGCAAAGAAGAAGCCATCCAGCTTGCACTGATCACCTTGCTCGCTCGTGGCCACCTGCTCATTGAAGACGTTCCCGGTGTCGGCAAGACCACTCTCGCGCAAGCGCTCGCAAAATCCTTTCATTGCACTTTTCAGCGTATCCAATTCACTTCCGACCTGCTCCCCAGCGACGTGCTCGGCGTCAGCGTCTACAATCCTGAGTCGCGTGAATTTGAATTTCGTTCCGGCCCGATTTTCGTCTCCCGCTTCCTCAGCCGTTTCTCGTCATCGCTACGCAAAATCCCGTCGAGCATCACGGCACCTATCCTCTTCCCGAATCGCAGCTCGACCGCTTTCTGATGCGCATCAAAATGGGGTATCCCTCCCACGAAACGGAAAAGGAAATCCTGCGCAAGCGCGTTGGCGATAATCCTCTCGATTCGCTGGATTCTATCGCCGACGTCAGCGATGTAATGGGGATGCAGGAGGCGGTGGCGCACGTCAAGGTCGATTCCAGCCTGCACGACTACGCTCTCGAAATCGTCAACCGCACGCGCAAGAGCGAACAGCTTGCACTAGGCGTCAGTCCCCGCGGCACACTCATGCTCCAGCGCGCCGCGCAAGCACGCGCCTTTCTCGATGGCCGCGAGTATTGCCTCCCCGACGATTTCAAGCAGCTTGCCGTTTCCGTTTTCTCGCACCGCGTCGTCGCCAGTTCGCGCCACGCCTCGTTGCAGAAAAAGTCGGAGACCACGGATTCCGTTCTTCGCGATATCGTGGAATCCGTCCCCGTTCCCTTGTGAGCGTACTGCCAACCATCGCGCGACTCTGGGCCAGGGCCGACCGCTCCGCCGTGCGTGCCTTCCTCCTCTCCATGACCGCGCTTACCGCCGCACTCCTGCTGGCGTTGTATTCCGGCGCCGCCGCCGAACTCGGCCAGATTGCAGTGGCCGCCACTTCGGCCGTCATCGCGCTGGTCATCGCCGGCTGGGTAGGCGTCACGCTGGTTCCCATCCTGGCAAAGCGCACGCCACTTCGCTGGCTCGGTTACAGCACGCAATTCCGGATCACACTTGAGGGGTGGATCTATCTCGGCGGACTTATGCTTGTCGCGCTCGCCGCGCTGAATACTGGCAACAATCTCCTCTTTCTGATTCTTGCGAGCCTTATCGCCCTCCTTTTGATGTCCGGAATTCTCTCTTCCATCACGCTCTCCGGAATCAGCTTGCGCCTCGTGCTGCCGGAGCATATTTTCGCTGGTCAACCTGTGCGCGCCATGGTCGAGCTCGAAAACGAAAAGCTGACTCTGCCTTCGTTCTCGCTGCGCGTGGAAGCTGCCAAAACCAAAAACGCTCAGCCTGTGGCTCTGCTCGATACGCCCGTCTATTTTCCTTATCTCCCAAAACAGGACCGCGTGCAGCAAACCATTCCGGTGACCTTTCCCCACCGCGGCGTCTATCTCCAGGAAGCCTTCCGCATCGTCACGCGTTTCCCGTTTGGCTTTTTGCGGAAATCGCGCCAGCTAAACTTGAAAACGGAGGCACTCGTCTATCCCTCAGTTGAACCCAACCCGGAATACATGGAAATCCTGACCGGCGTGCAGGGAGCATTGGAGAGCCTCACCAAAGGCCCGGGACAAGATCTCTACGCGCTACGAGGTTACGTCCCCACGGATAGTGCGCGCCACGTTCACTGGAAAGCTTCGGCGCGCTCCGGTTCATTGATGGTCCGCGAATTCACTCGCGAAAATGACTGCCGCATCTTGCTGGTGCTCGATCCTCACCTTCCGGAGGAAGAATTCTCCCGGCTGAAGCAGGGAGTGACTGCAACAAGCGAGCACTTCGAGCGCACCATAACGATTTGCGCAAGCCTGGCCTGGCACTTTTACGAAAGCAACTCGCTATTGGAGTTTCGCAGCGCCGGTGTGGAAACTCCTCTCGCTCCCGCCGATGAACTCATTTTCACGATTCTCGAACACCTGGCGATCGCGCAGCCTTTGCCACCCGATCCGGATCAGAAACTCATGGCCGATCTGGCGGCCTCGCCCGATCTTTTCAAGATCATCGTAACCAGCCAACGCCACGGTTCCGTTCCCGCGTCCGTGTGGAGTTCTTCTTACGTGGTCTTCCTCGAGGATTGTGTCGAGTAAATAGAGCAGCCGGAATGGATGTCCTGCGCAGCCGTGCGAGAATGTGCCAGCACTATGTTGAAGGGCCTTGAACTCGCCGCATTTCGCCGGCAATTGCTCGGCTGGTTTAGCCAATTTCAGCGCGACCTACCGTGGCGCCGTACCAAGGATCCCTATCGCATTTGGCTTTCGGAAATCATGTTGCAGCAGACGCGAGTTGCCGCGGCGATCCCTTACTATGAGCGGTTTTTGCAGCGATTTCCGGACGTGCACTCGCTCGCCAACGCGCCAGAGGAAGAAGTGCTGCGCCTATGGTCCGGTCTCGGCTATTACAGCCGCGCGCGCAATGTGCAAAAAGCGGCGCAGGAGATCGTCGCGAAACACAAAGGCCAGTTTCCAACACGCTTCGGTGATGCTCTCGGCTTGCCCGGCATAGGAAACTACACCGCCGCGGCGATTCTGAGCATTGCGTTCGATGCAAAACAAGCCGTTCTTGACGGCAACGTAGCGCGTGTTCTCGCGCGCCTTGGCGCCATTCGCGGAGACTTCCGCGAATCGCAGCTCTGGCAAGAGCTGCAAGAAACCGCGGATAGCTTGCTCGAACCAAAATCGCCTGGAGATTGGAATCAAGCCATGATGGAGCTGGGCGCGACGTTGTGCACTCCGAAATCGCCGCAATGCTTGCTCTGCCCCGTCGTACAATTCTGCGAGGGACGCAGACTGGGCATCGCCGAATCCTTGCCGGAGAAACGCAAAAAGCGCGCCACAGTGGAAGTCGTTCTTGCCGCTGCCGTCTTTGCAGATGGAAGAGGTCAAACTTTGCTGCTCCCTCCTCCGGAAAGTACAAAAGAGAAAGCTTCCGCAGATCACGTGCCGACGCTGGTTTCAAGAATGTGGCATTTCCCAACCGTCTCCGCCGCCGGAGAACCGCGCAAAGATCTCATGGCATTCCTCCGAAAAGAATTGCCGGAGGAGCGCAATCGCAACTGGGAACTGCTCCCGGCCGGCAAAGTCCGTCACGCGGTGACCTACCGCGCCATCACCCTCTTGCCCTTCCTCATCGAAGTAAAGACCCTCCCGCGCCTTTCCGGCGCGAAATACGTGCCACTCGCAGACATCTCCATTCTGCCCGTTTCCAACCTCACCAGGAAAGTCGCTCGCGCCGCTCTGGCGACCGCAGGTCTCGCCCGCGCGAAACAGTAACGGTTATTCTTAAGCCCAGCTTCGTTCCAGTCGAACCTGGCAGATGCTACGATTAAGAGCCTGCCATGGCCGCCATCTTCTCAGCCCCGAGTGCTCTTGCTCTGCCCGCTGAGCGGTTCTTCCGCACCTCACTTTCATTGCTGATGCTCACATCGACCCTCACACTCGTCAGCACTGGAAAACTTGACGTCGTCACCAGTTTTGCGGCTCCGCTCATCGTGGTCTACAAGGGCTTTCGATGGTGGCACGGGCGCCCCGCCGAACTCCGCTGTCACTGACCGCGACGCCCTATTTCTCTCGATGCTGTCTTTTGCCGGCATTCTCGCGGCCGCCGTCCTTACCGTCGACACGATTTTTCTGGTTCTTTTTTTCATCTTTCTGCTGTTCGGCATTTCCACGTTTGTCGGGATCGAGCTTCGCCGCGGAGCCGTCGGCGCGGTCTGGCCCACCGTTCATGAGCGCACGGAGCGCGATCGAAAACTGAATCGCGCGCTGAGCCTATCTTCCGTGAGCGTGGCTACTGGATCCATCCTTCTCGGTGGCGTGTTGTTTTTCTGCCTCCCGCGCTTTAATGCCGGGTACCTTGGGCGCGCCAGCTTCAACCCCTCGCTCATGTCCGGTTTCACCGAAAACGTGGAACTAGGCCAAATCGGCGAAATCAAGAAGAACTCCACAGTGGTCATGCGCGTGCAAACCGGCAAGCCGATTGCCTACGACCGGCTGCGCTGGAGAGGCATCGCGCTTACGACGTTCGACGGCAAACGGTGGAGCACTTCGGATCAAACCGCGCAAAAATTGGAGCCTGAGGCGGATGGTTGGATCCGCACGGCGGACTCGCCGCGGAAAACAGATTCGCCCTACCCCCGGATGATCTACACCGTGTATCTGGAACCGGTTGCTACCGACGCCATTTTCGTTCCCGGTAAAGTCATGTCCCTGAAAGGAAATTTCAGCGGCGAAAGCAGGAATTCGTTCAGCGCGGCTCGCCGCGCTTTCATTTTCCGGGATTCCACGGACACGCTGCTGAATCCATTTCACAACTACGGGGCCATCCGCTATTCGGGTTTTTCATTGTTGCTGCCGATGGACGCCGCGAAATTCCGCGCCGCGTCGGCGGAATATTCCAGCGATATCGCTTCGACCTACCTTCAGCTTCCTTTTGCGCTGGACCCGCGCATCACCGAACTTGCCAGGCAAACCACGAAAAACGCCCGGACTCCATTCGACAAAGCCCTGGCGATTGAAACTTTCTTGCGCACTCGTTACACCTACACGCTGAATCTCACCGGAAAACCCGGAGACGACCCGCTGGCCCATTTTCTTTTCGAGACGCGCGCGGGCCACTGCGAATATTTTGCATCGGCAATGGCGATCATGCTCCGCACGCTCGGCATTCCGTCACGCGAAGTCAACGGCTTTTTGCCGGGCGAGTACAACGAACTGGGCGGAGACTACATCGTTCGCGCCAGTGACGCACACAGCTGGGTGGAGGTCTACTTTCCCGGTACTGACTGGCAAGTATTCGATCCCACGCCCGCGGCTCCGGAAAACGAGGCCGGCTTTCTGTCGAGCCTGGGAAAGTATGCCGACTGGATGGAGATTACCTGGAGTGAATGGGTAATCGGCTACGACTTCGCTCATCAAGTAACCATGGCGCAAAACGTGCAGCGGGGCTCGCGTGACATATCGGAATCGTTGCGCGCGTGGTATGCCCGGCAGGAGCTCAGGGGCAAGAAATGGATGAAGTCCTGGCACGACGGGCTTGGGGTGTTGGTCGCGTTTGCAGTTGTCGCGTTCCTGATCTTGCTGCGCTTCGATGCACTATCCGCAATGCTGCAGCGTCTGTGGTTGTCGTGGCAGCTTCGCTCAGCGAAGGCCGCGCGCGCGAATCCACAACTTGCGTCGAGACTGTACGCGGAACTTTTGCGTTTGCTGGCGCGGCGCGGAATGATTCGAGAGGTGTCGCAGACGCCATTCGAGTTCGCCGTGGCCATGGATGCTCCGAACCTTGCGCCCGCTGTCCGGGAATTCACGCAACTCTATACGCATGCCCGCTTCGGCGGTGGGCCTTGCGATGCCACGCGCCTGCAACAGTTGCTCGACCAGATTCGCGCGGCTTTGCGGGCGCGATAAAACTCGTCGCACCCTGCCAAGGTAGGGCGCAGCGGTGCTCGCCCCTACAAACACCTGTTGGAACGGGCATGTTACAATTGAGAATTGCGCAAAGCCGCAAATTCATAGCCTATGACTAAAGTCGGATTCGTCAGCCTGGGATGCCCGAAGAACCTCGTGGACAGCGAGGTGATGATGGGTATTCTTGCGCGCGAAGGATATGAATTAACGCCGCGCGCGGATGAAGCCGAGGTGCTGGTCGTCAATACTTGCAGCTTTATCGAGGCGGCGCAAAAAGAGTCCGTCGACGCCATTCTGGAAATGGCGGAGCACAAAAAATTCGGGGCGGCAAAAAAACTGATTGTGGCGGGCTGCCTGGTGGAACGGTTTCGCGCGCAGATTCTGGAGCAGGTACCGGAAGTGGACGCTGTCGTGGGCACGGGAGAAGTCGAAAGAGTAATGGAAGCGGTGGAAGGCGACCTTCGCGTGCTTCCGGCGCAGCCGCCCGCGTTTTTGTATCACGACTTGACGCCGCGGATTGTAACCACGCCGAAACACGCGGCATACATCAAGATCGCGGAAGGCTGCGATCACCCTTGCACTTTCTGCATTATTCCGCAGCTACGCGGTGCGTTTCGCAGCCGGCGATTCGAGTCGGTGGTGCGCGAGGCGGAAAATCTGGCGAAGGCAGGGGCGCGGGAAATCACGCTCATCGGGCAGGATACGACTTCGTACGGCGAAGACCTTGGTCTGCGGGACGGCCTCGCTAAATTGCTCGAAAAGCTTGCGCAGACTGATGATTTGCTGTGGGTGCGATTTCTGTACGCTTATCCGAACCGTGTCACACAGAAACTGCTGGACACCATTGCGGCGCATCCGCGGCTCTCCAAGTATATGGACATGCCTCTGCAGCACGCCAGCCGCAACGTGCTGGCGCGGATGAAGCGTGGATCGAACGGCGACGCGTTTCTGAAATTGCTGGAGCGCATTCGGACGACGATTCCCGGAGTTTCGCTGCGGACTTCGTTCATTGTGGGATTTCCGGGCGAGACGGAAGCAGATTTCGAGGAGTTGTGCGATTTTGCGAGGGCCGCGAGGCTCGACTGGATGGGAGTATTCGAGTATTCCGACGTGGATAATGCGGGAAGCTACGCGCTGAATGAAAAAGTGGATGCGGAGACGATCGGTGAGCGCCGCAACCGCTTGATGGCCATTCAAAAGAAAATTTCGTGGAAGAATCTGCGCGCCAAGTATTTGCGGGCAAAGTCACGCGCATTCAAGGAACAAAGTTTTACGGCGCTGATCGAAGGCCCGTCGAAAGATAATCCGCTCGTCTGGGAAGCACGGCTCGAAGGTATGGCTCCGGAAATTGATGGGAAACTGTATCTCACGGATATTGAACTACCCAGCGGAGGAATCGCAGAAGCCGGCGACGTTGCTCGTGTGGAAGTTACCAAGACGGATGCTTACGACCTGATTGGCCGCGTGGTGGAGATTCTCCCGCGGCCTGCTGCGCGGGCAGGCTTCGACGCGGTGCCCGTGCCCCCAGTTCCGGCCACGGAGAAACTTCAACGCATCGCTACCGGGGCACCCCTCCGCGTACTCGCCTGAGCTATACTCTCTTCTCGAAGATGAGGTTTTCTTGATCTCTACTGCGGTGCGTAAAATCCTTGGCGCTGAGATCAGTGAAAACGAAGAATACACAAAGAAGAGAAGCATGCCATGAAACACAAATGTCCTATTTGCAAGGCGGAGACAGACTCCGCGGTCCACGCGGACTTCCCTTTTTGCAGCGATCGATGCAGGGATCGTGACCTGGGCAACTGGGCCAGCGAGAAATACATGGTTTCCGAACCGGTCTTCGATGAAGAAGATGTTGCTGATGGCAAGCGGAACACCATCGTCCTGACTTTGGATGACGATTTGGAAAGCTTGAATGACGCCGACCACTGACGCTGCAGCCGCACCCGAAGCACCACCACAGAAACCGCGGCTTGCACTCGCCATCGCCACTGCATTGGGAGTGGGCTACATTCCCAAGGCGCCGGGGACATTTGGTTCGCTAGTCGGAATTGCTGTTGCGATTCTGACGCATCCCGTTAGTTTGACCGTGATCGTTGGGTTTCTCTTTTTTAGTGGCGTCGGCTTGGGCATCGATATGCCGATGTTGCGGGGACATTCGGCTCCGGTACTCCTGCTCGTTCCATCTCTTGTAGCTCTCGTGATTGTCGGACTCGTGGGAGTCTGGAGTAGCTCGCAGGTCGCCAAGTACACGGGCCTCAATGATCCACAATACGTGGTTATTGACGAAGTGTCTGGGATGCATCTGACGCTGCTTCTCGCCATCGTGCCGCTTGGTTTGCCCACGCAGCTCCTGCCGGCTGACGAGGCCTCCGTATTCGCACTCTATTCCGCGCTGAGTCTGCTCAACTGGAAATACCTGCTGCTGGGTTTTATACTTTTTCGCGTATTCGACGTCTGGAAACCGTGGCCCATCCGCGGGCTGGAAAAGCTGCCCGGCGGCTGGGGAATCATGGCGGATGACTGGATGGCGGGCCTCTACGCTGCAATTCTGCTGCGTGTGGCGTTACACTTTGGACTGCTGACGTTTCACATTGGCTGGGTATGAAACTCGGGTTCCGCTCGTCGCCAGAAAAAAACGGCATTCCGCACATTGAGAGGGTTGCGCCCACGGCAGCCATTCCTGGCGGTGAAATGACAATTCATGGGCGTGGCTTCGTCTCGCGCGCACAAGCGCGTCCGGTGGTGCACTTCGGCGAAGCCGAAGCAGGCCTTGCGCTTGCCAGCGAAAACCGCCTGGTGGCGCGGGTTCCCGAGGGGGCGGGCGGCGGAATGGTCCGCGTAGCCACGGGCGAGCACGAAAGCCCGCCGCATCCTGTACACATCGGCCTGCAAATCGCGGACAATCTTCATCCCGTGGCAAATCCAGCGGTGGATTTGGACGGCAATATTTACGTCACGTTTTCCGGTCCGCGCGGCCAGCGTGTCCCCGTTTCGCTCTATAAAATCACAGCGAACTACAGCGTGAAGCCTTTTATCACTTCGCTGATCAATCCCAGCGGGCTGGCGCTCGACCGCATGGGCAATCTTTTTGTCTCGTGCCGCAATGATGGCACGATTCATCGCGTCACGCCGGAGGGCCGCGCCGAGCAGTGGGTGGAAGGTATGGGCATCGCGACGGGTATCGCGTTTGATCACAACGGGAATCTGTATGTGGGCGACCGCAGCGGCACGGTTTTCAAGATCAGCCCGAGCCGCGAAATATTTGTGTTCGCCACGCTTGAACCCTCGGTCGCCGCGTATCATCTGGCGTTTCATCCCAGCGGAGACTTGTACGTTTCCGGGCCGACGACTTCAAGTTTTGACCGCATCCACCGCATCACTCAGGGCGGCGAGGTAAGCGTTTTCTTCCGCGGCCTCGGACGGCCGCAGGGCATTGCCCTGGACCGCGACGGAAATCTTTATGTGGCGGCTTCTTACGGTGGACGGCGCGGGATTGTGCGGATTACGCCGCAGGCGCAAGCCGAGGTGGTGCTCAGCGGCTCCGGCATTGTGGGAATGGCGCTGCAGCCTTCTGGCCGCGCGATTCTTGCCACCACCGACGCCCTCTTCACGCTCGATTGGGACGTCCGCGGCTTGCCTTTGATCGGATAATTGAACAGATGAAAGCGGAAATCATTGCGGTTGGTTCGGAACTGCTGACTCCTGACCGCATGGACACCAACTCGCTCTTTTTGACGGAAGAACTGAACAAGCTCGGCATTGAAGTGGTGCGCAAATCGATTGTCGGGGACAATCGCGACTATTTGGGGGCAGCATTCAAAGAGGCGCTGGAGCGCGTCGAGTTGATCATCGCGTCGGGCGGGCTGGGTCCCACGGAAGATGACTTGACGCGTGAAACCGTTGCGGACCTGCTGAGTCGCAAGCTGCACCTCAACAACGAAATCTTGTGTTACATCGAAGGGCGCTTCCGACAGCTTGGCCGTGAGATGCCTGCGGTGAACGTTCGCCAGGCAATGGTGCCGGAAGGCGCGGAGGTGCTCGAAAATCCGCGTGGCTCTGCGCCTGGGCTATGGATCGAAGACGGGGGGCGCTTCATTGCGCTGCTTCCCGGCCCGCCGCGCGAATTGAAACCCATGTACGTAGAGCAAGTCTTGCCGCGGCTGCAGCGGCGCAGCTCGAATGTTCGAATGTTTCACCGGGAATTGCGGGTTGCGGGGATGGGCGAATCAGGCGTTGAGCAACGCATTAAGCCCATTTACACGCGGTATGCCGACGTGAATACCACAATTCTCGCCGCGCCGGGCGAGATTCAGATCCACTTGCGGATGTGGACCGATGACGCTGCGCACGCGCAAAAAACGCTGGACGAAATCGTGCAGGGATTCGAGATTGCGCTAGCCGACCGCATCTTCTCGCAAGACGGTTCTTCGATGGAAGAAGTGGTAGCGGGTCTGCTGACGAGAAACAACTCCACGATCTCCGCCGCGGAAAGCTGCACTGGCGGATTGCTGTCGCAGCGGTTGACGAGCATCGCGGGCAGCTCCGCGTATTTTTTGGGCGGCGTTGTCAGCTACAGCAACGAGCTGAAGACGGCATGGGCCGATGTGCCGACGGAACTCATCCAGACGAAAGGTGCTGTCAGCAGCGAGGTGGCGATTGCGCTGGCCGACGGCATTCGCCGCCAAGTTGGCAGCACGCTGGGCGTGGGCATCACTGGCATCGCAGGTCCAAGCGGCGGCAGCGAGGAAAAGCCCGTGGGCACGGTGCACGTCGCGCTCTCGCACGCCGGTGGTGTCAAAGAGCGCGGCGTGGTCTTCCCCGGCGATCGCGAAGCCATCCGCTGGCACGCGTCGCAATTGGCGCTCGATCTGGTGCGCATCCATTTCCTCTACAACGGCGGGGAGCCGCCAGCGCGTAGCGCCAAGAGGGCCTGACCTCGGATGCGTCTGTTCGTTGCGCTGGAAATCCCCTCCATGGTGCGGGAGAACCTCGCGGAATTGCTCACGTCCCTTCGCGCGGTTTCACCGCAAACTCGCTGGGTGCGGCCGGAAAACTTGCACGTAACGCTGAAATTCATTGGTGAACTGCCGGAAGCAAAACTTGGCGTCATTCGAAGCGCTCTGGCCGCCGTGCGCTCCGATCAACCTGTGATGCTCGATTTTCGTGGACTCGGTTTTTTTCCCAACCAGAAGCACCCTCGCGTCTTCTGGGCAGGGATCGAGGCCTCTCCGAATCTGAAACTCTTGGCGGCACAAATCGAAAAGGCTATGGAAAAGGTTGGCATTCCGCGGGAACAGCGGCCTTTCTCGCCGCATCTGACGCTGGCGCGGTTCGAGCCTCCCCCGCTTGCGGTACAACTTCGCGCGGCGATTCAGGAACACGCAGCGAGAGAATTTGGCCCATTGCGAACCAACCAATTCCATCTGATCGAAAGCAAGCTAAAATCCTCCGGCGCGGAGTACACTACGGTCGAAAGTTTTCCGTTCGCGGCGGCGGAGGCCTGAACGCGCATGTTCTCGGTGTGGGCCATTTTTCTTGCCATCCCTTTTGCCGCCTATCTTCTTGGCTCGATTCCTTTTGGTCTGCTCCTCGCAAAGCTGTTTGGCGGCGGTGACGTGCGCAAAGCCGGCAGCGGGAACATCGGCGCGACCAACGTGGCACGCGTCGTGGGTCCGCTCGCGGGGTTTCTTACGCTGGCGTTCGACACTGCCAAGGGTACGGCCGCTGTCTGGCTCGCTGGGCGCTTCACAGGGGAAAGCGCCGCGTGGATGATGGTCGCAGCTTTCGCGGTGCTTCTCGGGCATTGCTTCTCCGTATGGCTCAAGTTTAAGGGCGGCAAGGGTGTGGCCACGGCGCTTGGAGTGTTTCTCGGTCTGTGCCCGCTGGCGGCGGTCATTGCACTCTTGCTGTTCATTCTGTGCGTCGCTTATTGGCGCTATGTTTCGCTCGGTTCCGTTGCGGCCGCCGCGGTCATGCCGCTGCTCATCTATTTCTTGTGGGCGCCCCGTTATGCGCCGCCAATCGTTGCCATTGTGGGGACGCTGGCTATCGCTGGGCTGGTCATTTATAAGCATGACAGCAATCTGCAGCGGCTCGTCGACGGAACGGAGCCGCGCTTCTCTTTCAGCAAGAAGAAGGAAACAGAATGACGAAGATTGCTATTCTCGGCGCAGGAGGCTGGGGTACAGCGTTGGCGATTGTGCTTTCGCGCAGCCGCAAGCCGCACGAAGTTTCGCTTTGGGTGCATAGTGCCGAGCGCGCTGAATCAATCCAGCGCGAGCGTGAAAACAAAACATATCTTCCTGGCGCGAAATTGCCTGCCGGTGTTCGAGTCCATAGTGACTTGAACATGGCACTTGCCGGAGTGCGGGTCATTGTGGGCGCGGTGCCCTCCGCGCATGCTCGCGCTGTATACACTGCGGCACTTCCTTTCGTCGCCGTGGGCGCGAGTTTTGTCAGCGCCAGCAAGGGTCTTGAGCCATCAACGCACTTGCGGATGAGCGAAGTGATCGCCGAGGTCGTTACGTCGAAATTTGCGCCGCACATTGCCGTGATTTCCGGGCCATCGTTCGCCCTGGAAGCCGCTCGCGGCGAGCCCACGGCCGTCGTCTTGGCTTCGCAGGATGCCGCTCTGGCCACCGAGCTACAGGAAGAGTTTGCCGGCCCAGACTTTCGGCTCTATACCAACGACGATGTTTTGGGCGTGGAACTCGCCGGCGCCATGAAAAATGTGATGGCCATCGCCGCGGGGGCGTGCCAGGGGCTGGGCCTCGGTTCGAACGCCCTCGCGGCATTGATCACGCGTGGCCTGGCGGAAATGGCGCGTTTGGCAGTGGCGCTGGGGGCGCGGCCAGAGACGCTCAGTGGTCTGGCAGGTTTGGGCGATTTGGTTCTCACCTGCACGGGTGCGCTTAGCCGCAATCGCTTTGTGGGAAGTGAACTTGGCAAAGGTCATTCTCTCCGCGAAATCATGGCGAACATGCGCATGGTTGCCGAGGGTGTGAATACCGCCGCGCCTTTGCTGGCGCTAGCCCGTGAACATCAGATTGAATTGCCAATTACGGAGCAAGTGGACGCCATCCTGAACGCGGGAAAGTCTCCCACGGACGCTATTCGAGACATCATGGACCGCCCTTTGAAGCGGGAGTAGGGACAGCCCGAAATCGTTGAATTTTCCGCCTCTAGTACTAAAGTCCCAGTTGCATATGCGCGACGCAGGGCGCTACCTAACCACCTAAGCCCCCCAGGTTCTCCTAAAATGAATAGTTGAGATGCCGCTGGATGCCAAGACCCGCTGGGAATACGTGCGCGCCGGGCGCGTGCGCATCCTTTGGCTCGTTTTGGGAGCGCTTCTGCTGGTTAGCGCGCTTCCCATTGGTCTATACCACCGCCAGGTTTTGCAACTTAGCCAGGAAAAGCTGGTGGATACGGAGCGCGTCCAGCAAACCGACCTGACCCGGTCGCTGGCGCAGGAAATTCAGCTATTCGAAGCTAACCTGACACAACAACTCCTCAGCGAGCGCCAGATTCTCGCGCTCACGGGTCTCATCGACAACGTCGAGGATCCCTCGGCGGAACCCAAAGTCACGCGGCTGCTGGAGGAATTTGTCTCCAGCAATCGCAGTACGTTTCTTTACCTGACGGCTGTGGGGAAATCCGGAAAAGGCACAAGCGCCTCGCAGGGAAATTTCCGCGCTGAGCAGGATCCCTTCGTGGCGAGAGCATTGCAGCGCGCCTTCGTTACCTGTCTGCAATCGCAGCAGTTGCAGGTGGTCAAATTTCGCAGCGACCCCCTAGCGCTCGCGCCGGAAAACCGGCCCGCGTTCGTCGTGGCGGTGCCTCTCGAAGACGTCAACCGCAACTTCACCGGAATGCTGGCCGCGGTTGTTTCCCTGGACGCCATCGTTCGCCGGTTGCAGGAAGCCAGTGTGCGTGGACGCACTGTTTTTCTGGTGGATCACAACGGCCGTCTGGTGGCGCACTGGGACACCAAAAACTTCGTTCCTGGCGCAGATGTCAGCAGCAATGCCCTTGTGGCGCGAGTGAAAGCGCTGCCGCAGGAGCTTCGCAACACGGAAACCGTGGGCTTTACCCAAAGGGACAAGAAACACGCGACCGAGATGATCGGAACGTACAGCACTTTTCCTGAAGTGAATTGGGCGGTCATCGCGCAGCGGAGTCTCAGTGAGGCACAAACCGACGCCGGGGTCACCGAACTCAACCGCCAGGCGCTGGCGTTCGTCAGCGTCGTCATTCTGTCCGCCATTCTCGTCGGATATTTCTTCGCTGTGGGCATCAGCGGACCCATTCGCGGCCTGGCGGCCTCCACGCGCGCAATCAGCCGCGGCGAATTTCACCAGCGCTCGCCCGTGCGCGGCGCTTCGGAAATTAGCGAGCTCGCTGAAAACTTCAACAAGATGGCCGGCGACATCGAGGAGTACATCGAGCGGCTGAAAGAAGCCGCCGAAGAAAATCGCGAGCTGTTTATCGGTTCGATCCGCATGCTTGCCGCGGCCATCGACGAAAAGGATCCCTACACGCGCGGTCACTCCGGCCGCGTGGCGAAGTATTCGACGCTGATCGGCCAGGAGCTGGGGCTATCGACGGAGGAGTTGGACAAGCTACGCATCTCCGCGCTGCTGCATGATGTCGGAAAAATCGGCGTCGAAGATCGCGTGCTGAAGAAGCCGGGAGCCCTGACACCCGAAGAATTTGGCTTGATGAAGCAGCACACCGTGAAAGGCGCGAACATCATGCGCCCGGTTTCGCAGTTGAAGGAGATGCTCCCGGGCATCGAATTGCACCACGAGCACATGGACGGCCGTGGCTATCCGTACGGACTGCAGGGCCCGCAGATTCCGCTCATGGCGCGCATCATCGGCGTGGCCGATACTCTCGACGCAATGACCACCAACCGGCCCTATCAGACGGCCATGGAATTGGACTACGCCATGAACCGCATTCGCGCGCTGACCGGCACAAAATTCGATGCCGTTGTTGTGACCGCGCTCGAAGCTGCCGTCAACGCCGGCAAACTCCGCCTCAGTGCTGTTGAAGTGCACGTTTAGCCTGAACGGACACTCGGATTGCGAGGCAGTAAGATTTCCAAATGCCATCCGCACAGCCCCAATTCAAGCTATCGGCATTGAGAAGAAAGGATGAGCTTTTCTGCCGGATCGATATGTGGGGGTTTGTGAGTATCATGCTTGCACTGCTTTTCATGTTCCTACCCATCACAACGGACACTCGTTCGGTGTCTGTAGACCGGCCTCCCGCTTACCACTCAACTTCTATGCCCGGTGCTCTGAGAGAAGACACTATGCAGATCAGTGTAACGCGCGACGGTAACGTTTACTTCCGCAACGATCGGATTATGCTCCAGGACTTGCCAGAAGAAATCCGCCGGGGAGTGCGAAATGGTGCAGAGAAGAGAATTTACTTGAACGGCGACGCACGCACAAAGTATGGCGATACCATCGCGGTTTTGGACCAAATTCGCCTGGCGGGAATAGAAAAGGTCACCCTTCTCACGGAACAACCGTCTCAATAGCCCAGAGCTGTCTCTAATGCCTCCGGGGCCCTCGAAAGGCGCATCTGCTACAATTTCAGGTTGCACTTGAGCTGCCCTGTGCAATCTAATGCTCTCTCTCTTTGGCAAACCCGAACCAAGCCTCGCGGAACGCCTCAAAGCTTCCGTCAGCAAGACGAAAGCCGCTCTCGCGGAAGCTGTCGATAACGTCTTTCTGGGCGAGCGGAAGATTGATCCTTCGATCCTGAAGGATCTGGAGACGGCGCTGCTCTCTGCCGACCTGGGTGTAAAGCCGACGCGGGAGATTCTGGATGCGGTGCGCGAAAAAATGGACCGCAACGCGCTCGCCGACTCTGCGCAACTCAAACGCCAGATCAAGTCGCACATTATTCGCATCTTGAACGCGCCCGCTAAGCCGGAGCTGGCAACCGCCAGTGGAATCTCCACTTCGCAAAATGGCGTCGGGACGCGCGTGATTTTCATTGTCGGCGTCAACGGCGCGGGCAAGACCACCAGCATCGGGAAGCTCGCCAACCGGCTTCGGCAGGAAGGCCGCAGCGTGGTACTGTGCGCTGCAGACACATTTCGCGCCGCCGCCGTTGAACAACTGGAAATCTGGGCGCAGCGCAACGGCATCGAGGTCATCAAGCAAAAATCCGGCGCCGACCCAGCGGCCGTTGTTTATGACGCAGTCGCCGCAGCCAAAGCGCGTTCTTCCGACGTCGTCATTGTGGATACCGCGGGACGTCTGCACACGAAATCCAATCTGATGGCGGAACTTGAAAAAATGAAGCGCACCGCGGCTAAGGTGATTCCCGGCGCCCCGCATGACGTTTTGCTGGTACTCGACGCCACTACCGGGCAGAACGGTCTTGCGCAGGCCCGTGAATTCACTTCCACCGTCGGGGTCACGGGGATCATCCTTACGAAACTCGATGGCACGGCGAAGGGCGGAATTGTTGTGGCGATTTCACGCGAGTTGGGCCTGCCCATTCGCTTCGTGGGCACCGGCGAGCAGATCAATGACATGGTTCCGTTCGACGCAGAAGCGTACGCCAATTCCCTCTTCGACTAAACCGTGGACGCACACGCCATTCGCTTCATGCAACACGCGCTGGAGCTGGCCCGCAAAGGGACCGGGGTTGCGAGCCCCAATCCCATGGTGGGTTGCGTCATCGTGCGCGAAGGGCAAATCGTCGGCGAAGGTTTTCATCAATACGACTGGCGCGACCATGCGGAGATCGTCGCGCTGAAATCCGCCGGTGAAAAGGCGCGCGGCGCAACGCTTTATGTAACGCTGGAGCCGTGCAATCACACCGGACGCACGGGACCCTGCACGGAAGCGATCATTGCCGCAGGCGTACAGCGCGTCGTTGCCGCCATGGATGACCCGAATCCCGTCAATTCCGGCCGCGGCTTCGAGCGCTTGCGGGCAGCGGGCGTTGAAGTCTTCGCTGGAGTTTGCGAAGAAGATGCGCGGCGATGCAATGAGCCGTTCGCGTGCTGGATTCGAACGAAGAGGCCGTTCGTCACGCTGAAATCCGCCTTGACGCTTGATGGTCAACTCGCTCTTCCCGGTGAACGCAGGAAATTCCACGGCAAATCTCTCTCGAAACATTCCGCAAACTGGATTTCCTCCGAGGAGTCCCGCGCCGAAGTTCATCGCATGCGTCACGCTTCGGACGCGCTTCTCACAGGAATCGGCACGATTCTTGCCGATGATCCGCTGCTTACCGACCGCAGCGGTCTCCCGCGCCGCAAACGTCTCCTCCGTGCTGTTCTCGATTCGAAATTGCGTCTTTCGCCCAAGTCCCGCATTGTAAAAACTTCTGATGACGATCTGCTCGTATTCACCATGCTGCCTCTGAATTCTCCGCAGGCGTGCAAATTGCAAAACGCCGGCGTCGAAATCGTCCGCGCGAAAACCAAGAATGGCAGCATCGATTTGCCGTCAGTACTTGCGGAGCTCGGCCGCCGCGAAATTCTTAGTGTTCTACTCGAAGCCGGCCCGACCCTTAACGGCAGAGCGCTTGCCGCCGACATCGTGCACAAACTTTTTCTTTTCTATGCGCCAAAAATCTCCGGTGAAGGCCGCGTGCCCTTTGCGCTCGCTCCGAAGCTGAGTCTTCCGCCACTGCGCAATATTCGCACACAGCAATTCGGGCCGGATATTGTTATCGAAACGTATTTGCGAGACGTTTACCAGGAATAAATCGCGTCACTCAGCAATACGAAGCACTGCTGCGCCGGAGATGGCATCGTTCTTCAGCGCATTGAGCGCGCGATTGGCTTCCCTGAGAGGATAGATCTGCACGTGAGTGCGAATCGGAATCTCGGCTGCAACCCGCAAGAAGTCTTCGCCGTCCTGCCGCGTATTGTTCGCCACGCTGCGAATCATGCGTTCCTGATACAGCAATTCGTAACTGAAGGATGGGATCGCGCTCATGTGGATGCCGCCGAGAATAAGCGCGCCGCTTTTCTTGAGCGCCTTCAGCGCTGTCGGCACAATTTCCCCGGCTGGTGCAAATACGATCGCGGCGTCGAGTTTCTTCGGCGGCTCATCAAACGTGCTTCCGGCCCAAGCCGCGCCCAACTCCAGCGCGAGTTTCTGGTGACGCACGTCGCGCGTGCAAGCAAATACTTCCACTCCCCAGTGCCGCGCTACTTGAATCGCCACGTGCGCCGCTGCACCGAAGCCATAAAAGCCCAGGCGCGCGCCAGCTTTAACCCCGGAGAGCCGCAGCGACCGGAACCCGATGATTCCTGCACAAAATAGCGGCGCGGCCTGTTCATCGGGAAACCCTGCCGGAATCGCATAGACAAAATCCTCAGGCGCAACGATATATTCGGCATATCCGCCATCCACGGTGTAGCCGGTGAACGTCGGATTGTCGCAAAGATTTTCCGCGCCTGAACGGCAATATTCGCAAACCCCGTCTGTTTCATGCAGCCAGGCAACTCCAACCCGCGTTCCAACCGCAAACCGTCGTGCATTCTCACCCTGTTTCTCGATCATGCCAACAACCTGGTGCCCGGGAATCACCGGCGATTTGCGGGGTGGCAATTCTCCTTCGATGACGTGCAAATCGGTTCTGCACACGCCGCAAGTGCGGACACGCACCAGAGCTTCACCGCTCTTCGGTTGCGGCATCGCAACCTCCGCATATTCGAGTGGGTTCGTTTCAATCGCAGCCGGCGCGCGCAGCACACATGCCTTCATCGTGAGTTCTCGAGGTTGTCTCTGCTGATCCGCAGTAGTCTAAACTAGACTAGCGCTTTCTGCCTCGGGTGCAAGATAATGTACACTCGGATTTTGGAGTGATCGGAATCACCATGTTCACGGGAATCATCGAGCACACCGGCACGATCGAAGCCCTCGAGGTGAAAGACGACGGCGGGCGTGTCACGATTCACGCGCCTTCCGTCGCGCCGTCGCTGGCTGTTTCAAATAGCATCGCGGTGAACGGTTGCTGCCTGACTATCGTCGATCTTCGCCATTCAAGGCTTTCCGCCGATTTATCCGCTGAAACAATCCATAAGACTTCGTTTGGCGCAAAGGGAGGCGAGCTGAAAAAAGGCGCGCGCGTTAACCTTGAGCAGCCGCTCACCGCGGGGAAAGAATTCGGCGGGCATTTCGTTCTGGGCCACGTGGACACCATCGGCCGCGTAACACATCTCACGCCCGAAGGCGAAACCTGGTGGTTTGGCGTGGAAGTTCCGGAAGAATTTGTGCGCTACGTCGTGCCAAAAGGTTCCATCACCATTGACGGTATCAGTCTCACCGTCGCGAGTTGGCACGGCCACATCGCCGAGGTTGCGGTGATTCCCTACACCTACCAACACACCAACATCCGCGACTGCAAGCCCGGCGACGCGGTGAATCTCGAAGGTGATGTGATTGGGAAATACGTGGGGCGCTATCTGCAAGCAGGACACTACTCACGCCAGGCGGAATCGCACCTCAACGTTGCACGCCTCATCGAAGAAGGCTTCTAGACATTTGCATTTTCGGCACTCTTCTGCCGCACTCCGCGCCAGTACAAGCTCAGCCCTAGCGCGATTGCAGCCAAAGTGCCTCCGACAAGCCTCAACTCGAATCCGAGCTTGTCCGAGGAGTCTCCCGGCGGAACCAGCGACACAATAATTCCGATCAGCACAGTCATAAAGCCCAAAATACTTACGATCCATACTCCGGACTTGCCGCCCGGAATCAGCACGGCATTCTTATTCTCCAAGCGCTCGCGCCTTCCTACCAGTTTGATTGCGGACGCAAACATGTACAAGAACGGGATGAAATACAAAATGATGGCAGCGTCGATCAGAAATTGGTACGCCGCTTTTACCGAAGGGCTGTTGATCTGACTCAAGAACAGAATCAAGCCTGAAACAAGAGCTTGCACGATAATTGATACATACGGGGTCTTCCATCGCGGATGAATTTTTCCGAATGCCGATGGCAGATACCGGTCAATCCCGACGACAAAGGGAACGCGCGCGATTCCGGCTACAGTGCTCCCCACTCCGCCGGCATTTCCCACGGTGGCGAGCAGCGCCGCAATGATTCCCATGAATCCTATCTTCAAGGTGATCGAGCCCACAGTAATGGCGTGGAACACGCCACTTGTCGTGGAAACATCGGCGGGAGGAACAAGAGCCATTACAGCCATCGTCCCGACAATATACATGGCGGCAATAAGCACTCCCGCGGCGAACACGGCGCGAGGCAGCGTCCTCTGTGGATCACGGATTTCTTGGCTCATGGCCGAGACGAGTTCGAGACCAGTGAATGCAAAAGCGATCTGCGACCAGAAGTTCACGGTATCCCAATTCCATACCGGAAAAACGTTTGTCCAAGTCAGGTGCGTCGCCGAACCTTGCCGCACCCACAAAAAACCCCCCAGAGCCACGAGCAGCACCAGCGGTGCGTAAGTCGAGACGCCCCCTGCATTCTGCAGCCACTTGCCGATGTTCAGTCCGATGATGTTCAGGACAACAGCGACGATCAGGTATCCCAGAGAGACAAGAAGTAGAAACTGGCGGTTGTGCTCCAGGGTCGCCCCGCCTTGGCCGATAATGTAGGCGCTCATGGCTGCGCTAGCGAGCAATAAACCGGGAAAATAAAAAACTGTGTAGATCCAGTAGGTCCAGCCTGCGACGAAACCGTGGAAATCACCAAAAGCTTCCTGGGCCCAGATGTACAACCCGCCTTCACAAGGGAACCGTGAAGAGAGTTCGTTAATCACCAGCGCGGAGGGAACAAAGAAAAACACCGCGGCGATAATCCACAAGCTGATGGAGGAAGGACCGCTATGCGCCGCAGCCGCCACCCACCGCGGGCCCAGCACCGTGGCGATATTGAAGAGCAACACGTCCCAGAAGCCCATCTCCCTGCGCAGCTGTTTGATGGGATCAGCAGAACCGTTTGTGGCCTGACTCACAGAGTTACGTCCAGCGCGGGGATCAGTTCATCCTGCTTGCGGAAATTTTTAAGGAACGGATCGCTCGAATGCTCAAAACCTTCCCAAGGTCCGAAGAAAGTGACTCGGCCCTCCTGAAGAAAAACGACTACGTCGGCAAGCTTCTTTGCCAGATGTGTGTCGTGAGTCACGACAATGGATGTCTTTTGAAACGCTTTCTTCAGGCGCAGGATCAGATCGCCCATATGTCCGGCCATGATCGGATCCACCATCGTTGTCGGCTCGTCGAACAAGATGGCCTCGGGATTCTGGGCCAGCGCGCGCCCGATGGCCACCGCGCGCTTCATCCCGGTGGAAAGTTCGCTGGGCAGTTTGTCCATAACGTCGTCTACTTCCAGCATTTGGGCGATTTTCGTGACGTACTCGTCGACGTCTTGGACAGTCAGGCCGCGCTGCCCTTCCAGCGGGAAGGCCATGTTTTCGCCAACGGTGAGCGAGTCAAAGAGGGCGCCAGATTGAAAAACCATGGTCACCTTGCGCCGCACTTCCACGAAGTCCGACTCCTTAAAATCGGTGACGTCCTCAAAGAGGGCGCCAGATTGAAAAACCATGGTCACCTTGCGCCGCACTTCCACGAAGTCCGACTCCTTAAAATCGGTGACGTCCTCACCATCAATGATAATTTGCCCCGAATCGGGTTTCAGGAAGCCCAGGATGTGCTTCAGCGATACGGACTTGCCCACGCCGCTGCGCCCCATGATCACGCAAGTTTCTCCGCGCTTCACGGTGAAGCTAACGTGGTCGAGCACCATGCGCTCGTCGAAGCTCTTGCACACTTCGCGAAACTCGAAATAGTTAATCGACTTTTCTTCGCTCACGCGCGCTCCGCTTCCAGAATCCGCCGCGCTTCCTCGTAATCCGCTGCCGTATTCATGTTCCAGAATAATCGTCCTGCGCTATCAAATCGTTTCCAAACAGACTCGTCAAGGATTTCCCTATTCAGATGTTTCACTGCGTCCGTGACCTTGCGCACGCCTAGCTTGAACTGGGCTTCGACAGTCGCCAGCGCCTTGGTGTGCCAAACAGCACAGAGTGGCTCGAGTCCGTGCTGCGATTTCGCCATCACAACTTGAGCCTCACTGCGGAATGCACGCGACAACAGCTCTTTTAACCAGTGTTCCGACAAAAAGGGCATATCGCAACTGAGGATTAGGTTGTATTCCGCGCTTCCCTCGGTTTCCGCATGACGCAGAGCAGTAAGAATGCCACCGAGCGGCCCTTCCCCAGACCATAAATCAGGCATACATCGCAGCCCAAGATTCCGGTACTTGATAGGATCCCCGACGAGCCAAACTTCTGGCACCAAGAGTGCTTGCAAGGTGGCGCTCATTCGCACACACATCGGTTTGCCGCCTAACTCGACAAGAGCTTTGTCGCTCCCAAACCGGGAACTGGCCCCGCCAACCAAAATGTACCCGCTGACATTAAGACGCACCCCAAAGACTCCTTCCACGGGCCTGAAGGTTCTAAGCTTCGTCTTCGGCAATTTTCCCATTTTAGCGAAACCAATTCACTCCTCTTCAAGGGGTTCCCTGCCTGGCCGGCGGATACCCAGCTCGCGCAGCTTCTCTTGCAGGCTCTGCCGGTGCAATCCGATCGTCGCAGCGGTGCGCGAGACGTTCCAGCGATGGTCCGCCAATTGCCTGCTCAGGTAGGCCACTTCAAATTTCCGTTTGGCCTCCCGAAAATCCCGTTCGCCGATTCCATTGTCGTTCTCGTCGCCGCGGTGTTTGACGGAGATCGCCTCTCCGTGCACCACCTCGCCCGGCAAATCCTCGACGCCGATTTCGTCGCCGCGGGAAAGCACTACGCTACGCTCCAGCACATTTTTCAGCTCCCGCACATTCCCCGGCCAATCATATCTCTCGATGGCTGCCATCGCTTCGCGCTTCAGTCGCGCCGTCCGTCCCAGCCGTGCCGCATGCATTTGCAAAAAAGTATCCGCCAACAATGCAATGTCTTCTTTATGAGCCCGCAGCGGCGGCAGGTCGATAGTCACCACGCGAAGCCGGTAGAACAAATCCTCGCGAAACTTCGCGTCGCGAATTTCCGCATGCAGATTGCGGTGCGTCGCGCTAATCACGCGAACATCCACTGGAATCGTCTGCGTCCCGCCAAGCCTTTCGATGGTCCGATTCTCCAGCACGCGCAACACCTTGGCCTGCGTCACCGGATTCATGTCGCCAATTTCGTCCAGAAAAATCGTTCCGCCCGAGGCCAGCTCGAATTTTCCTTTCTTCTGTTGGGCCGCGCCGGTAAACGCTCCGCGTTCGTAACCAAACAGTTCCGACTCGATGAGCGTTTCCGGCAACGCTGCGCAATTCACTGCCACATAAGCTTTGCCATTGCGCGGCGAGCGTGCGTGAATCTCCTGCGCCAGCAAGTCTTTTCCCGTGCCGCTCTCTCCCAAAATCAGCACCGTCGAGTCCGTGGGTGCCACGCGGTCCGCCATCTCGAAGGCACGGCGCATCTCCACCGATCGGCCAATCATCTGGCCAAATTGTCCTTCGGTCGTCAAACGTCGCCGCAGCGCATCATTTTCCTTTTCAAGCGTCGCCAGCTTCAGCAGATTCCCCACGCGCTGCCGCAGCTCTTCCAGTTCGAAACCCTTCACTAGATAGTCCGCCGCGCCAAGCTGCAACGCTTCGACGGCGGTCTTCGCCGTGTCAAGCGCCGAAACCATCAATACCGGCAGTTCGCTCCCTTGCTCGCGCACCCACTTCAAAAACGACAAACCGTCCTGGCCTGGCAACACCACGTCCAGCAGTACCAGGTCCGGTTGCTCGCGGCGAAGCGCCTCTCGCGCCGCCTCGGCCGATTCCGCTTCCGCAATCCGGTACTTGGCCTCCAGTGCTCTTCGCAGCCCGTATCTCGCCGCTGGTTCGTCATCCACGATCAAAATGGTTTTCATCGCGTTCTTCTCCAAGAGGAAGCCTCACCAGGAACCGCGTCCCTCGCCCATTTTTCACTGGGCTCTCGAATTCGAGCTTGCCGCCCGCATCCGCTGCGCGACGGGCCACAATCGCCAACCCCAGGCCCGTCCCCTGAGTTTTTGTCGTGAAAAAGGGCTGAACTATTTTCTCGCGTAGATCCGCAGGAACTCCCGCCCCGTCGTCTTCCACGACTAGTAAGCCGTTACCATCTTTCTGCGAAACTTCAACATGCACGTGCCCGCCTCGCGGCGCCGCGTCCAACGCGTTTACAACTAGGTTGGTAAGAATGTCGTTCAATGCTTCTGTGCTGATGGCCACATTCAACGCCGTAGCTGCCGGTTGATGTTCTAGCGCGACGCCTTTGCGCTGTGCTTCGGGACGTAAGACACCAACGACTTCCCGAGCTACTTCGGATGCATTACATTTCGCCGGCCTCCCCTCTCCAAGCACCGCCGGCCGGCTGAATTGCAGCAACTGGTTCAGCTTCGCGGAAAGACGCCCGATCTCTTCGAGAATCATTTTCGTTTCCGCGCGCATGGACTCCGGCATTTCGGGATTTTCCAGTTGCACTTGCAAGATCGTCTTCATCGAACCTAGCGGATTCTTCAAATTGTGAGAAATGCTCGCTGCCATCTGCCCAAGCGCCGCCAATCGTTCGCGCTCCGCCAATTCCCTCTCCAACTGCAGCTTCTCTTCAATCAATCGGCACAAGTCCAGCGCTCCCGGCAACTGCTCGCACAAAAACTCCAGCGCCGCCCTGATTTCTCCGGAGAGCATGGCTCCATGCGGCTGCACGGACAAAACAGCATTCAGTCTGCCCGGTTGATAGACGGAGAAACACTCTTCCCCTTCATGGCCGCGCCTGCTGGCAAAATTTGATCCCAAGTCGGGCTGGAGTACGTCCAGCCAAGCTGCTTCAAACTCGAATTGGCCTTTCACACGGCGCTCGATGAACCGGATCAGACCACGTAAGTCACCTTGGCGAGCCTCCTGCTGAATCTCCGCCGTCAATCGTTGGACGCGGTCCATTTCCCGGTGCGCCGTCTCCTGCAAGCTGCGTCCGAGTACGCGCTGTAGTGGTTCAATGAAGATCACCAGCACGAATAGCAGAATGGATGCCGAGGCCTCCGGTGGAAGAAGCGGCTCCAGCCAAGTGCCGACACGGCGGGCCAGACTCAAGTAAAGTAGTGCGAGAAATGTCGCGGACACGGCATAAAGCAGATTCTTTTGACGCCCGATTTGTAAAAAGTTATGCCGCCAAACGAGGTAGATGAGTGCGGCAAAAGGCAGAACGGGCAGCAAAACAAAAGCGGTTGCGAACGATTCGGCGGTCTGCGTTCGCAGATGAAAGGGACCTAAGTGCAAGCCGGTGACAGCTAGAAACGACAACGTGAAAAACAGCAACAATGTGGCATGAAAATAACGCTGCGGCCGGTCGGGAGCGCTCATCATGAAGCGCCATTGCCAAATGGCGCACCATCCCAGCGCAACGGCAAGCACGATGGCGAATCCCTCCCCTAAGGAGCTTCCCGGCACGAGAAAATTGAAATGTGGCTCTTGCAGGAGAAGGGCAATCCTATGGTAGGCCAGATGAAAACAGCCCGCGTAAAAAAGGAATAACACGGCCCACTTCCATCGCTTCGCTCTTAGCATTTCCCGCGTTTCGGCGTATTCCACATGCAGATGTAAGAGAAGAGCGGGCAAAATGCACAGACCCACGGAAATGATGACAATCGCAAACTGATTGAGCCCGGTTGGAGGCTGCAAGTAATGTATTTGCGAATTTAGAGCGAGCAAGGATCCGGAGTAGAAAAGAAACAACGATAGACACAGAAAAAAGAAGACGCGCTCAAAGTTGCGCTGGCGGCGGTAACCGAGAATCACCACCATCCAAAAGAGCTGTAGCAGCGTCCCTGCGGTGTACCCTATAAGCCGAACGTAAAGCAGTGACCCCATTGCGTCTGTCCGGGAAATGCTTGACATGGCAGACTTTTCTGCTATATTAGCAGTCGGCTGGGAGGAGTGCTAATTTTCCTTTCTGCTCTCAGCCACAATTCAAACCGCAAGTTCACCTATGGAGGTTTTTCAAGATGGCAGTGCAACTGACCCCGCTCCACGACCGTGTCATCGTGAAGCGCATTGAAGAGAAGGAAACTGTCAAGGGTGGCATCATCATCCCTGACTCCGCAAAAGAAAAGCCCATGGAGGGCGAAATCATCGCCGTCGGCGCTGGTAAGCGCGAGAAGGGCGAATTGATCCCGCTCGACGTCAAGCCCGGCGATCGTGTCCTCTTCGGCAAATACAGCGGTACGGAAATCAAAATCGAGGACGAGGAGTATCTCATCCTTCGCGAAGAAGAGATTCTTGCGAAGCTGAGCGGCGCTGCGAAAGCGGCCAAGAGGTAAGTCTGTTCCCCAATGTAGTGGCCGGTCTTTAGACCGGTGCAGTTCTCATCAGAATTCAGCAGTTCGCAAAAGAGAATATCAGGAGGAATTACCAGTATGGCGAAGCAGATTGTAACAGGTGAGAATTCCCGCCAGGCGATTTTGCGCGGCGTGAATGCCCTCGCCGACGCAGTGAAGATTACCCTCGGCCCCAAGGGTCGCAACGCGGTGATCGAAAAGAAGTTCGGCGCGCCCATCATCACCAAGGACGGCGTGACCGTAGCCAAGGAAATCGAACTCCGCGATCCCCTCGAGAACATGGGCGCGCAGATGGTC
>WNFR01004498.1_pt1 | contig 29819 bp, 30 predicted proteins | sample 5400221 | NCBI WGS metagenome assembly WNFR01 (sample SAMN13153357, study PRJNA577476) | soil metagenome | isolation source: 40 cm soil under Madrone tree | place: USA:California | collected 2016-06-14
GGTTTCGGCGAAGGCATCGCCAAGCGCTTCGCGGAGGAAGGCTGCAAGATCGTGGTGAACGACATCAACGTCGAGGGTGGCAAGCGCGTGGCCGGCGAAATCAACGCCGCCGGCGGCAAGGCGGCGTTCTTCAAAGGCGACGTGTCGAAGGATGCGGACTGGAAGGCGATGCTGAAGTTCGCGCTGGATACCTTTTCCGCATTGAATATCGTGGTCAACAATGCGGGCACCACGCACCGCAATCAACCCCTGCTCAACGTTGCCGAAGAGCAGTTCGACCGCGTCTACGCGGTGAACGTGAAGAGCCTGTTCCACAGTGCGCGCAACATCGTGCCGCACTTCCGCCAGAAGGGCGGTGGCGTGTTCATTACCGTGGCGTCCACCGCCGGCGTGCGCCCGCGCCCGGGGCTGGTCTGGTACAACAGCAGCAAGGGCGCCGCGATTGTCGCCAGCCGCTCGATGGCGGTTGAACTTGCGCCCGACAAGATCCGGGTGAACGTGGTCAATCCGGTGGCGGGCGACACGCCCCTGTTAGCCGAGTTCATGGGAGCCGACACGCCGGAAATGCGCGCGAAATTCGTTGCGACGATTCCCCTTGGACGGTTCAGCAAGCCGCTGGACGTCGCCAACGCGTGCCTGTATCTCGCATCAGACGAGGCGGAGTTCATTACCGGGGCGTGCCTCGAGGTTGACGGCGGCCGCTGCGTCTGACCCACCACCTCATCCCCCGCCTTCTCCCCAGAGCGGAGAAGGGGCTGAAACACAAGAGCGCGACCGTACGGTCGCCCCGCCTGTCTTCTCCCTCTCCGCCCGCTTGCGGGGGGGCGTGGTCTTAACCGGTAAAGGCCTGGATGCCGGTTTGCGCCCGGCCGAGGATCAATGCGTGGATGTCGTGCGTGCCCTCGTAGGTATTCACCGCCTCGAGGTTCATGGCATGGCGGATGACGTGGTATTCATCGGCGACGCCGTTGCCGCCGTGCATGTCGCGCGCCAGCCGTGCGATGTCGAGCGCTTTTCCCGCTGAATTGCGCTTGATCAGGGAGATCATTTCCGGGGCTGCGCGGCCCTCGTCCGACGTTGGGAAGCAGATTCCCGTCCGGAACGAAGACATCGTCCATCACGATCTCTCCGGTAACCGATACCCGCAGGCTGAACTTGCCTTCTATCTTCGGAGTGCTCAGCCCCTTCATCCCGCGCTCGACAATGAAGCCGCGGATAACGTCGCGGTCGTCCTTGGCCCAAACCACCATCACATCGGCGACCGGGGAGTGAGTGATCCACATCTTGGCGCCTTTCAGAAGGTATCCACCGTCGACTTTCCTCGCCCGGGAAATCATGCCGCCCGCGTCGGAGCCATAGTCCGGCTCGGTGAGCCCGAAGGCGCCGATCAAGTCGCCCTTCGCCAGGCCGGGCAGATACTTCTGCCGCTGTGCCTCGGTGCCATAGGTATAGATCGGGTACATCACCAGCGAGGACTGGACGCTCATCGAAGAGCGGTAGCCGCTGTCCACGCGCTCCAGTTCACGGGTGATGAGGCCGTAACACACATGATTGAGACCTGCGCAACCGTAGCCTTCTATCGTCGGGCCGAAAAATCCCAGGCTGCCCATTTCGGAGAGCACCGCGCGGTCGAATTTTTCGTGACGATTGGCCTCCACCACGCGCGGCATCAATTTTTCCTGGCAATAGGCGCGCGCCGAATCGCGCACCATTCGCTCCTCGTCGCTGAGTTGTTCGTCGAAAAACAGAGGATCATCCCAGCGGAAAGAAGGTCGGGTGAGAGGAGCGTTCATCGCGGTCTCCTGGACAAATACGCTTAATGGTGAAGCAACTCCGGACGCGACCAGCCCGCCGGGCGGTCACGCACTCGGTACGGCAGGAAGTATACACAGCAGTGCGCCTGTGCCGCGATGGCTGACGAAGGTGAGACGGCGGGGTCGGCTCCCCGGAGCCGGGCTACTTTTTCTGTTTGCCGCAGATGTCGAAACCATCGTGCCAGCCGGTGACGTATTGGGGCTCGCGCTTGAAACGCTGCTCGACTTTCTTCTGGCCGATTGTGCGCTTGGCACTCTCGCAGCCGTCGAGATAGCCGGCACGGAACTCGGGCGGGTACCCGCCCAGATTGACATTGGGCTCTTTCTTCTGGACCGCGCACCCGTGCAGCAAGGCGGCCGCCAGCAGTAACGACAGTCTCTTCATGAATTCACCGGTTCCGGCCGTCGTTGTCCCTGGTCTTTTCGGCGAGCGTCGCCAAAGTGCTTCGGGACTGGGCGGCAAACTGCCCGCCAAGGCTAACAGCCCGGCGCGCGACTTCGAGTGCCTGCGCGAGCTGTCCCTGCGCATCCAATGTGAGCGCAAGATTGTTCAATGCCGGCACCGGGTCGGAGGCCGCATCGGCCAGCTTCGTGAACGCAGTTTCGGCGGCTTGCCAATCCTGAAGGGAAAACGCGGTATTGCCAAGCCCCAGCAACGCCAGTTGATTGTGCGGCCATTTTTCCGTTGCGGCGGAATAGACATGCCGAGCTGCCGTTGCGGAAGCGACTTTCTCGAACGCGACGGCGGCCTGCACATAGTCGCTCTCCCCGACGGTTGCAGGGATGGTTCCAGGCGGCACAGTCACCATGGCCCAGTAGCGGCTGCGCGCCCAGGTACGCTCGAATGTCGACATCGCCATGACTTGTCGTCTGGCTCGGCCCGACCGAAGAATGATCTGGTCGGCGGCGAGGTCGTAGCCGATCACGACTGCGTAATGCCACATCGGCACCCAGCCCAGGGCAAGGTTCTGCAGCACGATGACGGGTGTGCCGTTGGCTACCTCCACGAGCAACGCGTCCAGTCTGGGCGAAAGCGTAACTGCCAGCGCGTCGTGACGGCGGGCTGCGGCAAGCATTTCCACTTGCAGGCTGCCGCGACGGGCCGGCAGGAAGACCTGCCGCGCAAGGTCCTCGGGCATCGCGCTTATGCCGGCGGCGTTGAGTGTGGTGGCAAGTGCGGCCGGTCCGCACTGAAATTCCTCCTGGGGGAAAAACGGTGACTGGTCCATTTCGACGGCGCCGGACAGCAGCGGCGGGGATGCACTCTGGAGCGCGCGGCTTTGCGGGGCGGCACAGCCGGCGAGCAGGGCGCAGATAAAAAAAACGCCCGATAAGGGAGGAAATCGGGCGTCAAACACGCAAAAGCGCATCGAAGGAGTTTATTTGATCGGGTGGGTAAAGCTGAAGACTTTAGTAAATCCTAGAATGTCGGTTATGAGAAGGTTGTTTCAAATCGACGCACGCTTTACATCAACCCAGCGGGATGACCGTGCCATTGACCAACTTGACGCGCTCACCGATGCTAAACGGCGGACGTTGATTTTCGTGGATCGTGCGTACCGTGCCATTCTCCATGCGCACTATGACGACGAAGCTAAAGGAACTGAGTTTTTCCCTGTCGACCTGATAGGCCCTGCCGGTTGTACCGAGTGCCGCGGCAAGCTTGCCGTCGCCGTCGCTTGCCTGTTGCGCTTTGATGGAGTCCACGACACCGCAGTTTGGGCAGGAAGGCTTACGTGCGGGGAGGCGTGCGCCGGAGCGGAAGCTTACCGGTTTGCCCTGCGCCGCGGTTTCCCCGGCGCTGCGGGTCAACCCCTCGTGGATAAGACTGGAAGGCACCCGGTCCGAACCGGACATCGGTACCGCAGGTGCGCCGCCGAATGCGGAAAAGGGGTTCAGGCTCGACCTGGCAATCGGCAGGTGACCCGTTATTGCGGCGATTCCGATGCTGCTGAACGCGACTACGGAAGCGGCCGCGGCGATCGTAAGGAGGGGTAAGAGGCGGTTTTTCTGGTCCATTTTCTTTTAGTTGGTTTCTTTTAGTTGGGTTCTTGTAATTGATTGTTTCGATTCGATCGGCCAGCGGACGCGGCCCCGTTCGGAGCCGCCTTCCGCGCAGCCGTTTTCTCAACCCTTTAAAGCAGGCTTCATGCCAGAAAACATTAAGGTAATCGCGGCAGATAGTTATGCGGCGCCAAGGACTTGGCACCGGCCGAGGTTGTCGCCGGAAAGCGACGCCGCCGCCCGGATCGGGCCTAACTGCTTAATCAAAAATGGAAATTCTATGTCGTCCGGGGACGACACGACCTTGCCGGCTAAAGCGCCTTGAACAGCTTGGGATCAAGGTGGTGCCTTTGCAGCAGTTTGTAGAATTCGGTGCGATTGCGCTTGGCCAGTCGCGCCGCCTGGGTGACGTTACCGCCCGTGATCTTTAGGAGTTTGGCGAGATATTCGCGTTCGAACTCGCTGCGCGCAGCCTCGAAGGATGACAGTTCGGCAGTCTGCCCGCGGATGGCATTTTCCACCAGTGCCGGCGGAATGATTTGCGTGGTGGACAACGCAACCGCCTGCTCGACGACATTGTACAGTTCACGTACGTTGCCGGGCCACGATGATTTCACCAGTATTTCCATCGCCTCGGAGGCAAATCCGTTGAGCGGTTTCTTGTACTTGTCGGCAAGTTGCGCGAGGAAGTACGCGGCGAGCACCGGAATGTCCTCGCGCCGCTCCGCGAGCGAGGGCAGCGCGAACGAAACGACGTTGAGGCGGTAATACAGGTCTTCGCGGAACGCCCCGATCTTGATTGCGTCCTCGAGGTTGCGATGAGTTGCGGAGATGATGCGCACGTCCACGGGAATAGTCTGGGTCGAGCCGATTGCCCGTATCTCTTTTTCCTGCAGCACGCGCAGCAGTTTTACCTGCAGCGGCAGCGGCATGTCGCCGATCTCGTCGAGGAAAACCGTGCCTCCTTCGGCTGACTGGAACAGTCCCTTGTAATCCCGGGCGGCACCGGTGAACGAGCCTTTCATGTGGCCGAACAACTCGGACTCCAACAGTTGTTCGGGTATGGCGCCGCAGTTGACGGCAACAAATGGCTTCTCGGCGCGCGGGCTTGCCCGGTGCACCGCCCGTGCCAGCAGTTCCTTGCCGGTGCCGCTGTCGCCGCGGATCAGCACGCTGGCATCGCTGGCAGCCACTAGCTTGGCCTTGCCGAGGATGCTCTCCATCGCCGGGCTGCGGGTTATGATCTCGACGCGCCAGTCGGTGTTACCGGTCGCCTTTTCGGCATGGTTGCCGCTCAGGGTGATGGCCTTTTCGGCCTGCAGCAACAGTTCCTTGCTGTCGAAAGGCTTGGTCAGATATCCGAAAACACCGCGCTGAGTCGCCGCAACCGCATCCGGTATCGTGCCGTGCGCGGTGAGGATAATGACGGGCAGCGCCGGGTTGCTCTTGTGGATGTTCTCGAACAGCGCCATGCCGTCCATTCCGCTCATGCGCAGATCGGTTATCACCAGTTGCGGGGTGGACGCGGATAGTCGCGCCAACGCGCGCTCCGCGCTGTCCGCGCTCTCCACGGCGTAGCCTGCGCCTTCCAGGCGGAATGTCAGAAGGCGCAGAAGATCGGGGTCGTCGTCGACGATGAGTATTCGTGCTTTTGACATGTCTACCTTCTCTTCGGTGGCGTCGTCTGCTCGCGCTCGATCATCTTCATTTCCATGTCGAGAATAGCCTCCAGTTTCTGCTGCAGGGCGTCCGCCCGGCGTTGTTCTTCCTTGGCTTTTGCCGTTTGCTGCTGAGCCGCCTCATCCAGGCGCTTGAGTTCTGAAAGCTGTGTATGGAGCATGAGGGCCAGCGGACGCAGCACGGAGTTTTCATAGTTCTTATCGTTCACAAAGGGCTGAACCAGGTTCAATGCTGTTTGGTCATCGCGAAACCCCGTGCCGGGCAGCGACAGCAGTAATGCGAGCCGTACCCGGTTGAGTTCGGACTGGTCTTTATCGAATTCCTGACGAGTCGTATTGAGCTCGCGCGCAAGTTCTGCACCTTTGAGCATGAGGACATTTTCGTAAAAGCGCAGCGCTCGGGCGTCATTGCCTTGCATGGGCTCGACCACCACCTGGTACCACGGGTCGCGACGCGTGTTTGGTCCGGTGGTTGCCGCGCATCCGCCAATAAGTGTAGCCAGGACAACGAACGACACTATGAACAGCCTGATCACGCGGCTGCCTCCATCTGCCGGGTCGGCAAAATCACTCGCAGGTGTGCGCCGGGGCTGCCGTCGTCGATGATTTCTGCGCTGCCCTGATGAACCGTCGCATATTCGCGCACGATCGCCAGCCCAAGCCCCGTGCCTTTCACGGGCCCGGTGTACACGGTGTTGCCCTGGTAGAAGGGTTCGAAAACGCGTCCGCGTTCTTCGGGAGATATACCGGGACCCTCGTCCATGACGTCAATCACCGCATCGGCGCCGCGTCGGCGCAGCTGCACGCGAATAGTGCCGCCAACGGGCGAGAATTTGATGGCATTGGACAGCAGGTTGTCTATGATCGCTTCTATCTTGTTCTCGTCGGCTTCAATCTGGAGGTCCGAGGCGGACAGGTTCAAGCTCAGATTCTTGCTTCGCATGGTCAATGAATGCTGTTGCGCAACGCGCGTCACCATGGTTTTCAGATCGAATTGCGAGAACGTCAGTGCCGAAGTATGAAACTGTACGCTGTGATAGTTTAACAAGTCCTCGATCAGCTTCTGCAGCCGCAACGTGTTTTGCCTGAGGATGCGGGCGATCTCGAACTGGCCTGCGGTCATTTTCCCGGTTACCTCATCGGACAGCAGTTCCACGCCTTCCCGCAGCGCCGTCAGGGGCGTTTTCAGTTCGTGCGATACATGGCGCAGAAAGCGAGATTTCTGTTCTTCCAGATCGAGCAGACGCAGGCGCAGCCAGTCGAGCTGGTGTCCCAGGGATTCCAGGTCGGCAGGGCCGTTGACGCTGACGGGTGCATCGAATCTACCCTCACCCAGGTTCTGGATCGCCGATTCGAGTTGGGCGATCGGCTTGGAAATCAGCAACGTCGCCGCAATGACCAGCAGTAGCGCGATCGGCACCAATGCCAGCAGCTGCCAGTAGATGAAGCGCTGTACTTCGCCGGCCATTTTCTGCATGGTGTCAACTTCGCGGTCCACCAGCAGGTTGCCTTGCTCGTCAAGTGCGCGCGCCACCTCTGACAGGGCGGCAAGCTCCGCCACCGCCGACCGGATTACGTCCGCCTTTGCTCCCGACTGTCCAATGCGATCGAAAAGTACAGCCTCGCGGGCGCGCAATGCCTCGAGTGCCTGTTTCTGCCGCGCATCCAGCGGCAGCGTCGCCATCCTGCGGGCGGTATCCACGAATCGTTCGTGGGCGAGTCCATAACCCTGCAGCAGCGACGGCTCGCCGATGATTGCGAACTGCCTGACGCTGCGCTCCATGTTGTTGATCTGCTCGATCAGGAACCGGCTGTTCTGGGTGGCCTGTACCGCCTGGTAAACCGCGCGCTGGCTGTGCGTGGCGAGCTGGTTTATCGAGAAGGCGTTGTTGATGAGCGCGAAAATGAGCGGCAGGACGGCAAGAGAAAAGCCGGCCAGAATCAACTTCAGAAACGAGCGCGGGTAATAAAGCTGCATACGGACTCATATCCTCTTGGTCGCCGTATCGGTTTGGGCCGCTTGCCAGACCTGGTCTTCCCGTGTCCCACGCGGAGCGGCGAATCCTCGGATCACCCGAGCGCGTCAATCGTTGCGCCCGGACAACGCCTACTATCGCATGGAACTCGTCTCCGTGCCACGCGGACCCTTGATTTTATGGGAAAGTTCGTCTCTGCTGCTAGGGTGCGAGGCGCGCTTCAACGCGTCCGAACAGACCAAAATCCGCGACCACGTGATCGCCAGGCGCAATCTCCACCGGCACCAGGCAAGTGCCCGTCGTTACCACATGTCCGGCGCGTAGCGTTTCGCCGACAACCGAGAGTTCATTGACGATCCAGGTGAGAGCCAGACGTGGATCGCCAAGCACATTGGCGCCTTTGCCCTCGCGTGCGAGTTTGCCATTTACCCAGGCCGAAGCGAGGTGTTCGGCCAGGTCATGCGGACGCCATCCGGCGGCAGTCGCCGGCCCCAGGACGAAGTAGCCAGCGCAGGCATTGTCGGCGATGAGTTGCGCAGCCCCGACTTTCGCGAATTCCCGATAACGGGAATCCGGAATTTCGATGGCCGGATGCAGGGATTCCACCGCGTCCAGTACTTCCTGCATCGAGTATGCGGACGCGCGCGGCGGCAGATCGAGGGCCATGCGGAACGCGAACTCGGCCTCCGCTACCTTCATCAGGTTGTTGACCATCGGTACGGCTGCGCCAGTCTGGAACGTGCGGCTCTCGAGAAGCCGGCCGGCAAGCGGTCCGTCCACGCCTATATGCTTCTGGCCAGCCTGACTGGTCGCGGCAATCTTCCATCCGAACAACGCCTGGCCGGACAGACGGGCCACTTCCGACTGCACTTTGTAACCTTCTTGCCGGCTCGAGGGCCGGCAATCGGCGGGGAGGCCATCGACACGATCATTGGCCTGCCATGTGCTCCAGATGATTCTGGCGGCCTGTTCGGCGGCCCAGTTGTCCATGCTTTTTTTCCCTCTCGAATGAAACCGGTGACCCGCCGCTCATCGACTGCCGGCAGGTTGTTTTACGACGTTGATCAGAGGTTCGCCGCGGGCCAGCCGATCCAGATTTCCCGCAATCATCCTACAGCGTCGTGGCCGCAATCCCTCCGTCCATCCTGACGCATGCGGTGTCATGATGACATTCTCCAGCTCGCGGAAGGGCAGGTTCGAAGGCTCCGCGACCTCATGCCCTTCGGCGGGGTATTTGAACCAGGTGTCGATCACCGCGCCGCCGATGCGCTTTTCCCTGCACGCCTCGAACAATGCGCGTTCGTCGATCAGAGCGCCGCGTGCCACGTTGATGATCACCGTGCCCGGTTTCATCCTTGCCAATTGCTGCGTCCCGATCACCCCGGCGGTCGACGGCTCCAGCGGTAATGCCAGAACAACGAAATCGGACGCAGACAACATTGCAGGCAGGCGATCCATTCCGTCCACACGCTCCACGAACCCGTCGGAGCTGCGGGGAGTGCGGCTGCAGGCCAGCACCTTCATGCTGAAGGCGCGCGCCCGGCGCGCAACTTCGCGACCGATACGGCCATAGCCAATGATGCCGACGGTCTTGCCATACAGTTCATCGTGACGCGGTCCCGAGAGGTGCGAGCCGTACCATTGGCCACGGCGCAGGGCCGCATCCATCCGCGGAATCCCGATTACCCACTGGAGCATCGCCGAGAGAATGTATTCGGCTATTCCGATTTCGTGCTCGTAGACGTTACATACTGCCACCTTCGCCGGCACGGAATCGAAGGCAATGTCGTCGGTGCCGGCCCCGGGAAGCTGAAGCAGCTGCAGCCTGGGCGCCGGCGGCATGTCCGTCGGCCAGTTCATCGAGACCATCGCGTCGGCATCCAGAATCTTGTGTGCCAATTCCTCGCGGTTGCTGCTGTCCGCGACCTCGATTATCCAGGAGGTCGTCAGAAAGTCGGTAATGAGGGCAAGGCGGCCGTCGTTATCTGTCTTCTTGATGAGTAGTTTCATTTTTCTCGCAGCGGAGCCGATCTGATCCGGAATGGCGGCTGCGATCAGTGAGGAAGGGCTGACGTTGGAAAGTTCCTGGTGCCGGGAGGGGGAATCGAACCCCCATGGTGTCGCCACCGCGGGATTTTGAGTCCCGTGCGTCTACCAGTTCCGCCATCCCGGCATTTATTTGGTGAATCTCCGTGCAAGTCCTGATTCCACCATCCGGCACGGGAGCGCAATTATCCCGGAATTCCGCGTCGCGGGGCAACCGGGGGAGTGGTCTGCGGCCGATATAATGCGCGCGATGAGAATCGAAGAATTCGATTACGAGCTTCCGCAGGACTTGATCGCGCAGGTCCCCGCCGCGCAACGCAGTGCCAGCCGGCTGTTGCACCTTGACGGCGCGACTGGAAATCTCGCCGATCATTTTTTTGTCGATCTGCCGTCGCTCCTGCACAGCGGTGACTTGTTGATTTTCAACGACACCAAAGTGATCAAGGCGAGGCTACAGGGCGTCAAGGAGTCGGGGGGCAAAGTAGAAGCCCTTATAGAACGCATCGTGAGCCCGCGCCGGGCATTGGCGATGTTGAGGACGAGCCACACTGGCAGGCCCGGACAACGGATCCGATTCGGTGATCTTGCGCACGCCACGATGATCGAGCGTCAGGGAGAGCTGTTCCTGCTGGAGTTCGGTGACGACGTAGCCGGGGTACTCGAGCGTCTCGGCGAAGTGCCGCTCCCGCCTTACATCGAGCGCCGCGCCGACAGCAACGATGAGGCGCGCTATCAGACCGTTTACGCGCGCGTACCGGGAGCCGTGGCGGCGCCCACCGCCGGCCTGCATTTCGATGAACAACTGTTGCGGCGCCTTCGAGAAATCGACGTGCGGTTTGCCTATGTCACGCTGCATGTCGGTGCCGGCACCTTCCAGCCGGTTCGGGTGGAAAATGTCGAACAGCATGTCATGCATGGCGAACTCTACGAGATCTCTGCTGAAACCGCGCAGGCGGTGGCAGAAACGCGTGCCGGCGGCGGTCGAATTACCGCGGTCGGAACCACCAGCCTGCGTGCGCTCGAGTCGGCGGCACAGTCGGGCAAGATGATTTCCGGCGGCGGGGAGACTCGTCTTTTCATCCGTCCGGGCTACGGCTTCAAGGTCGTGGACCGCTTGCTCACCAACTTTCACCTGCCGCGGTCCACTTTGCTCATGCTGGTCTGTGCTTTCGCCGGGACCGAATTTATACGGCGCGCCTATCGCCATGCGGTCGACTGCCGCTACCGATTCTTCAGCTACGGCGACGCAATGTTGATCGACAAAGCCGCGCAATCGAGATCGTGAAAATGCGATTCGAAATCATTGCCGGGGACGGACCGGCGCGCCGGGGCCGGCTCACACTCGCGCACGGCACGGTGGAAACCCCCGCATTCATGCCGGTCGGCACTTACGGCTCGGTCAAGGCCATGAGTCCGGATGACCTGCGCACTGTCGGGGCGCAGGTCGTTCTCGGCAACACGTTTCACCTTTGGTTGCGTCCCGGTGTGGACGTGATCGGGGCGCACGGCGGGCTGCGCCGTTTCATGGGCTGGGACGGGCCGATTCTCACCGATTCGGGCGGCTTCCAGGTGTTCAGCCTCGGCGAAATGCGCAAGATTACGGAGGAGGGCGTCAGATTCCGCTCGCCGGTCAATGGCGACGCGTGTTTCCTGTCGCCCGAGGAATCGATGCGCATCCGGCGCGTACTCGAGTCCGATATCGCCATGGTCTTCGACGAGTGCACGCCGTATCCGGCCGATCGCAGCCAGGCGGCAGAGTCGATGCAGTTGAGTTTGCGCTGGGCGGAACGCAGCAGGCGGGCCCATGAGGGAAACGGCAACGCCCTTTTCGGTATTGTTCAGGGGGGCATGTACGAGGACCTGCGCGACACGTCGCTCGAGGCCCTGACGGACATCGCCTTCGACGGCTACGCCATCGGCGGGCTGTCGGTGGGTGAATCGAAAGAGGACATGCAGCGCATCCTGCGCCACACCGCGCCCAGGCTGCCTGCCGGGGCACCGCGCTATCTGATGGGCGTCGGCACGCCTGCGGACATCGTCGATGCCGTTGCGAGCGGAATCGACATGTTCGATTGCGTCATGCCTACGCGCAACGCCCGGAATGGCTGGATATTCACCCGCAACGGCATCATCCGGCTGCGCAATGCCCGCTACCGCGATGACACCGGCCCACTGGATCCGGCGTGCGCATGCTACACCTGCCGGAATTTCTCGCGCGCCTACCTACATCACCTGCAGCGAATCAACGAAATTCTCGGTGCGCATCTGAACACGCTGCACAATCTTTTCTTCTACCAGGATTTGATGCGGGGATTGCGCGAGGCCATCAGCGCAGGAAGGCTTTCGGAACATGTCGACGGCTTGCGTCTTGGACAGGCACAGCCATGCTAAAATGCGCAACTTTTCAGGCTCGGCGCCGGCGTTGCAGTGGCGCAACGAGTCACATGAACCGATACCGGACGACAGGAAAAAGTGTCACGCCGACAAATCGGTGTGAACCCGAACCGGAGGAACTACGTGTTGATCAGTAATGCGTTTGCGCAGGCCGCGCCGGCCGCGGGAGGCATGGACCTTTTCGGACTCCTGCCCCTCATCCTGATGTTCGTTCTGCTGTACTTCCTGCTGATCCGCCCGCAGGCCAAGCGAGCCAAGGAACATCGGTCCATGCTTGCCGGATTGCAGAAGGGGGACGAAGTGGTCACCGCTGGCGGCGCCCTCGGAAAAATTACCAGGGTGGGCGATAACTTCGTGTCGGTGGAAATTGCTCCGAACATCGAAATCCAGGTTCAGAAGCCCTCGATCACGACCCTGCTGCCCAAGGGAACCGTCAAGACCGCCGGTCAAGGCTGAAGAGCGACAGTCCGCCAATCCTCACGCTTGACGCTGCGCGCCGCACGGACCCTACATGAACCGCTATCCGCTCTGGAAGTACGTCATCATCGCCGTCGCCCTGGTCGTCGGCTTTCTCTACACCCTGCCCAACTTCTTCGGGGAAGTGCCGGCGGTGCAGATCTCCCCCGGTAAATCCACCGCAAAAATCGATGAAGCGCTGCGCACGCGCGTGGAACAGGCGCTGGCGCAGGCCAACATTGTTCCGGACGGCGTTTTCCTCGAAACAAACAGCATCAAGGTGCGGCTGGGCAACACCGACACCCAACTCAAGGCCAAGGACGTCCTGCAGAGTGCGCTGGGCGAGAACTACGTCGTCGCGCTCAACCTGTTGTCGAGTTCGCCGCACTGGCTCACCCGTATAAATGCTTTGCCCATGTACCTGGGCCTCGATCTGCGCGGCGGGGTGCACTTCCTTCTGCAGGTCGACATGGCCGGCGCGCTGACCAAGGCGGCGGACCGTTACGCGGCGGATATCCGGACCACGCTGCGCGCCAAGGAAATTCGTTACAGCGGCATTTCGCGGGAAGGGCAGACGGTGCAGATCAGGTTCCGCGATGCCGAAGCGCGCGACAAGGCTGCAGCAGAAATCCAGCGCCAGAATCCGGATCTGCTGCTCAAGCCTGACGACTCCGGCAGCGAGTTTCTGGTTACGGCTTCCCTGAAGCCCGAAGTGCGGAAGCGAATCCAGGACTTCGCGCTGCAGCAGAACATCACGACCCTGCGCAATCGTGTAAACGAACTCGGCGTGGCGGAGCCGATCGTGCAGCAAGCGGGACTGGATCGGGTGGTAGTGCAACTGCCGGGTGTGCAGGACACCGCCAAGGCCAAGGATATTCTCGGCCGTACCGCGACCCTGGAAGTACGGATGGTGGATGAGGAGCACAGCGACAGCGCGTCGTTGCAGGCGGCGGTCGGCGGGCAGGTGCCGTTCGGAGACGAACTGCTTTACGACCGTGAAGGGGTGCCGTATCTGCTCAAGCGCGAAGTGATTCTCACCGGGGATCGCATATCGGACGCACAGCCCGGATTCGACAACCAGACCGGCGAGCCGGCAGTGCACATAAATCTGGACGGCCGCGGCGCAACGATTTTCCAGCAGATCACGCGCGAGAGTATCGGCAAGCGTATGGCAATGGTGCTGGTGGAAAAGGGCAAGGGAGAAGTCGTGACGGCGCCGGTGATCCGTTCGGAGATTCCGGGCGGACGCGTTCAGATCAGCGGCCGGATGACCACGACCGAGGCGCGCGACGTGGCACTGTTGCTGCGCGCCGGCGCGCTGGCGGCGCCGATGGAAATCGTCGAGGAACGCACGGTCGGTCCGAGCCTGGGTGCCGACAATATCAAGCGCGGCTTCGATTCGACACTGATCGGCTTTACCGCGATCGCCATTTTCATGATCGTGTACTACAACGTATTCGGCGTGATATCGGTACTCGCGCTGTCAGCCAACTTGATGCTGCTGGTGGCGCTGTTGTCCATGCTGCAGGCTACGCTGACGTTGCCGGGCATTGCGGCAATCGCGTTGACGCTGGGCATGGCCATCGACTCCAACGTTCTGATCAATGAGCGGATCAGGGAGGAATTGCGCAACGGCACCACGCCGCAGGCGGCGATATCTGCCGGCTACGAGCGCGCCTGGGCGACGATCCTCGATTCGAACATCACCACGCTGATTGCCGGCATTGCGTTGTTCATGTTCGGCAGCGGGCCGGTGCGCGGCTTCGCCGTCGTGCACTGTCTTGGCATCATGACTTCCATGTTCAGTGCGGTGGTGATTTCCCGATCGGCAGCTTCTCCAGCCTGGCGTCAGCCGGCCGCCTGAGAATCATCCGCCCAGAGCTTTCCGCAGAGGTCGAGTAGATGGAATTCTTCCGCATCCGCAAAGATATACCGTTCATGCGCCATGCGCTGGTGTTCAACGTTATTTCGTTGATCACCTTCATCCTGGCGGTGTTTTTTCTGGCGACCAAAGGCCTGCATCTCGGGGTCGAATTTACCGGCGGTACGGTGATGGAGGTGAACTACGGTCACGCGGCCGACGTCTCGAAAATGCGCGAGGCCTTGAACCGCATTAACTTGAGCGACGCCACGGTGCAGAGTTTCGGCAGTTCCCAGACCGCGTTGATCCGGCTGCCGAGCAAGCAGGGCGTAACCGGCGCACAGCTGTCCGAGCGGGTCATCAAGGCGCTGCGCGAGGACGACCGGACAGTGGAACTGCGGCGGGTGGATTTCGTTGGATCGCAGGTCGGCAAGGAACTGGTGGAGAACGGCGCGCTGGCGTTGTTGCTCGTGTCCATCGGCATCGTCTGTTATCTGTGGTTGCGCTTCGAATGGAAATTCGGCGTCTCCGCGATTGTCGCGAACCTGCACGACGTGGTGATCATTCTGGGGTTCTTTGCGTTCTTCCAATGGGAATTCTCACTGCCGGTGCTGGCGGCCGTGCTCGCCGTGCTAGGTTATTCGGTCAACGAGTCGGTGGTGGTTTTTGACCGCATCCGCGAAAACTTCCGCAAGATGCGCAAGGCGGGCACGCCGGAAATCATCAACAACGCAATTACGCGTACCATGTCCCGAACCATCATCACCCACGGCAGTACCCAGTTGATGGTCACCTCGATACTGGTATTCGGCGGCGAAACGCTGCACTACTTTGCTCTGGCGCTGACCATCGGCATCCTGTTCGGCATCTACTCGTCTGTGCTGGTGGCGAGCCCGCTGGTGATGTGGCTGGGCGTGACGCGCGAAGATTTCATCAGGCCCGAGAAGAAGAAAGAGGAAGCCGTCGTCTAAAGCGACCGATTCGCCATGGATCTGATCGCAGGCTTCCTCGATCTGGTCGTTCACCTCGACCAGCATTTGCGCGCGCTGGCGCAGAATTACGGCAACTGGATCTATGCCGTATTGTTTTTGATCGTATTCCTCGAGACCGGGCTGGTCGTCACGCCCTTCCTGCCGGGAGATTCGCTGTTATTCGTTGCCGGGACGATCGCGGCAGGCGGAGAACTGCACGTGCATGGGTTGGTGGTGCTGCTGATCATGGCGGCGATCATCGGCGATTCGGTCAACTATGCCGTCGGCCGTTATCTCGGGTTCCGCTTCGAGGATTCGCGTTTCTTCAGACGCGCCTATCTGGAACGCACCCACGCTTTTTTCGAAAGGCACGGCGGCAAAACGATCATCATTGCCCGCTTCGTGCCGATCATCCGTACCTACGCGCCCTTCGTGGCCGGGATCGGCGCCATGCGTTACCGGCACTTTCTCCTCTTCAACGTGACCGGGGCGATGCTGTGGGTGGCGTCGCTGACCTACGCGGGCTACTTCTTCGGCAATCTGCCGGTGGTGAAGGACAATCTCACCCTCGTCATTGTCGGCATCATCGTGCTTTCGCTCATGCCGGGGATTATCGAGTTCTGGCGCGCTCGGCGCGCATCGTAGGCGTGGATTCTCAGATGCGCTTTGCCAGCTGTGCGGCAAGCCCGGTGTATGTGGCAGGGGTGAGCCTGAGCAAGCGCTCTTTCTCGGGCTGGGGGATGGCGAGCGTGCGAATGAACTGGTGCAGGGACTCGCGGGTAATGCCCTCCTTGCCGCGGGTGAGTGCCTTCAGCTGCTCGTAGGCGTCTTCGACTCCGTAGCGCCTCATGACCGTCTGGATCGGTTCGGCAAGCACTTCCCAATTGGCTTCCAGATCGGCGCCGATGCGTTTCGGGTCAGGCTCGAGCTTGCTCAAGCCCCGGAGACAGCCGTCATACGCGAGCAGGCTGTAACCGAGCGCAATGCCCAGGTTGCGCAGTACCGTGGAATCGGTGAGGTCGCGCTGCCAGCGCGAGACCGGCAGCTTGGAAGCCAGATGGGTGAGCAGGGCGTTAGCCAGACCGATATTACCTTCCGAGTTCTCGAAATCGATCGGGTTTACCTTGTGCGGCATCGTGGACGATCCGACCTCGCCTTCCTTGATCCTCTGCTTGAAATAACCGATGGAGATGTATCCCCACATGTCGCGGTCGAGGTCGAGCAGCACCGTGTTGATCCCCGCGTAGGCATCGAGCAGTTCAGCGATACAGTCGTGCGGCTCGATCTGGGTGGTGTAGGGGTTGAATTCGAAGCCCACCATCTCGACGAATGAGCGGCAGAATTGCTCCCAGTCGAAATCCGGGTAAGCCGCGAGGTGCGCATTGTAATTGCCGACGGCGCCGTTGATCTTGGCGGTCAGTGCAACGCTGCCGATGCGATTGCGTTGGCGGCGAAGACGATGAACGACGTTCGCCAGTTCCTTGCCCAGAGTGCTCGGCGTGGCAGGCTGGCCGTGTGTGCGCGACAGCATTGGCAGATCGGCATTGGCGTGCGCGAGGCTGACCAGCTTGTCCACCAGTGCATCGATGGCCGGCAGCAACACCTGCGCCCGCGAGTCCCTTAGCATGAGCGCGTGACAGAGGTTGTTGACGTCCTCGGAAGTGCAGGCAAAGTGAATGAATTGCGTGATGCCGGCGATTTCCCGATTGCCGGAGAGTTTCTCGCGCAGCCAGTATTCGATGGCCTTGACGTCGTGGTTGGTGCGGGCTTCTATGGCTTTGACGGCCTCGCCGTCGGAGACCGAGAATTTGGCTGCCAGTTCGTCAAGCCGCGTGATGGTTTCGGATGCAAACGGCTTGATCTCGGGAAGCCCCTTGGCTGCCGCCAACGCCTTCAGCCATTCGATCTCGACGAATACGCGGTAGCGGATCAGACCATATTCGCTGAAGTAGTGGGTAAGCCCAGCCACCTTGTCCCGATAGCGGCCGTCAAGCGGGGACAGGGCGGTGAGAGGAGTGGGGTGAGTCATCCAAGTATCTAATCAGTATGAATAATTTTAACACGATGAGAGTCGCGGCCGGAGTTTTTCGGTGACCCGCAAGACAGCCAAAAGAGCGGCCCCAGGTCAACGCAGCGGAGGTGAAATAGAAGCGTTGTTGAAGAAAGTGCATGCCTGCCGTGTATGTGAAGCGCATCTGCCGTTTGGTCCCCGGCCGGTACTGCGCGCTTCGGTTACCGCACAGCTGCTGATCGTTGGCCAGGCGCCCGGTCGCCGCGTGCACGAAACCGGGATTCCATGGAACGATCCATCGGGAGAGAGGTTGCGCGATTGGCTGCAACTCGACCGGGAACGTTTCTACGATCAACGCCACATCGCCATCATTCCGACCGCATTCTGTTACCCGGGGACCGGCGCAGGCGGGGACTTGCCGCCGCGGCCGGAGTGCGCGCCGCTTTGGCATCCGCAATTGCTGGCACATCTGCCGAAACTTCGTTTGGCGCTGCTCATAGGCAGCTACGCGCAGGCGTACTACCTCGGCGACCGGCGCAAGTCGACGCTGACCGACACAGTGCGTGCCTGGCGCGAATATCTGCCGTATTGCATTCCGCTGCCGCCCCCCAGCCCGCGCAACCAGATGTGGCTCAAACGCAACCCCTGGTTCGCCGGCGAGGTGATTCCATACCTGCGTCGGACTGTGCACCAGGTTCTAGAAGGTCGATGAAGCCTCCGGTCGGGCTTGACGTGTGAGGGGCAATTACTTGCCTGCTGCGGTCGGGCTTTCGATGATTCCTCCGCCGAGGCACACCTTCGATTCGTAGACCACGACAGACTGCCCGGGCGTGATTGCCCACTGGGCTTCAGCGAACTTGATCTCACAGTGCACCCGATCGACGCGCTCGACCTCGCAAGGGGCGTCCTTCTGCCGGTAGCGTGTTTTCGCACCGTAGACCCAGTGACAATGCGGTTCGGCGTCGCTGATCCAGTTCAGGTCAGTCGCCCTCAGGGCATCTGCTAACAGCGCCGGATGGTCGTGGCCCTGCACCACGATAAGCCTGTTTGCCGTCATGTCTTTCCCGGCAACGTACCAAGGTTCGCCTTCGCCGTCCTTGCGCCCGCCGATTCCCAGTCCCTGGCGCTGGCCGATGGTGTAGTACATAAGGCCGATGTGCCTGCCGACGGTCTTGCCTTCTGGGGTCACCATGTCCCCGGGTTGGGTCGGCAGGTAGCGTCTTAGAAACTCGCGGAAGGGCCTCTCGCCGATAAAACAGATGCCGGTCGAATCCTTCTTGTCGTGATTCGGCAGCCCGAGTTTTCTCGCCAGTTCGCGCACGTCGCGCTTGTACATCGCGCCCAGTGGAAACAGCGTCTTCGAAAGCTGTGCCTGATCGAGCCGGTATAGGAAATAGCTCTGGTCCTTGGTGCCGTCCTCGGCCTTGAGCAGTTGAAACAGGCCGTCAACTTGCCGCACCTGGGCGTAGTGCCCGGTGGCGATCTGTTCGGCGCCAAGCTGGAGCGCGTGATCGAGGAAGGCCTTGAATTTGATCTCGGCGTTGCACAGCACGTCCGGATTGGGCGTGCGGCCGGCCTGGTACTCCGCAAGGAAGTTGCTGAAAACCCGGTCCTTGTACTCAGCGGAGAAATTCACTGCCTCGATATCGATGCCGATCAGGTCGGCGACCGAGACCGCATCGATCAGGTCCTGGCGCGAGGTGCAGAACTCGTCGTCATCGTCGTCTTCCCAGTTCTTCATGAACAGGCCGACGACGTCAAAGCCCTGTTCCTTGAGGAACCAGGCGGCGACCGACGAATCCACTCCGCCGGACATGCCTACAACGACGCGCCTTTTTTGCATTCGCCGGTTCCGCTCAGTCGAGATGCACCAGCAGATCGAGCGGGGCGCGGGCACCGCGCTGGTAGTCTTCCACGCAGCGAATCACCAGCGGGCTGCGATGACGGCTGCGGCTGGCACGGACCTCCGCCGCAGTCATCCATAACGCCCGGACGATTCCCGTATAAAGCGCGCGCTCAGGGTGGTGCGTACCCAGCCTGCCGGCAAAGGCGAAGCGCAGGTAAGTGACGTTGCGGTCGGGGTGCCGCCAGCGATACACACCGACCAGGTACTCGGGTGTGAACTCGTAAGCGGTTTCCTCCAGCGCTTCGCGCGCCGCAGCTTCCACCAGCGACTCGTTGGCCTCGAGATGACCCGCCGGCTGATTGAGCAGCAGCCCGTCGTCTGTTTCCTCCTCGACCAGCAGGAATCTTCCTTCGCGCTCGATGATCGCGGCGACGGTCACGTTCGGCTTCCACAACTTTGCAGTCACTCAGATCAGTTTCGGGAACAGTTCGATGAGGCCGCGGTAAACGTACTCGACCGCGATCGCCGCGATGATCAGGCCCATTACCCGGGTGATGATGTTCATGCCGGTCTTGCCGAGGCGCTTTGAAATCCGGGTGGCAGCGATCAGCGCTGCCCATACCGCGACGGCGATGATCAGTGCCGGGATCAGCAGCTTGAGGTGATAAATGAAACTCGGCGACTGGTGGGTCGCGATGATCATGGTGCTGATTGCCCCCGGGCCGGCGAGCAGCGGGATGCCGAGCGGTACCACGGCGACCGCGTGTTTTTCCGCCGCCTCCTCGGCTTCGTCCGGCGTCTGCCGGATCCTGCTTTCCTTGGCCTGCAACATCGAGATCGACATCATCATCAGCACGATCCCGCCGCCGATCAGGAAAGAGGGGATGCTGATCCCGAAGAAATGCAGAATTTCCGTGCCGATCAGCGCGGCTGCGCCGAGGACGCAGAACACCGTGATCGCCACGATCCGGGCAATGCGTGCACGCTGCATGTTGGACTCGCCATCAGTGGTGGTCAGAAACACCGGTATGCTGGCAATCGGATCGACGATGGCCAGCAGCGTGACGGTCAACTTCAGGATGTCGGCCCATTCGCTCATTCAGGGATTCAGTGCTGCTCCAAGCCCGAGGGAAACGAAAAAAGGCAGGGACGCCGCCCTGCCTTTTTCCGCGGGGACGCGCCGCCGTAAGTTCGCCGGTTCTTTTTCCTTGCCGTCCTCGCGGCAGAGAATAAGGATATTTTGCGACAGCGTCAAACGCCGGAAGAAATGAAAAAAGGCAGGCCTAAGGCCTGCCTTTCGATGCCGAAACCGCTTCGAAGCTTACTTCTTGGCCGGAGCAGTTTCTTCAACCTTTTTTGCCGCCTTCTTGTGATGCTTCTTGGCGGATTTCGCGGGCTTGGCCGAATCAGCCGGGTTGACCGCTGTATCGGCAGCAACCGCCGAGAAAGTCACTGCGGCAAACAGGGCGGCGATCAGGGCAGCAAATAGCTTCTTCATGTCAGTACTCTCCATAGGCTGGTTATACCGGGGGTATAGACACCCTTCGGGCGTCAGGTGCAGTAACGCCGTCCGATGGGCCCGGTTGACACAAATGGTTACAACCGGCTGAATCCGCTTCAAATCCGCAATTGCTGCTGGTCGACCAAGCGGAATTGGCCCGGCAGGATGCCATCCAAAGTCCAGGGTCCGATGCGGGAGCGGATCAGGCGCAGGGTCGGATAGCCTGCCGCCGCGGTCATCCGCCTTACCTGCCGGTTCTTGCCTTCATGCAGTTCCAGTTCGATCCAGCTGGTCGGAATGCTTTTGCGGACGCGGATCGGGGGAATTCTCTCCCATAGCCCGGATGGCTGGTCGATGCGCCGTGCGCCTGCTGGTCGCGTCAGGAAGTCGTCGAGGTCGACGCCGGAGCGCAATCGCCGCAACGCGACTTCATCGGGCTCGCCATCGACCTGTACCCAGTAAGTCTTGGGTAGCTTCATTTTCGGGTCGCTGATGGCGTGCTGGAGCTTGCCATCGTCGGTCAGCACCACCAGACCTTCACTGTCGGCATCGAGCCGGCCGGCGGGGTAGACGTCCGCGACCGCTATGAAGTCCTTGAGCGTGCGCTTGCCCGCGCTCGGACTGAACTGGCAGAGAACGCCGCAGGGCTTGTTGAAGAGGAGAACCCTCGGCATGGATTAGACCCGCTAAGGCCGGGGCGGCGGGATTCAGCGGTGCTCGTGCGTGATGAGGTAGTCATAAGCCGGCAAAGTGAGGAACTCGACAAAGTCTTCGGCGAGCGTCAGCTCCTCGAACATCCTGGCACCCTCCGGATATTTCCCGGTGGCGAAACCCTTGTCGCCCAGCAATTGCCGCACTTTTTCGAGTTCCTGCGGTACCAGGTCACGGAATAGCTCCCTGGTGACCTTGCGGCCATCGTCCAGGATTCCCAAGGGACTGCGGATCCAATGCCAGATCTGCGCCCGCGAAATTTCCGCGGTCGCGGCGTCTTCCATCAGGTTGAATATCGGCACACAGCCGGCGCCGGCAAGCCAGGCGCCCAGGTACTGGATGCCGATATTGATGTTGGTGCACAAGCCGGCCTCGGTGACTGGCCCCCTGGGCTGGAAATTGAGCAAGTCTTTGGCGCTGACGTTGACGTCGTCGCGCTTCTTGTGGATCTGGTTCGGGGTCTTCATGACCTTGTCGAAGGCTTCCTTGGCGATCGCTACTAGCCCGGGGTGCGCGACCCAGGTTCCATCGTGGCCGTCACTGGCCTCGCGCTCCTTATCGGCGCGTACTTTCGCCAGCGCCGCCTCGTTTGCCGTGGGATCGTTCTTGATCGGAATTTGCGCGGCCATGCCACCCATCGCGAAGGTACCGCGCTTGTGGCAGGTCTTGATCAGCAGCAGGGAATAAGCGCGCATAAAGGGGCTCACCATGGTCACCAGATGCCGGTCGGCGAGGATAAAGTCCTTCCGGTTCCGGAATTTCTTGATGCAGCTGAAAATGTAGTCCCAGCGGCCGCAGTTCAGTCCTGCCGAGTGTTCGCGCAACTCGTACAGGATTTCTTCCATTTCAAAGGTGGCGAGAATGGTTTCGATCAGTACCGTGGCTTTTACCGTGCCTTGTGGAACACCGAGTTCCCTCTGCGCGAACTCGAAGGCGTCGTTCCACAGTCTCGCCTCGAGATGCGATTCCATTTTCGGCAGGTAAAGATACACGCCCGAGCTCTCCTTGATCCGTGCCTTGGCGTTGTGGAAGAAGTACAGGCCGAAGTCGAACAGTGATCCCGACATCGGCTGGCCGTCGACCACCACATGTTTCTCGCAGAGGTGCCAGCCGCGCGGCCGCACCAGCAAAGTGGCGGTCTTGTCGGCGAGCCGGTACTGTTTGCCTTCGGGACTGGTGAAGGAAATGCTGCGAGTGAGCGCGTCGCGCACGTTGATCTGGCCCTGCAACTGATTGTCCCAGGTCGGCGTCGAAGAATCTTCGAAGTCGGCCATGAACATGTTGGCGGCGGAATTGAGCGCGTTGATCACCATCTTGCGGTCAGTTGGCCCGGTAATCTCGACCCGTCGATCCTGGAGATCCCGCGGTACCGGCGCAACCTGCCAGTCAGCTTCGCGAACGTGCTTTGTTTCCGCCAGGAAATCGGGCAGCTTCCCGGAGTCGAGTTCCTTCTGGCGCAGCGCGCGGCGCTCCAGGAGCTCGAGACGGCGGGTGTTGAAGTTCCGATGCAGCTTGGCGAGGAAGGCGAGCGCGCCGCCTGTGAGAATCTGCGCGTATTCGGGGGTGATGTGTCCAAGCACTTTCATGCCGGAGGGGATGTTCGGCTGAGTCATTTGGGGCTTCCGGTTGGTTCGAGTTTTTTACATTGTGAAAAATAAATTCGCGAAATGATAAAAGTGAAAGGCCGCGGCGGCAAGCACAGCTTGCCATACCGCGGCCGCGCGGGAAGGAGAGAAGCGCCTATACGAACTGTTCTTCTTCGGTCGAACCGGTCAACGCCGTGACCGAAGAGCGTCCGGCCTGCACCGCCTGGGTCACGTCGTCGAAGTAACCCGTGCCGACTTCGCGCTGATGCTTGGTCGCCGTATAGCCGTGTGCTTCGGCGGCAAATTCGGCCTGCTGCAGCCGCACGTAGGCACTCATGTTCTCGGTGGCATAGCCGCGCGCCAGTTCGAACATGCTGTAGTTGAGCGAGTGGAAGCCGGCGAGCGTGATGAACTGGAACTTGTAGCCCATCGCACCCAGTTCGCGCTGGAACCTGGCGATCGATGCATCGTCCAGGTTTTTCTTCCAGTTGAACGACGGCGAGCAGTTGTAAGCGAGCAGCTTGCCCGGGTACTGCTTGTGGATCGCCTCGGCAAACTGCCTGGCGAACGCGAGGTCGGGTTTGCCGGTCTCGCACCAGATCAGGTCGGCGAAAGGCGCGTAGGCAAGCCCGCGCGAAATTGCCTGCTGGATGCCGTTGATCACCCGGTAGTAGCCTTCGGTGGTGCGCTCGCCGGTACAGAACGGTTTGTCGTTCTCGTCGAAATCAGAGGTCAACAGATTTGCAGCTTCGGCGTCCGTGCGTGCGAATAGAACTGTGGGCACACCCATGATGTCCGAAGCCAGCCGGGCGGCGGCGAGTTTTTGCACGGCCTCCTGGGTCGGTACCAGCACCTTGCCGCCCATGTGGCCGCACTTCTTCGCCGAGGCCAGCTGATCTTCGAAATGCACGCCACCCGCGCCGGCTTCGACCATCGACTTCATCAACTCGAATGCGTTCAGCACGCCGCCGAAACCGGCTTCGGCATCGGCAACGATGGGGGCGAACCAGTTGATGTCGTCATTGCCTTCGGCGTGATGGATCTGGTCGGCGCGGATGAAGGTGTTATTGATTCTGCGGACCACGGCGGGAACGCTGTTGGCGGGATAAAGCGACTGATCGGGATACATCTCGCCAGAGAGGTTGGCATCCGCCGCCACCTGCCATCCGGAGAGATAAATCGCTTTGAGCCCGGCCTTGACCTGCTGCAAGGCCTGATTGCCGGTAAGCGCGCCAAGCGCATTGACGAACGGCTCATCCCTGAGAAGCTGCCACAATTTTTCGGCTCCTCGGCGGGCGAGCGTGTACTCGACGGCCAGCGTGCCGCGTAGCCGGTAGACGTCCTCGGCGGAGTAGGTACGTTGCACGCCTTTCCAGCGCGGATGATCAGACCAATCCTTCTTGATTCTTGTGATTTCCAGATCGCGGGTCATGAGCATTCTCCTTTCGGCAAGTACGTGTGTGTCTTGGTTTGGACGCAATCGGGCTGCGTCCTCGCAACAGGTCATGCCGTACTTGTGTCGCGGGTCACGCGAAACATCGTGGACACAGATCCCTGCTTGCCGAGTACCGGTGGGCCGGCACTCTCAACCACGGGAAGCCAGAGATCGGATCTGGCACACGGCTTGGAGGCAGCGTGCTTGAGCTCGGCCTCGAATCCGCGTTGCGCCAGCGTTTATTGGCGCAACGGTGGTGCCGGCGACAGTACATCAGGATTTTCATGCGCCGCAACAATAAAGCAGAACTGGAATTTCACATTAAAAAATATAAACTTATGAATTTTCACGGCGCGCGATTTTGCAATGCGAAATTTGGTTTCAAGGACTTTGCCGATTCGAGTTCGTTGGCCTATTGCCGTGGTTGGATGCGTATCGCCACGAGGACTACACCTCACCCGAGTATGCGTGGAGCGTTGTAGAAGGCTGGTCACGTGATTCGTTTTCCGCGTTGCCGGAGAAATCACAGCTAAAGGATCGGGCGTGTGTTCAGAGCGGGTTCCGGTGGGCCGCGAGCGGACCTTGCTTTACAATTGGCGCCTTTGACAGCTTCGCATTACTGCTTGCAATTCAATCACATCCATCTACACGTCTAATCGAGGCCGATTTCATGTACCAGCACATCAAGGTTCCTTCCACAGGGCAGAAAATCACCGTAAACAAGGACTACGTGTTGAACGTTCCCGCCAACCCGATCATTCCCTTCATCCAAGGTGATGGTACCGGTGTGGACATTACGCCCGTGATGCGCAGGGTCGTGGATTCGGCGGTCCAGGTGGCCTATGAAAGCAAGCGCAAGGTCGTGTGGATGGAGATGTACGCCGGCGAGAAATCGTGCACGGTCTATGGCGAAAACGTCTGGCTGCCGGAAGAGACGCTGCAGGCCAGCAAGGAGTTCGTGGTCTCGATCAAGGGGCCGCTTACGACGCCGGTGGGTGGCGGCATCCGTTCGATTAACGTTGCGTTGCGCCAGCAACTCGACCTGTACGTGTGTCTTCGCCCCGTACGCTACTTCAAGGGCGTTCCCAGCCCGCTGAAACAGCCCGAAAAGACCGACATGGTGATCTTTCGGGAGAACTCCGAGGACATTTACGCAGGCATAGAGTGGGCCGCGGAATCGGAAGATTCCCGCAAGGTGATCGATTTCCTGATCAAGGAAATGGGGGTGAAGAAGATCCGTTTTCCCCGGACTTCTGGAATCGGCATTAAGCCAGTCTCGCGCGAAGGCACCGAGCGGCTGGTGCGCAAGGCGCTCCAGTACGCGATCGCGAACAAGCGCAGGTCGGTCACCCTGGTGCACAAGGGCAACATCATGAAATTCACCGAAGGCGCTTTTCGGGACTGGGGTTACGCGCTCGCCAAGCGCGAGTTTGGGGCGGCGCTGCTTGACGGCGGGCCGTGGATGAAACTGCCGAACGGAATGGTGGTCAAGGATGCGATCGCCGACGCTTTCCTGCAGCAAATCCTGCTGCGTCCGGACGAATACGACGTCATTGCTACGCTCAACCTGAACGGCGACTACATCTCCGACGCCCTGGCGGCCCAAGTGGGCGGTATCGGCATCGCGCCCGGCGCCAATACCAGCGACTCGGTGGCGATGTTCGAGGCGACCCATGGAACGGCGCCGAAGTATGCCGGCAAGGACTACGTCAATCCGGGTTCGCTGATTCTCTCGGCGGAGATGATGCTGCGTCACATGGGTTGGGTGGAAGCGGCCGATCTCATCGTCAGATCCATGGAGGCGGCTATCCGCGACAAAGTCGTCACGTATGACTTTGCGCGTCTGATGACCGGGGCCACGCAGGTCTCCTGCTCCGGGTTCGGCAACGCCATGATCGAGCGCATGAAGGATTGAGCGACCCGCAAAAACAAAAAGCCCGCGATGGTGTCGCGGGCTTCGAATGTTCTGAACCTGCCGGCGGAGTCGTTTGCGCCGCCCGGCAGCCTTTAGGCGGCCTGGATGTTGGAGGCCTGTTTCCCCTTTGGCCCTTGGGTGACTTCGAAACTCACCTTCTGACCTTCTTTGAGCGTCTTGAAGCCGTTCATCTGAATTGCCGAAAAATGGGCAAACAGATCTTCGCTGCCGTCGTCGGGCGTGATGAAACCATAGCCCTTCGCGTCGTTAAACCACTTTACAGTGCCAGTTGCCATACTCCCCTTCCCCTGATGAAAAACGCGGGTCGGAAACCCGCCGATTGTTTGAGTTTCAAGTCCGCGTTATCGGCAAAACCGGTACTGCAGTATCCTTGAAGCCAAACACCTATCCACTTTTTAGGTCATTTATTTTGGGAAGTCAAGTACGCCAAAACCTTCGCAAGAGGTTGTTGCAATGCGGTTTTAGGGAATCTGCCAATTCTCTGGCCGAGTCCGGATGCTGCACTTGTAATTTCCACGGTTATCAGCAAAATTAGATCTTGGTGAAGGCAGTGGAAGCGAGACAGCAGGTTATGGCATCGGGAACTCGCGACAGCACGCTTCTGGAGGCCGAGAAAAGCAAGGTCAAGCCCCCGCCCCTGTTCAAAGTTCTGCTGTTGAACGACGATTACACACCCATGGACTTCGTGGTCTCCGTTCTCCAGACGTTTTTTTCGATGACACGAGAACAGGCGACCCAGATCATGCTCAAAGTACACAGGGAGGGCATGGGCGTGTGCGGGGTGTATCCTAAGGATGTGGCCGCCACCAAGGTTGAGCAGGTTATAGCTTTTTCGAGGCAGCATCAGCATCCGCTTCAGTGCGTGATGGAGGAAACATGATTGCGCAGGAGTTAGAAGTCAGTCTGCACATGGCGTTTATGGAAGCACGACAGAAGCGCCACGAATTCATCACCGTGGAGCACCTGCTGCTCGCCATGCTGGACAACCCGTCCGCCGCAGAGGTCCTGCGCGCCTGCGCTGCCAATGTCGAGGAACTGAGAAAGCTCCTGAACGACTTCATCAACGAACACACCCCGGTGGTGAGCGGGGAAGAAGTCGACACCCAACCGACGCTTGGATTCCAGCGGGTGATCCAGCGCGCGATTCTGCATGTGCAGTCCTCGGGCAAGAAAGAAGTCACCGGCGCCAATGTGCTGGTCGCGATTTTTGGCGAGAAGGACTCGCACGCGGTGTACTTCCTGCACCAGAAGGGGGTGACGCGCCTGGACGTGGTGAACTTCATCTCCCATGGCATCACCAAAGTGCCGCAGGCGGCGCCCGCCAAGCAGCAACCGGAGGCGGACGCGGATTCCGAGCAGGAGCAGTCTTCGGGGGGCGCGCTCGAGAGCTACACCATGAACCTGAACGCGCTTGCCATCTCCGGCAAGATCGATCCGCTGATCGGCCGGGAACGCGAACTCGAGCGCGTGATCCAGACCCTGTGCCGCCGGCGCAAGAACAATCCACTCCTGGTGGGCGAGGCGGGCGTGGGAAAGACCGCGATCGCCGAGGGATTGGCGCGCCGCATCATCGAGGGCAGCGTGCCCGAGATTCTGTCGCGCTGCCAGGTCTACGCGCTCGACATGGGTGCGCTGCTTGCCGGCACCAAGTACCGTGGCGACTTCGAGCAACGGCTCAAAGCGGTGCTCAAGCAGCTTACCGACAACCCCAACGCGATCCTGTTCATCGACGAGATCCACACGCTCATCGGCGCCGGTGCAGCCTCCGGCGGGACGCTGGACGCCTCCAACCTGCTCAAGCCGGCGCTGTCCTCCGGGGCCCTGAAGTGCATCGGCGCCACGACCTACACCGAATTCCGCGGGATATTCGAAAAGGACCATGCGCTGTCGCGCCGCTTCCAGAAAATCGACGTGACCGAACCTTCGGTTGCGGAAACCGTCGAGATCCTGCGCGGCCTGAAGACGCGTTTCGAGGCACATCACGGGGTCAAGTACACCGCCTCGGCGCTCACCTCGGCGGCGGAATTGTCCGCGCGCTTCATCAATGACCGGCATTTGCCCGACAAAGCCATCGATGTGATCGACGAGGCCGGCGCGGCGCAGCGCATCCTGCCGAAGTCCAAGCAGAAACGCGTCATCAGCAAACACGAGATCGAGGAGATTATAGCCAAAATTGCGCGCGTGCCGGCGCAGAGCGTGTCTTCCACCGATCGCAGCAAGTTGCAGAATCTCGACCGCGACCTGAAGGCAGTGGTGTTCGGCCAGGAAAAGGCGATCGACGCGCTGGCGGCTTCGATCAAGATGTCGAGAAGCGGCCTGGGCAATCCGCAGAAGCCGATCGGCTGCTTCCTGTTCAGCGGCCCCACCGGGGTGGGCAAGACTGAAGTAGCGCGCCAGCTCGCTTACACGATGGGTGTGGAACTCATCCGCTTCGACATGTCCGAGTACATGGAAAGGCATGCGGTGTCGCGCCTGATCGGCGCGCCGCCCGGTTACGTCGGTTTCGACCAGGGCGGACTGCTTACCGAGGCGATCACCAAGCATCCGTACTCGGTACTGCTCCTCGACGAAATCGAGAAGGCGCACCCGGACATTTTCAACATCCTGCTGCAGGTAATGGACCATGGCACGCTCACCGACAACAACGGGCGCAAGGCAGACTTTCGCAACATCGTGATCGTGATGACCACCAACGCAGGTGCCTCAGAGCTGTCGAAGACATCGATGGGATTCACCCAGCAGACGGTTGCCGGAGACGAGATGGCGGAAATCAAACGCATGTTCACGCCGGAATTCCGCAACCGGCTGGATGCCGCCATTTCCTTCTCGGCGCTGTCCCACGACATCATCATCAAGGTGGTGGACAAATTTCTCATGCAACTCGAGGAGCAATTGCACGAGAAGAAAGTGGAAGTGGCCTTCACCGATGCGCTCAAGGCCTATCTAGCCAAGAACGGCTTTGACCCGCTGATGGGCGCGCGACCCATGTCGCGGCTGATTCAGGACACGATACGCACCGCGCTGGCTGATGAGCTTCTGTTCGGACGCCTCGCGAACGGCGGCAAGGTTACCGTTGATGTGGATACCGAAGGCAAGACCAGGCTGGTTTTCGACGAAGCCAAGGAAGAAAGCCTCGCCTGAACGTGCGCAATGGCGCAGCCCGAGCCGGACCGACGAGGTCCGGCTTTTTTTTCGGTGACACCGGGCCGCAATCGGGCGTCCCGGGAGGGTTGCGTCGCCTTTCAGCCGCGAGTAACGTGTATGCGAACAAGCCGTGCACGGCATTGTAGTCACGCGTTTTGAATGGGAGAACAGCAATGATCAGGGCAGGCATCACGTTCGCGGCGCTGCTTCTCGCCGGAACGAGCGTTTGTACGCTCGCGGCAGACAACGTCAACGGGCGCAATTGGGCGGCGACCTGCACCGGCTGTCATGGTACCAACGGCCATAGTGAGGGCGGCATGCCATTGCTGGCCGGGTTGGACAAGGCGTACATCGTCAATGCCATGAAGGAGTTCAAGGCGGGTACCAGGGCGGCAACCGTCATGCATCAGCACGCCAAGGGCTACTCAGACGAACAGATCGAGCGAAT
>WNFR01001142.1_pt1 | contig 29809 bp, 25 predicted proteins | sample 5400221 | NCBI WGS metagenome assembly WNFR01 (sample SAMN13153357, study PRJNA577476) | soil metagenome | isolation source: 40 cm soil under Madrone tree | place: USA:California | collected 2016-06-14
GGTCTAACCCAGGCGTGCGACTCTATCGCCGCACCGCAAGTGGCGTCAACCCCGCGTTGACCCTCGTACCGCGCGCTGTGTAACGTTGCGCGCCCTTGGCTTACCGGACCAAGCCTTTCAGGAGCGACGCCGCGTGACGCGCAACAGCAAAGGCCCCGATTTCGAGCAGGCGCTCGCGGAGCTCGAGGCCCTGGTGGAGCGTCTCGAGCGCGGCGATCTGCCCCTCGATGAGGCGCTGAAGATCTTCGAGCGCGGCGTCGTGCTCACGCGCCACTGCCAGGGCTCGCTCCAGGCCGCGCAGCAGAAGGTCGAGATCCTCCTGAAGCGCAGTGGCCAGCCCGGCGCATCGATCGAGCCCTTCGAGGAGGCTTCCGACGAGGCCGAGGGCGCGGCGCCCGACCCGCAGTGACGGACGCGCAGGTCAGCACGCGCAGCTTCCGGACGTGCGGCGGTTGCCCGCCGATTCCGCCGCGCGCGTCTCGCGCTGCCAGGGTGCCCGCCGAGGCGCCGGCGGCGTGGCCGTTGTCGGCCCTACCGCGCCGCCGTGTACACTGATGCGCCGATGAGCTCACCGCCCGACAACTACCCGCTGCTGTGCGCGATCGAGTCGCCGGCGGATCTGCGCCGCCTGCCGGCAGGCAGGCTCCCGGCGCTGGCTGCCGAGCTGCGCGCGTTCCTGATCCACAGCGTCAGCACGCGCGGCGGTCACTTTGCGGCAGGCCTCGGCACGGTGGAGCTGACGATCGCCCTGCACTACGTGTTCGACACCCCGCGCGACCGTCTGGTGTGGGATGTCGGCCATCAGGCCTACCCGCACAAGGTGCTGACCGGGCGGCGCGAGCGGCTGCACACCATCAAGCAGGACGGGGGCCTGGCGCCCTTTCCGGCGCGCCACGAGAGCGAGTACGACACCTTCGGCGTCGGACACTCGAGCACCTCGATCAGCGCGGCGCTGGGCATGGCGGTGGCGGCGGCGCGCACCGGCGAGGATCGCCGCGTGGTGGCGATCATCGGCGACGGCGCCATGACGGCGGGCATGGCGTTCGAGGCGCTGAACCACGCCGGCTCACTGCCCGCGGACCTGCTCGTGATCCTCAACGACAACGACATGTCGATCTCGGAGAACGTCGGCGCCCTCTCCAATCACTTCGCACGTGCGCTCTCGGGCCGGATGTACGCGCACCTGCGCGAGGGCGGCAAGAAGGTGCTGCGGCAGATGCCCACGGTGTGGGAGCTGGCGCGCCGCTCGGAAGAGCATCTGAAGGGCATGGTGCTGCCCGGCACGCTGTTCGAGGAGATGGGGTTCAACTACATCGGGCCCATGGACGGTCACGACGTCAAGGCCCTCGTCAGCACGCTGCGCAACATCCGCAAGCTGCGCGGACCGCAGTTCCTGCACGTCGTGACGCGCAAGGGCAAGGGCTACGCCCCCGCCGAAGCCGACCCGATCAAGTGGCATGGGCCCGGGCCGTTCGACCCGGTGAGCGGCACGATCTTCAAGGAGAAGAGCACCGGACCCACCTACTCGCAGGTCTTCGGCCAATGGCTGTGCGACATGGCGGAGCGCGATCCGCGCATCATCGCCGTCACGCCGGCGATGCGCGAGGGCTCCGGCCTGGTCGAGTTCTCCAAACGCTTCCCCGATCGTTATTTCGACGTCGCGATCGCCGAGCAGCACGCGGTGACCTTCGCCGCGGGGATGGCCGCGGAGGGACTCAAGCCGGTGGTCGCGATCTACTCGACGTTCCTGCAGCGCGGCTACGATCAGCTCATTCACGACGTCGCGCTGCAGAACCTGCCGGTGGTGTTTGCGGTGGACCGCGCCGGCCTGGTCGGCAGCGACGGCGCGACCCACCAGGGGAGCTACGATCTGTCCTACCTGCGCTGCATTCCCAACACCGTGATCATGGCGCCGGCGGACGAGAACGAGTGCCGGCAGATGCTGTACACCGCGAGCACGCTCAACGGCCCGGCAATCGTGCGCTATCCGCGCGGCGCAGGTCCCGGAGCCGCGGTGAGCGCGGAGCTCACCGCGCTGCCGATCGGCAAGGCGCAGCTGCGGCGCGAGGGCAAGAGCGGGCTGGCGCTGCTGGCGTTCGGGGCGCTGCTGCCGCCGGCGCAGCCGATCGCGGAGGCCCTCGACGCCACGCTCGTCAACATGCGCTTCGTCAAGCCACTCGATGAGGATCTGGTGGTGTCGCTCGCCGCGCGGCATCGCGCGCTCGTGACCATCGAGGAGAACGCCACGCACGGCGGGGCCGGCTCCGCGGTCCTCGAGGTGCTCGCCTCCGAAGGTCTGCAGCTGCCGGTGCTGCAGCTCGGCATTCCCGACCGCTTCATCGAGCACGGCTCGCGCGAGGGTTGTCTGCGCGCCGCCGGACTCGACGCCGCCGGACTCGGCGCGAGCATCGAGCGCTGGTGGGCGCTGCAGTCGCCGGAACGCCTGCGCTCCGCCGGCGGGGCGTAACGCCCCGCGGCGCACGCTACCCAAAAAGAGGTATTCCGCGGCACCGCCGCGTCCCTAACAATGCAATTATCCGGGCGTTTCCTGTAGGCTTTCCTCATGACTCCGCCGCTCGCCACCGCCAAGCTCGCGCGCACTGCCGTCACCGAGGTCGAGGACGTGCAGGCACGCCGCGACACGCGCGAGCTGCCCATCAACCGCGTGGGCATCAAGGACATCAGCCACCCGGTGCGGGTCAAGGATCGATCCGCGGGCGAACAGCACACCATCGCCAGTTTCAACATGTACGTGAGCCTGCCGCACAACTTCAAGGGCACGCACATGTCGCGCTTCGTGGAGATCCTGCACGGCGAGCGCGAGATCTCGGTGGAGTCGTTTCGCGGCATGCTGCGTACCATGACCGAGCGGCTCGAGGCCGACACCGGGCACATCGAGATGAGCTTCCCGTTCTTCGTCATGAAGCGTGCCCCGGTCTCCGGCGTCGAGAGCCTGATGGACTACCGCGCCAGCCTCATCGGCGAGCACCGCCACGGCCACACCGAGATGTGGGTGCGGGTGTCGGTGCCGGTCACGAGCCTGTGCCCGTGCTCGAAGAACATCTCCGACTACGGCGCCCACAACCAGCGCTCGCACGTGACCATCACCGCGAAGCTGCGCAGCCACATGTGGATCGAGGAGCTCATCGAGATCGCCGAGAGCGAGGCCTCGTGCGAGCTGTACGGAATTCTCAAGCGCCCCGACGAGAAGTACGTGACCGAGCGCGCCTATGACAACCCGAAGTTCGTCGAGGATATGGTGCGCGACGTCGCCACCCGGCTGAACCTCGATGCGCGCGTGGCGGCGTACCTGGTGGAATCGGAGAATTTCGAGTCCATTCACAACCACTCGGCCTACGCGCTCATCGAGCACGACAAGGACGCCTGAGGGGTCAGGCGCCCGGGCACCCGCACGGGCCCCCGGCCTGCCATGTTGGCCCCGAGCGGGCCCGCATACGCCGCGCGAGCGGCGCGCATGAAGATTTCTTAATGCGGCGCTCATTGCGGCCCGAGGTCGCGCCCTCTAACTTCTGCGCTGGTCTTAAGGCTCGTTCACGTGAGGACAGCGCGCATGAACATCATCACCGCATTCATCGCCATCGCCATCGTGGCTTGCGGCGCCGCCCTTGCCGCCGATCCACCCGCGGCGCCGTCGGCGACGCCGGTGAAGCATGCCTCGCTCAAGGTGTGCAACAAGCAGGCGGACGCGAAGAAGCTCACCGGGCCGGTGCGCGCGCGGTTCGTCAAGGACTGCCGCGGCGGCAAGAGCTCCGCACCCTAGGCGGGCAGCTCGACCAGCACTTTGAGACCCGGGTCGTTGCTCTGCAGCTCGAGCCGCCCGCGGTGCAGGCGCGCAATGGCCGCGACCAGACTCAGGCCGAGGCCGCTGCCCTCCTGCTTGGCGCCCGACCCGAAGCGCACGAACGGTTGCACGGCGCGCATCCGGTCCTGGGTGGCGATGCCCGGGCCGTCGTCGCTGACGGTGAGCTGCACGCAGTCGCTCAGGCGCCGCACGCCGACCTCGATGCGCCCGCCCGCGGGCACGTACTTCAGTCCGTTCTCGATGAGATTGGTGAGCAGTTGCGCGAGCAGCTGGCGATTGCCCTGCGCGATGGCCGAGGCGTCGCGCCGGCAGGCGAGCGCGAGGCCCTGCGCTGCGGCGACCGGCTCGAACAGCTCGACCAGCTCGGCGGCAAGTTCACCGACATCCACCGACGCCGCGGATGCGAGTGGTGCGCCGGATTCGGCGAGCGCGATCTGCAGCAGCGTGGCGAGCGTGCGCTGCAGATGATCGACTTCCCGCAATGCCGACTCGATCGACTCGTGCACCGCCGGCTCGAGCGGCGGTGAGCGCAGCAGCAACGCGTCCATGCGGGTGCGCAGCCGGTGCAGCGGCGCGCGCAGATCGTGCGCGGTGCTGTCGAAGGTCGCGCGCAGCGTGACGGCCTGCTCCTCGAGACGATCGAGCACCCGGTTGACCGACGCCGCGAGCGCGTCGAACTCGTCATTGGCACCGGCCACCGGCAGCCGCAGCCCGGTCTCACCCGCCATGATGCGCTGGCAGGTGCTGGTCACCTCGCCCACCCGCCGCGCCAGCTTGTAGCTGAACCAGAAACCGGCCAGCGCCGCCGCCAGCGTCGACAGGCCGATGCCCCACAGCGCGGCGAAACGGAATTTCTCGGCAAAGCGCCGCCCCTGTGAGATATCCGTTCCCACCAGCAGCAGGTCCCCGCCCGGCAGCGTGCGTACCGCGGCGCGCACCGGATGCACCGCGCGCCGTCCCGGCTCGACGGTGGCGATCTCGAACTCCGGCCAGCGCCCCGCGGGCATGCCGTCGAACGGCCAATGGGTCACGTTGCCGGCGATGCGCTCGAAGTTGGCGTCGGCGATCATGTAGACCGCCCCGATGCGGCCCCAGCTCTCGATGCGCAGGTTGATCTCATCCGTGACACCGGGCACGCCGCTGCGCGCGAACTTCTCCTCGAGGCTCTTGAGCTCGGTGTCGATGATCAGGTCCACCTCGTCGGTGATCAGGCTTTCGGTGAGCAGGTAGGCGCTGCCGAGCGTCACGCTGACCGCGAGCGTCACCAGCAGCGTGTAGCCCACCGACAGGCGGAAGGCCGTGGTATTGAACAGTGCGGGGCGCACGGATCAGGTGTCGGTGCGCAGCACGTAGCCCGAGCCGCGTACGGTGTGGATCAGCGGGTGGTCGGTGTCGCGATCGATCGCCTGCCGCAGGCGGCTGATGTGTACGTCGATGAGATTGCTCTGCGGGTCGAAGTGCAGATCCCACACGCCCTCGAGCAGCATGGTGCGCGTCACGACCTGTCCGGCGCGGCGCATGAGAAATTCCAGCAGCTTCAGCTCCCGCGCCGTGAGCTCCACCGCGCGCCCGCCGCGCGTCACCCGCCGGGCCAGCAGGTCGAACTCCAGGTCCTCGACTTTCAGGCGCGTGGTGTGGGGCGAGCCGGCGCGACGGCGCAGCAGCGCTTCGATGCGCGCCAGCAGCTCCGCGAACGCGAACGGCTTGGTGAGATAGTCATCGCCACCGGCCTTGAGCCCGCGGATGCGGTCATCCACGCTGCCGAGCGCCGACAGCACCAGCACCGGAGTCAGGATACCCTTGGCTCGCATCAGCTCGATGATCGCGAGCCCGTCGACGTGCGGCAGCATGCGGTCGGTCACGACGAGGTCGAACTGCCCCTCGGTGGCGCGCAGCAGCCCTTCACGCCCGTCGACGGCATGATCGACACTGTAGCCGCTCTCGCGCAGGCCCTTGACCAGAAAGCGTGCGGCCTCGGCGTCGTCCTCGATGAGCAGTACGTGCACGGGCGACAGAGTAGGAGCCGGCGCCGCCGCCGCGCAAGAGTCGCCGCGGGCTTACGCGGCGGAGGGGCGGGCGCGTTCGGCGCTTTGCAGTCGGGCGATGAGTGCGCTCAGGAACACCCGGTTGAAGCGCAGCTGGCAGGACGCGGATACCTGCTCGAGCAGCGTCGAGCTCACCTTCAGCACCGTCACCGCCGCGGCCGCGCGGATGGTGGCGGTGCGCTTGGCGCCGGGCACGTAGCTCGCCTCGCCGAAGCAGTCGCCGGTATCGAGCGCGCCGACGCGCTGGCTGTGCCGCTCGACCACGCAGTTGCCGGTGACCAGGATGTAGAAGCGATCGTCCATCTCGCCTTCCTTGACGATCTCCTCGCCCGCCGCATAGTCCTGCCAGCTGCTGGCGCGCAGCACTTCCCAGATCTCGGCGTGCGAGAACTCGTGGAAGAACTTCAGGCGCCGCAGTACACCGAACTGTTCCTGGCGGTCGATGCGCGCGTTGGCCTCGCGCAGGCGCTGGTGCACGCGGGTGAGGTCGGCGGCGAAGTCCAGGCCGCTCTTGCAGCGCTTGGCCGGCTCCTTCTGCAGCGCCAGCGCCACCACCGTCTCGAGCTCCTCCGGCACGTCCTTGCGCATCGTGTGGATCGGCGGCGGCGTCGCGTAGACGATCTGGTGCAGGAGCTTCTGCAGATTGCCGGCGCGGAACGGACGCGCGCCGGTGAGCAACTCGTACATCACCGCGCCGAGTGAATACAGATCGGAGCGGTTGGTGAGCTCGAAACTCTGCACCTGCTCCGGAGACATGTACGAGGGGCTGCCGGCGATGCCCTCGATGCGCGAGATGTCCGAATCCGACACCAGCGCGATGCCGAAGTCGATGATGCGCACGTCGCTGTCCTGCGTGAGCATGATGTTCGAGGGTTTGACGTCGCGATGGATCACGCCGCGCGAGTGCGCGTAGTGCAGCGCCTTGGCGCACTTGAACATGATCTCGACGGTGTCGTCGATGCGCAGCAGGTTGTCCGGGCGGCAGTAAGCCGCCAGCGTGCGGGCGCCGTGCACGTGCTCGGTGACGATATAGCAGTGGCCATTTTCCTCGCCGGCATCGTAGATCGGCAGGATGTGCGGATGCTGCAGCATGCCGACCAGGTGCGCCTCGGAGAGGAACATCTTGCGCGCAATGCGCGCGCGCTCCTCGTCGCCGCCGGTGTCCATGTTGTAGACCTTGATGGCGACGTCGCGGCCGTAGTACGCGTCATGCGACAGGTAGACGACACCGGTGCTGCCGCGGCCCACCTCTCTGACCACCACGTACTTGCCGATCTTGTCCGGCATGCGGCCCAAGGGCTTGGCGGGTGGAACGGATTTTGGAGCCGATGTCGACATGGGCGCGGCGCAGGTTCGAAAAGGCGTGTCAGGATACGGTCTCGCCCCGCCACGCGACTGTGATGCAAGCCTCACGCGCTCCGGCACGCCGCCGCCGCCGCGGCGGCGGCGCGGCGCGTGGGGCTCAGGGTCGCTCCGGGCCGCTCAGGGGAAATGCTGGTAACCGGAATGCGAGAACTCCATCACAGTCCCGTCGCGTACCACCACCGCGCCGGGGGCGGAGCGCAACGCGCCGATGCGGCTGTAACCCCAGCGCTCCGGCGGCAGCTCTGCCAGCAGTGCTTGCAGGTTTTCCGGATGCACGGCGAAGCACAGCTCGTAGTCGTCCCCGCCGGTGAGCGCCAGCTCGCGCGCCCGCTCCTCCCCGAGCGTCCGCAGCAGTGGCTCGGACACCGGCACGGCGCCGAAGGAGAGCTCCACGCCCGCGCCGCTCGCGTCCGCGAGCTTGCCGGCATCCCCGAGCAGTCCGTCGGACACGTCGATGCAGGCGCTGGCGTGGCGGCGCAGCCGCTCCCCGAGCGCTATGCGCGGCGTCGGCAGCAGGAAGCGCTCGCGCAGGTACGCGAGCGCGTCGGCGGGCGCGCGCAGGCGCCCCTGCTCCACAGCCAGTCCCGCGGCCGCATCCCCCGGTGTGCCGGAGACGAACAGCGCATCCCCGGCGCGCCCACCGGAGCGCCGCAGCGCCTGGCCCCGCGGTACGTGTCCGAGCAACTGCACCGTCACGCACAAGGGTCCGCGGGTCGTGTCTCCGCCGACCAGCGCCACCTCGTGCGCACGCGCCAGCGCGCCAAGCCCGGCGGCAAACTCCGCCAGCCAGCCTTCGTCGGCATCCGGCAGCGTGAGCGCGAGCAGCGCCCACGCCGGGCGGGCCCCCATCGCCGCAAGGTCGCTGAGGTTCACGGCGAGCGAGCGGTGGCCGATGGACGCGGGCGGTGAACCGGCGGGAAAGTGCACGCCCGCGACCAGCGTATCGGTTGCCGCGACGAGTTCGGCGTCGGGCGCGACGGCGAGCAGCGCGGCGTCGTCACCTATGCCGGCGAGCACATCCGAACGCTGCGCCCCGCAGAGGCGGAAGTACCGATCGATCAGCGCGAATTCCGACAGCGGCATGTGCGCATGCCCGTTCAGTGCTCCGCCGGCCGCAACACGCGCGCGGCGCGATCCAGCACGGCGTTCACGAACTTGTGTCCGTCGGTTGCGCCAAAGCGCTTCGCCAGACCGACCGCCTCGTTGATGGCGACGCGGTACGGCACTTCCGGCCGGGCGGTGAGTTCGTACAGGCCGATGAGCAGGATGGCGTGCTCGATCGGATCGAGGAGCCGCGGCTCACGGTCGGCGAGCGATGCGAGCCGCGTGTCGAGTTCCTCGCGCGAGCACCAGACACCCTCGATCAGGGCGCGGAAATACTCACGGTCGGCGCGCGGCATGTCCTCGGCCTCGCCGAACTCCTGCAGCAGGTCCTGCCACGGGCAGGCGTTCAGCTGCCAGCGATACAGCGCCTGCAGCGCGAGCTTGCGCGCCACGGTACGCATACCGCTGTATTCGCGGGCGCTCTGTGCGGTCATCGGCGCGCACCCGTCACAGGCGCGCCATCAGGCCGGCCATCTCGAGCGCGCTCTCCATCGCCTCGCCGCCCTTGTTCCCGGCCGTGGTCGCGGCACGTTCCAGCGCCTGCTCGAGCGAGTCCACGGTCAGCACGCCGAAGGCGATCGGCACGCCGGTCTCGAGGCTTGCGAGCTGCAGGCCGCGCGCGCATTCGCCGGCGACATAGTTGAAGTGCGGCGTGTCGCCGCGGATCACGCACCCGAGGGCCACCAGGGCGTCGTAACGGCCGCTGCCGGCCAGCTTGCGTGCCACTACCGGCAGCTCGAACGCACCCGGCACGCGCACCACCGCAAGGTCGGCGGCCGCACCGCCGCGCTCGAGCCATGCGCCCGTCGCGCCCCGCAGCAGACTCGTCACGATGAAATCGTTGAAGCGCGCCGCGATGATCGCGATCTTACGCCCGCGAGCACTCACCTCACCCTCGATGAGTTGCGCGGCGGTCACCCCTCTTCCCCGACGTAACCCTCGACCTCCAGGCCAAAGGCGGACAGGCCGTGCATCTGTTTCGGTGCCGACAGCACCCGCATGCGCTTGACGCCGAGGTCCTTGAGAATCTGCGCCCCGACGCCGAATGTACGCAGCACCGCGCCGTCAGCCGCGCCCGCGGCAGCCGCTTCCGGCGCCTGCGCCGCCGTGTCGACGGTGAACGCGCGCAGCGAATCAGCGAGCTCGCGGGCAGACTCCTGCTGGCGCAGCACGATGACCACGCCGTTGCCCGCCTCGATGATACGCTGCATGGCCGCCCGCAGCGTCCACGCCCGCGCCGCCCCCTGTACGCCGAACAGGTCGCGCAGGGTGTCGGGCAGGTGCACGCGCACCAGCGGAGTGTCCGGGCCGTCGAGCCGGCCGCGGGCCAGCGCCACGTGCACCTCGAGGTTCGCGCGGTCCTGGTAGGTATACAGGCGGAACTCGCCGAGCTCGGTCTGCACGCTCTGCTCGGAGATACGCTCGACTGAACGCTCGGTACGCAGGCGGTGGCGGATGAGATCGGCAATGGTGCCGATCTTGAGCTGGTGCCGCCGCGCGAATTCCTCAAGCTGCGGCCGGCGCGCCATGCTGCCGTCCTCGTTCATGACCTCGCACAGCACGCCTACGGGCTTCAGGCCCGCCAGGCGGCACAGATCGAGCGCAGCCTCGGTGTGCCCGGCGCGCACCAACACCCCGCCGCGGCGCGAGCGCAGCGGGAAGATGTGCCCCGGCCGGGCAAAATCGCCGGCGACAGAGGCCTCATCCGCGAGCGCGCGGATGGTCGCCGCGCGGTCGGCCGATGACACGCCGGTGGTGGTTCCGGCGCGCAGATCCACCGACACGGTGAACGCGGTGCGCTGCTGTTCGTTGTTCAGCGGCACCATCTGCGGCAGCTCCAGACGCGCCAGGTGCTGCTCCTCCATCGGCACACAGATGATGCCGCTGGTGTGGCGGATCATGAAGGCCACCGCTTCGGGCGTGACGCGCTCGGCGGCCATGATGAGATCGCCTTCGTTCTCGCGATCCTCATCGTCCATGATGACGACCATCCGTCCGGCGCGCAGCTCGGCGAGAATCTCTTCGATGGAATTGAGCGCCGGCGCGGCCTGGGGTGCCGGTGCGCCCTTACCGGTCAGTGACAGGACTTTGGACATGGTGCGCGAGTATACCCGACCCCCGGCCGCGGCCCCGCGCACCAACTCATTGCCCACCGGGCGCGACGAGCTATGTGGCCGGCAGCGCCAGCAGCCGCGCCAGGTAGCGCGCTACCTGGTCGACTTCCAGGTTGACGCGCGCCCCGACCGCCAGGGCGCCGAGCGTCGTAACCGCCTGAGTGTGCGGAATGATGTTGACCGCAAAGCTGCACGGCTGCACCGCGTTGACGGTCAGGCTCACCCCATCCACGGCGATGGAGCCCTTGGGCGCCACGAAGCGCTCGAGCGCAGCGGGCACAGCGATGCTGAGGCGCAGGGAACGCGCATCGGCTTCGCGGGAGAGCACTTCACCGACACCGTCGACGTGCCCCGACACCAGGTGTCCGCCGAGCGCATCCCCGGCCCTGAGCGCGGGTTCGAGATTCACCGCCGCGCCGGACTGCAGTTCACCGAGAGTGGTGAGTGCCAGCGTCTCGCGCGATACGTCGGCCGCGAAGGTGCGCGCCTGCACCGCAGTCGCGGTCAGACAGCAACCCTGCACGCAGATACTGTCGCCGACGCGCGCCGCCGACAGGTCGAGGCGCTGCGCTGCGATCACCAGGCGCACATCGCCGCCGCGCGCCTCAAGCGCCTGCACCCTGCCGATGTCGCGGACGATTCCGGTAAACACAGCAGCTCCTGCGGCCGAGGCTTTCAGCCACTCACCGCGGGCGCGGGCTCGACCCCGGGCCGGAGCCGCAGCCGCAGGTCATCCCCCAGCTGCCGGGTGCCGATGAGCGTGAAGGCGTGCGCTTCGTTGAGGGCACGCAGCTCCGGCAGCTCGAAGAGCGGTCGTGCCTTGTCGCCGAGCAGCTTCGGGGCCATGTACACCAGCAGCTCGTCCACCAGCGACTGTCGCACCAGCTCGCCCGCCAGCGTGGCTCCTGCTTCGACCTGCACCTCGTTGCATTCCAGCTCACCGAGTCTGTCGAGCACCGCGCCGAGCGCCAGCCGCTCGTCAACCACCGGCACGGACTCGATGCGCGCTCCCCGGGCGCTCAGGGGCGCGCCGGCGCTCGTATCGTCCAGCGCCGCCATCGCCGTCAGGATCAACACCTCCCCGCCCGCGGAGAACAATCGCGCGCCCGGCGGGGTGCGAAGCTGGCGGTCGAGCACCACGCGCAGCGGCTGGCGTGCGCCGTGGCCGGATGAGGCGGCGGGCAGACGCACGTCAAGCTGCGGATCATCGGTGAGCACGGTACCGATCCCGGTCAGGATGGCGGAGCTGCGTGCGCGCCAGCGCTGCACGTCTGCCCGCGCCGCTTCGCCGCTGATCCAGCGGCTCGCGCCGCTGGCGAGCGCACTGCGGCCGTCCAGGCTCATGGCAAGCTTCAGCCGCACCCACGGGCGTCCCTGCTGCATGCGTTTGACGAATCCGCAGTTGAGCTCCAGCGCTTCCCGCTCAAGCAGCCCCGCTTCGACCTGGATACCGGCCGCGCGCAGCGCCTCGGCGCCGCGGCCGTTCACCTGCGGGTTGGGATCAGTGGCCGCGTACACGACGCGCACGACGCCCGCTTGGGTGAGCGCCTCGACGCACGGCGGTGTGCGGCCGTGGTGACAGCACGGCTCGAACGTGACGTAGACCGTTGCGCCCGCGGCCTGCTCCCCGGCGGCCTGCAGCGCCACGACTTCCGCGTGCGCTTCACCGGCGCGCGCATGCCAGCCTTCAGCGACGGTCTGCGTGCCGTGTGCGATCACGCAACCCACGCGCGGGTTCGGATCGGTGCTCGCGAGCCCGCGCGCGGCCAGGCTGAGCGCGCGCTGCATCGCGAGGCGGTCGTAGTCAGAGAACATGGTCGCGAGAGCTCATCCGCATGATCATGCGCCGGTCACTTCTTGCCGTCGGCGCCGGGAGTGACGTCGTTCGCCGCGGGTTCCGTCGGCAGCAGCGGCAGCTGATCGCGATTCGCCGCGCGCGCCGTTGCGCGCTTGCGCGCGCCGCCGCCCGCTGGCGGGCGCGCACTGCGCAGCCGCTCGATCTCCTCGTGAAACGCCTCGACATCCTCGAACTGGCGATACACGGAGGCGAAGCGCACATAGGCGACCTCGTCCAGGTGGCGCAGCTCCTCCATCACCAGCTCACCGATCGCGCGCGCGGACACTTCCCGATCGCCGAGGCTGCGCACCTTGTGCACCACGCGGGTCAGCGCCTCCTCGATCTCTGCGCGCGGCACCGGGCGCTTCTGCAGCGCCTTCTCCAGGCCGGCGCGCAGCTTCGCCTCATCGAACGCCTCGCGCCCCCGATCGCCCTTGATCACCATGGGCATGAGAAGCTCGGCGGCTTCGAAGGTCGTGAAACGCTCGCCACACTTCAGGCACTCGCGGCGGCGGCGGATCTGCCGGCCCTCGCCGGCGAGGCGCGAGTCGGTCACCTTGGTCTCGACGTGGCCGCAGAAGGGACAGTACATGCGGCTTGGTTCCGCGCCGACGCTACGGCCCGTAGACCGGGAAGCGCCCGCACAGCTCGATCACCTGCGGCCGTACGCGCTCGATCACCGCCGGCGCTCCTTCCGCGTCCAGCACCTGGGCGATGAAATCCGCCACCTGCTCCACCTCGGGCACCATGAAGCCGCGAGTGGTGCACGCGGGCGTGCCGATGCGCAAGCCGCTCGCAACCATCGGCGGGCGCGGGTCGTTCGGCACCGCGTTCTTGTTCACCGTGATATAGGCGCGGCCGAGTGCCGCGTCGGCATCCTTTCCAGTGATGTTACGGTCGGCGAGACTCATCAGGAACAGGTGATTGTCGGTGCCGCCCGAGACGATCTGGTAGCCGCGGGTGACGAGCCGCGCCGCCATGGCGCGTGCGTTGGTCAGCACCTGGCGCTGGTAGTCGCGGAACTCGGGCCGCAGAGCCTCGAGCAACGCCACCGCCTTGGCGGCGATGACATGCATCAGCGGTCCGCCCTGGGTGCCGGGGAACACCAGCGAGTTGAGCTTCCTGGTGATTTCCTCGTTGGCCCGCGCCAGGATCAGTCCGCCGCGCGGACCGCGCAGCGTCTTGTGAGTCGTGGTCGTCACGACGTCGGCGTGTGGCAGGGGGTTGGGGTAGATTCCCGCCGCCACCAGCCCCGCCACGTGTGCCATGTCCACCACGAAGTACGCGCCGACGCTCTTGGCGATGGCCGCGAAGCGCGCCCAGTCGATGATGCGCGAGTACGCGGAAAAGCCGGCGATGATCATCTTCGGGCGATGCTCCTCGGCGAGGCGCTGCACCTGCTGGTAATCGATCTCGCCGCTGTCGGGACGGATGCCGTACTGCGCGGCGCGAAACAACTTGCCGGAGAAGTTGACCTTGGCGCCGTGCGTCAGGTGACCGCCGTGGTCGAGACTCATGCCGAGAATGGCATCGCCCGGCTGCACCAGTGCGAGATACGCCGCCGCATTGGCCTGCGATCCGGAATGCGGCTGCACGTTGGCGTAGTCGGCGCCGAAGAGCTGCTTGGCGCGGTCGATCGCCAGCTGCTCGGCCACGTCGACGTACTCGCAGCCGCCGTAGTAGCGCTTGCCGGGATAGCCTTCCGCGTACTTGTTGGTGAGCACCGAGCCCTGCGCCTCCAGCACCCGCGGACTGGCGTAGTTTTCCGAAGCGATGAGCTCGACGTGCTCCTCCTGGCGGCGGCGCTCGCCCTGTATCGCGCGTGCCAGCTCGGGATCGAAGCCCTCGATAGTCATGGTCGTGCGGAACATGCGCGGCGCCTTAGGGGTGTGAAAAAAAGCGGGGCGCGAATTGTACCGGAACGATGCCGCAGCCGCCTTGGGTCGCGCCAGGCGCATCCGCTTGGGCGTAAGCGCCTCGCGCTTACGTCTATAGCAGATTTTCTACGACCGCGGTCCAGGCCTGGGCGAGATTGTCGCGGTTGTATCCCCCGCCTCCCAGGGCGAGCACCCGGCCGTGACCGAGACGGTCGGCGAGCGCGCCCAGCTCGCGGGCCGCGCGCCCGTGCACGCGCGGCGAGAAGCGCAGGTGGGTGATCGGATCGCCCTCGAGACTGTCGGCGCCGCACTGCAGGATGATGAATTCCGGTGCGAACTTCTCCAGGTGCGCCGTGACGTGCGGCCAGACGCTGGCGAACACCTCGTCGTCGGCACCGGGGGGCAGCGGTATGTTGAGCTTGGTGCCGCTCGCCGCGCCGCGGCCTCGCTCCTCGAGTGCTCCGGTGCCGGGATACAGGTAGCGCCCGTCCTCGTGCAGGTCGGCGAACACCACCGCGGCATCCTCCTCGAAGGCGTAGAACACGCCGTCGCCGTGATGCGCGTCGATGTCGACGTAGCCGACGCGCTTCAGTCCCGCACGCTTGAGCAACTCGATGGCCACACCGCAGTCGTTGAACACGCAGAAGCCGGCGGCGCGATCGCGCGCGGCGTGGTGCAGTCCCGCGATGGGCACGAAGGCGCGCCGGCATTCGCCCTGCATGATCGCCTCCATGGCGCTCAGGGTGGCGCCCACCACGCACGCGGCCGCTTCATACACGCCGCGGAAGGCCGGCGTGTCGCCGGCATCGAGAAATCCGCAACCGCTCTGCGAGCGTTCCCGCACGAACCCGAGGTAGGCGGGGCTGTGGAACGCAAGCAGTTCCTCGTCCGTGGCGGTGCGCGGCTCGAGCACGCGCACGCGCCGGTCGAGGCCGCGCGCCTCGAACTCGCGCACGAAAGCGGCGTGACGGTCCGGCCCGAATGGATGGCCATCGCCGAATCCGTAGCGAGCCAGGCGCTCGCTGAGAACCACAGCCACGCTGCTCATGTCGGTCGTGAGGCTCCCTTAAGGGGTATGTCCCAGGCGCTTCAAGCCTAACACAGCGCTGCGCGCCGCGGCCGGCAAGGCATCGCCATCGGCGCCGGCCTCGACCATAATCGCAATAGCATTTCCTTACACTCGCACTTGCATGGCTCAATACATCTACACCATGAACCGTGTGTCGAAGGTGGTGCCGCCCAAGCGGATCATCCTGCGCGACATCAGCCTGTCGTTCTTTCCGGGCGCGAAAATCGGCGTGCTCGGCCTGAACGGCTCGGGGAAATCCTCGCTGCTGAAGATCATGGGCGGCATCGACACGAACTTCGACGGCGAAGCGCGCCCGCAGAGCGGCATCCGCATCGGCTTCCTGCCGCAGGAGCCGCAGCTGGACGCGGCGCTCGACGTGCGCACCACCGTGATGGAGGGAGTCGGGGAGACCTTCCGGCAGGTGGAGGAATTCAACCACATCAGCGAGAAGTTCGCGCAACCCATGGCGGACGAGGAAATGAACGCGCTGCTGGCGCGCCAGGCGCAGCTGCAGGACGCGATCGATGCCGCGCAGGGATGGGAACTGGAGCGCAAGCTCGAGATCGCCGCGGACGCGCTGCGCCTGCCACCGTGGGATGCGAGCATCGCCACGCTCTCGGGCGGGGAGCGGCGCCGCGTGGCGCTGTGCCGGCTGCTGCTGTCGGCGCCGGACATGCTGCTGCTCGATGAGCCCACCAATCATCTGGATGCGGAGTCGATCGCCTGGCTCGAGCGCTACCTCGAGGAGTACCCGAGCACGGTGATCGCGGTCACGCATGATCGTTACTTCCTCGATAACGTCGCGGAATGGATCCTGGAGCTGGACCGCGGCTACGGTATCCCGTGGCATGGCAACTACTCCTCGTGGCTCGAGCAGAAGGAGCAGCGCCTGGCGCTCGAGGAGCGCGAGCGCGAGGCGCTGCGCAAGACCCTCGCGCACGAGCTGGAGTGGGTGCGGCAGAACCCGAAGGCACGCCAGGCGAAGAGCAAGGCCCGGCTGCAGCGCTACGAGGAGCTCGCCTCGCGCGAATTCCAGGAGCGCAACGAAACCAACGAGATCTACATTCCGCCCGGGGAGCGTCTCGGGGATCTGGTGATCGCGGCGTCCGGCCTGCGCAAGGGCTACGGCGATCGCCTGCTCATCGACGAGCTCGCCTTCAGCCTGCCGCGCGGCGGCATCGTCGGCATCATCGGCCCGAACGGCGCCGGCAAGACCACCCTGTTCCGCATGCTCACCGGCGCCGAGAAGCCCGACGCCGGCGAGATCCGCTTGGGGGCGAGCGTGCGCCTTGGGTACGTCGATCAGTCGCGCCAGACGCTCGATGACCGCAAGACCGTGTGGCAGGAGATCTCCGGCGGGCTCGACATGATCAAGGTCGGCACTTACGAGACGCCCTCGCGCGCTTACGTGGGACGCTTCAACTTCAGGGGCACGCAGCAACAGCAGCTGATCGGCGAGCTCTCCGGCGGCGAGCGCAACCGCGTGCACCTCGCCAAGGTGCTGCGCTCCGGCGGCAACGTGCTGCTGCTGGATGAACCCACCAATGATCTTGACATCGAGACGCTGCGCGCGCTCGAGGAGGCGCTGCTGAACTTTCCCGGCTGTGCGGTAGTGATCTCCCACGACCGCTGGTTCCTCGACCGCATCGCCACCCACATCCTGGCATTCGAGGGCGACTCGCAGGTGATGTGGTTCGAAGGCAATTACCAGGAGTACGTCGAGGATTACCGGCGGCGCAAGGGCGAAGACGCCGTGCAACCGCATCGCATCAGGTACAAGCCGCTGACACGCTGAAGGGACGCCTGAGCCTTGTCTGCAACGACCGCAGCGCCGAGGCAAGCTCGCGAAGAGCGAACGCTGTGGCGCTGGGTGGGGCCGCTCGCGGCGCTGCTGGTGTTTGCCGGCGTGGTGCTGGTGCTGCACCACCAGCTGGCGCAGCTGCACGTCAGGAACGTGCTCGAGCACCTGCACGCCATCCCGCGCACGCAGGTGCTGGCCGCGCTCGGGTTCACGGCGCTCAGCTACTGGCTGCTGACCACTTACGAAGTGCTGGCGCTGCGCTACCTGCGGCGGGCGATCCCGTACTCACGCATCCTGTTCACCTCGTTTATCGCCTACTCCTTCGGGCACACGCTCGGGTTCGCCGTCTTCACCGGAGCGGCGATCCGCTTCCGGCTGTACGCGACCGCGGGCATTACCGCCATCGAGGTAGCGACCATCTCCGCATTCTGCAGTCTGTCGCTGGCAATCGGGCTGGCGACGGTCGCGGGACTGTCGCTGTTGTTCGCGCCCGCGCACGCCGCCAGAGTGCTGCACCTGCATCACCACTGGTCGATGCTGGTGGGCACGCTGCTGCTGAGCGCGGTGAGCGCCTATGCACTGTGGGCGTGTCTGGCGCGCGGCAGGCTCGAGATCCGCGGCTGGGCGCTGCGCCCCCCGGGAGCGGCGATCGGGCTCACGCAGATCGGGCTCTCGGTCATGGACCTGTCGCTGTCCTCGGCGGTGCTGTGGTGGCTGCTGCCGCCGCAGACGCACATCGGCTTCGTCACTTTCCTCGGCGTGTACGCCGCCGCGGTGATCGCCGGCATCGCGAGCCACGTGCCCGGCGGGGTGGGCGTTTTCGAGGCGGTGATGCTGTTCGCCCTGCCGGGCGTGCCCGCGGAGGCGCTGCTCGGCTCGCTGCTCGCTTACCGCTGCGTGTATTACCTGGCGCCGCTGGTGTGCGGCACGCTGCTGTTCGGCGCCAAGGAACTGTCGGCGCAGCGCTCAGCGCTGGCCCGGGCGCAGGAGCTGGCGAGCCTGTACATCGCACCGGTGGTGCCGCAGATCGCCGGCGCCCTCACGTTCCTCGCCGGGGCGCTGCTGCTGTTCTCCGGTGCGACGCCGGCGGTCGCCGAGCGGCTCGCGTTCCTCGACCAGTTCCTGCCGCTCGCGGTGCTGGAGGTGTCGCACCTCGGCGGGAGCCTGGTGGGCCTGGGGCTGCTGGTGCTGGCGCGCGCGCTGTTCCGCCGCGTGCAGGCGGCCTATCACATTGCGGTGTGGTTGCTGCTCGCGGGCATGTTCGCCTCGCTCCTGAAGGGGCTCGATTTCGAGGAAGCGATCCTGCTCGCCCTGGTGCTCGGCGTGCTCATGCTCGGCCGCCGCGCCTTCTACCGCCCTACCGCGATTCTCTCGGAGCGCTTCACGCCGGTGTGGGTGGTGAGCATCGCCGGCGTGATCGTCATGGCGGTGTGGATCGGCATCGTCTCGCACCGGCACGTCGGCTATTCCGACCAGCTGTGGTGGACCTTCGCCCTGCACGGCAACGCGCCGCGCATGCTGCGCGCCTCGCTCGCGGTGGTCGTGCTGGGCAGTGCCTATGTGCTGCTCAACATGCTGCGGCCGGCACGTCCCGAGCCCGCGGTCGCGGGACCCGAGGAACTGGCGCGGGCGCGCGCACTGATCGCGAGCTCCGATGCCACGCTGGCGAACGCCGCGCTGACCGGCGATAAGCGCCTGCTGTTCAGCGACGCCGGCGATGCCTTCGTGATGTACCAGATCGCCGGCCACAGCTGGATCGCACTCGGCGATCCCGTGGGCTCGAAGGACGGCGCCGAAGAGCTGGTGTGGCGACTGCGCGAGATCTCCGATCACCATGGCGGTGAGACCGTGTTCTACCAGGTGGGCGCCGAGCGGCTGGCGCTGTACGTGGATCTCGGGCTCGCGGCGCTCAAGATCGGCGAGGAGGCGCGGGTGCCGCTCGCCGAGTTCTCGCTCGAGGGCGCCGCACGCGCGGAGCTGCGGCAGTCGCACCGCCGCGCGCAGCGCGACGGCGCCACATTCGAGGTCGTACCGCCGCAAGGACTCGAGGCGCTCATGCCGGTGCTGCAGCGGATATCTGCTGCGTGGCTCGCGAGCAAATCCACCGGCGAGAAGCGCTTTTCCGTGGGGGCGTTCTCCCCGCAGTACCTGCGGCAGTTCCCGGTCGCGGTGGTGCGCTGCGCCGGAGCTCCCGCCGCATTCGCGAACCTGTGGACCACGGGAACCAGGGCCGAGCTGTCGGTGGATCTCATGCGCTTCGGTTCGGACGCGCCGCGCGGCGCCATGGATTACCTGTTCATCGAGCTGATGCTGTGGGGGCGCCAGGCCGGCTATCGCTGGTTCAATCTCGGGATGGCGCCGTTGTCGGGCCTCGAAACCCATCCGCTCGCGCCCGCCTGGCACCGGGTCGGCAACTTCATCTTCCGCCACGGCGAGCACTTCTATAACTTCGAAGGGCTGCGGCGCTACAAGGCGAAGTTCGAACCGAGCTGGGAACCGCGCTACCTGGTGGCGCGTGGCGGCATCGCGTTGCCAAGGGTACTGGTCGATGTGTCGGTGCTGATCGCCGGCGGCATGAAGGAGTTGTTCGCCAGATGATCGTGCCGTTGCCGGTCGCCGCGCGGGCGCGCCCACCGGGCGCGCTGTCTGCCGGCGTCCTCGCGCTCGCACTGCTTGCCTGCGGAGCCGCGTGTGCCGCGACCGCCGCCGACAGCACCTACTCCACGCGCCTGCCGGCCGGGCGTTTCGGCACCGTCACCGTCTACATTCCGGAAGCGCAGCCGCGCAGCGTTGCGATTTTCCTCTCCGGCGATGGCGGCTGGCAGCTGGGCGTGATCGGCATGGCGCGCGCCCTCACCGACATGGGAGCGGTGGTGGTCGGTGCCGATATCCGCCAGTACCTCGGCAGCCTGAAGAGATCGGCGCAGCGCGCCGGCCCGCCCTGCCAGATGATGGCGGCGGATTTCGAAGCCCTGAGCCACCAGGTACAGAAAGAAATCGGCATGAGCGAGTACCACGTTCCGGTGCTGATCGGGTACTCCTCCGGCGCGACCGTGGTGTACGCGACCCTGGTGCAAGCGCCGCCCGGGACCTTCGCCGGCGCGCTCAGTCTCGGCTTCTGCGCCGCTCAGGATTTCGCCGCAGCGTCGCTGTGTCCGGGCGCCGGGCTTTATTACACGCGCAACCCGCAGCACGAGCTGGTGTTCGAGCCCGCGGCGAGCCTCAAGCAGCCGTGGATCGCCTTGCAGGGGCAGAAGGACCAGGTGTGCAGCCCGCACGCGGTCGATGAGTTCGCAGCGCAGGTGGCGAACGCACAGGTGGTGAAACTGCCGCTCGTCGGTCACGGCTTCGCGCTCGAGCGCGCCTGGCTGCCGCAGTTTCACGACGCCTACGCGCGCCTCACGGCGCGCGCGGAAACGCCGCCGCAGCGGCCGCCGGACATCGACGACCTGCCGGTGACCGAAGTGCACGCCAGCGGCGTGGCGGACGAATTCGCGCTGTTGCTCACCGGGGATGGCGGCTGGGCCGGACTCGATCAGGAACTCGCCGCGCGCCTGGCAGCGAGTGGCGTGCCGACCGTGGGACTGAACTCGCTGAAGTATTTCTGGAGCGAGCGCACGCCGGAAGCGACCGCGCGCGACGTGGCGCGCCTGCTGCGCCACTACCTCGCGGCCTGGCACAAGAAGCGCGTGCTGCTGGTCGGTTACTCGTTCGGCGCGGACGTGCTGCCGTTCGTGGTAAATCGCCTGCCGCCGGAGCTGCGTGAGCGCGTGGCGAGCGTCAGCCTGCTGGGCATCGACTCCAACGCATCGTTCGAGGTACGCATCGCGGACTGGGTGGGGAGCGCCGGCGGCGGTCCGCCGACCCGGCCGGAAGTGGCGGCGCTGGCTCACGTGCCGGTGCTGTGCATCTACGGCGAGGGCGAGAGCGACTCGATCTGCCCGGGGTTGCCCGCGGCCGGCATCGCGCGCGAGCAGATCGGCAAGGGACATCACTTCAGCGGCGAGTACGCGCTGCTTGCCGACCGCATCCTCGCCTTTGCGAGGAGCGGCCATCTGTGACATAACGCCGCCAGGATGGGTAATTCCATGCAGGTCACTGCGACGGACGCGCACTCGGGCACGCGCTGAGGTAACATGTACTCGACGCGGCACATACAACAACACGAGCCGCCGCGCACACGGCAATGTCCCTGTACATAGATTCCGCGAGCCATCTGCACCACGACCAGGAGAAGAACCTGGTGGTGACCTGTCCGCATTGTCAGGCGGTTGCCCACATCACCCCGACCGCGGTGCCGCGCTTCGAGGACCTGCAGCTGTACCGGCCGAATCAGGTCGGCCTCGTATACATGTGTGACGCGTGCCACGCGCCGATCTTCCTGCGCTTCACGGTGCGGGTGTATGGCGCGACGCGCATCGAGCTGTCACCCCAGTTCACCGAGGTCGAGCGGGCGCGGGAGAAGTTCAGCTTCGCCTACGTCCCGGAAGACGTGGAGCTGCTGTTCCGCGAAGCGCTCACCTGCTTCTCGCAGGGAGCGTTCAACGCGTTCGCCTCCATGTGCCGCCGCTCGGCGCAGGCGATGTTTGCGGACCTCGGCGAGGCCGGCAGGCTGCGCCTGTTCGATGAGCTCAACGCGGTGCGCGAGCTCGCCGACATCGCACCGGAGATCTTCGCCAAGATGAAGAGCGTGCTGTTCGGTGCGGAGCTCGACGCGCGCTCCGAGCTGCCGCTGTTCGACGGCTACGAGGCCGGGATCATGCTCGAGGTCGCCAAGGACCTGCTGTACGAGGCCTACGTCCGCAAGGGCAAGCTGCAGCAGGCGATCATGGTGCGGCGCTTCTTCCTCGACGAGACCAACCCCGACATCGCGCCTCTGGATCAGCGAGCTGAAGCCTCAGCGGGCTGAAGTCCCGGCAGGCTCAATCAGTCGACGAAGCGGCGCGCATTGCGGAACAGGCGCATCCAGCCGCTGTGCTCACCGGCATCCCGCGGTCGCCAGGAATTCTGCACATAGCGGAACGAGCGCTCCGGGTGCGGCATGGTGATGGTCACGCGGCCATCAAGGTTCGACAGCGCCGCGATGCCGAAGGGCGTACCGCTCGGATTGCAGGGATAGGCGCTGGCGACGCCGCCGTCGTGGTTCACGTAGCAAAAACCCACCAGGCCGCTCGCGGCGCACGCCTCGGCCGCGGCGGCCGATTCGAACTCCGCACGTCCTTCGCCGTGCGCCACCGCGATGGGCAGAATCGAGCCCGCCATCCCGGCGAGCAGCACCGACGGCGAGCGCAGCACCTCGACCTGCGAGAAGCGCGCCTCGTACTGCTCGCTGCGGTTGCGCACGAAGCGCGGCCAGTGCCCGCTCCCGGGGATAATGCTCCTGAGCGCGGCGAACATCTGGCAGCCGTTGCAGATGCCGAGCGCGAAGCTGTCGGGGCGCGCGAAGAAGCGCTGGAACTCCTCGCGCACCCGCTCGTGAAACAGGATCGACTTGGCCCAGCCCTCGCCCGCTCCCAGCACGTCGCCGTAGGAGAAGCCGCCGCACGCCACCAGGCCTTTGAATTCCGCCAGCGAGCGCCGGCCGCTCAGCAGGTCGGTCATGTGCACATCGTGCGCCGCAAAGCCCGCGCGCTCGCACACCGCCGCGGTCTCGGTGTGGCTGTTGACGCCCTGCTCGCGCAGGATGGCAAGCGCCGGGCCCGCGCCGCGCGCCAGGTAGGGGGCAGCGATGTCCTCCTCGGGATCGAAGGTGAGCGCCACCGACAGGCCGGGATCTGATTCCGCGGTCTGCGCGGCGAATTCCTCGTCCGCACATTGCGGCTCATCGCGCAGCCGCCGCAGGCGCCACGAGGTTTCCGACCACGCACGCCGCAGATCCGCCCAGGACTCATCGAGCTGCGTCGCGCCGATCTTCATCTGTACGCGCAGCTCACTCACCGGCGCGCCCAGGTACAAGGCGGCATCGGCGAGCTCGTGGCGCGCCAGAAGTTCGGCGAACCCGGGCTCATCCCCGGCCAGAATCTGCACTACCACGCCGGGCTCCTCGGAAAACAATTGCGCCAGCGCCGTCCCGCGCGCCGCCGGCAACGCGATGTCCAGTCCGCAGTGTCCCGCGAACGCCATCTCCAGCAGTGTCACGAACAGCCCGCCGTCGGAGCGGTCGTGATACGCGCGCAGCATGCCCGCGGCGCGCGCTTCCGCGAGGGCCGCTGCCAAGTGCGTGAGCCGCTGCGGCTCGTCCAGGTCCGCGGGTTCCTCGCCGAGCTCCCCGTACACCTGCGCCAGCGCCGAGGCACCCAGGCGGTTGCGGCCGCCGGCCAGGTCGATGAGCCACAGTGACGTCGGGCGCTCATCGAGCTGCAGCGCGGGAGTGAGGGTGCGGCGCACGTCCTTCACGGGCGCGAACGCCGACACGATCAGCGACAGCGGCGCCACCACGCTCTTCTCGACGCCGCCCTCGCTCCAGGCGGTCTTCATCGACAACGAGTCCTTGCCGACGGGAATCGCGATACCGAGCTGCGGGCACAACTCCTTGCCCACGGCGCGCACCGTGTCGTAGAGAGCCGCATCCTCGCCGGCTTCACCGCAGGCGGCCATCCAGTTGGCCGACAGGCGGATGTGCGACAGCGAATCGATATCGGCCGCGAGGATGTTGGTAATCGCCTCCGCGACCGCGAGGCGTCCGGACGCCGGCGCATCCAGCACCGCGACCGGCGTGCGCTCGCCCATCGCCATCGCCTCGCCTGCCGTACCCTGATAGTCGGCGATGCTCACCGCCACATCGCTCACCGGCACCTGCCAGGGCCCGACCAGCTGGTCGCGGCTGATGAGGCCGCCGACGGTGCGATCGCCGATGGTGATCAGGAAGGTCTTGTCGGCCACCGCCGGCAGGCGCAGCACGCGGTAAGCGGCCTCGCGCAGCTGGACGCGGGCAGTGTCGAAGCGCCGGCGCCGCACGGCTACGCTGCTCACCTCACGCGTCAGCTGCGGCGGCTTGCCGAGCAACACCTCGAGCGGCATGTCGACCGGCTGATCGCCAAACAGCGGATCGCGCACCGTCAGTTGCCCGCTCGCGTCGATCTCGCCGATCACCGCGTACGGGCAGCGCTCGCGCTCGGCGATGGCGGCAAACTGCGCCAGCGCCTGCGGCGCGATGGCGAGCACGTAGCGCTCCTGCGCCTCGTTGCACCACAGCTCCATGGGCGACATGCCAGGTTCAGCGCTCGGAATGGCGCGCAGATCGATGCGCGCGCCGCGGTGGCTGTGGGCCACGGCCTCGGGCACGGCGTTGGCGAGGCCGCCCGCACCGACGTCATGGATGAGCGCGATCGGATTGTCCTGCCCCAGCGACCAGCAGTGATCGATGACTTCCTGCGCGCGGCGCTGCATCTCGGCATTGCCGCGCTGCACGGACGCGAAGTCGAGGTCCGCGCTCGAGCTGCCGCTGCCGACCGAGGAGGCGGCACTGCCCCCCAGACCGATGAGCATGGCCGGCCCGCCGAGCACGATGAGCTTCGCGCCCACGGGCACTTCGGCTTTGTCCACGTGCGCGCGCCGCACATTGCCCAGGCCTCCGGCGATCATGATCGGCTTGTGGTAACCGCGCACGCGCTCGGGCGGGTCGCCGGCAGCGCGCTGCTCGAAGGTGCGGAAGTAGCCGCACACCGCCGGGCGACCGAATTCGTTGTTGAACGAGGCGGCGCCGATCGGACCTTCGAGCATGATGTCGAGCGCGGAGGCAATGCGCGCCGGCGCGCCGAACTCATGCTCCCAGGGCCGCTGGTATCCGGGGATGCGCAGGTTCGACACCGAGAAGCCGGTCAGCCCGGCCTTGGGTTTGGCACCGCGGCCGGTGGCGCCCTCGTCGCGAATCTCGCCTCCCGCACCGGTCGCGGCGCCCGGGAAGGGCGAGATGGCGGTGGGATGATTGTGGGTCTCCACCTTGATGAGAATGTCGATCGGCTCGGTGCTGGCGCGGTAGACACCGGAGTGCGGGTCGGGGAAATAGCGCGCGCCCGTGGTGCCGGCGATGACCGCGGCGTTGTCGCGGTAGGCGGACAGCACGCCCGCGGGATTGCGGGCGTGTGTGTAGCGGATCATCGCGAACAGCGACTCCTCGCGTGCCTGCCCGTCGATGATCCAGCGCGCGTTGAAGATCTTGTGGCGGCAGTGCTCGGAGTTGGCCTGCGCGAACATCATCAGCTCGACGTCGCTCGGATCGCGCCCCATGCGCGCGAAGCTCGCCAGCAGGTAGTCGATCTCATCCGACGACAGTGCCAGCCCGAACGCGCGGTCCGCCCCTTCGAGCGCCGCGCGGCCGCCGGTGAGCGACACGCGCGCGAGCGGATGCGGCTGCGCATGCGCGAACAGGCGCGCCGCCTGCGCGCCATCGAGCAGCGCCATCTCGGTCATGCGGTCGAACAGCACCGGCGCGAGGCGCGCGAGCCGCTCGTTCCCCAGGGGCCGGGCGGCACGCACGCGGTACTCGATGCCGCGCTCGATACGGCGCACGCCCTGCAGTCCGCACACCCGCGCAATGTCGGTGGCCTTGCTCGACCAGGGCGAGATCGTGCCGGCGCGCGGCACCACCAGCACGCATTCGCCCGCGCCCGCCTCCAGCTCCCTGCGCGGCCCGTAGCTCAACAGCTCAGCCAGGACCGCGCGCTCGGGCGCGGACAGGGGTTGTGCGAGGTCGGCGAAGTGCATGAAGCGCGCGGCGAGCCCGGTGACGGCCGGCTCGCGCGCGCCAAGACGATCCAGGAGCTTGGCGATGCGGAACGCGGACAGCGCCGGCGGACCGGGAATCTGCAGCATGGACTAGCGGCGCCTCACTTCTTCTCGCCCGGCGGCGTCGAATACATCGGCATGGGGAACTGCGCGACGTTGGCGCCGCTTTCCAGCACCGTGATCTTGGCCGGGCCGTGCTTCTTCACTTCGTCGATGCGCAGGATCGAATGCATGGGCAGAAAGGTGCGCTTCACGCCGGAAAATTCGCCCTTGATCCGCTCCTCCGCAGGGTCGAGGACCACCGAGGAGCGCTCGCCAAACAGCAGCTCCTCGACCTCTATGAATCCGAACAGCTCTCCATGACTCACTTTGTGGGCATAGACCTCGTAAACCTTGCCCTGATTCACGAACATAATGCGGAAAATGTGACTGGTTGCCATGGCTTATGCGGGGGCCGCTGCTAGTTTTGACGCTGGCATTATATGTCCGGGCGCGCCGGGGACGCTGCCGCGCGGGAGTGTTCTTTGAGTCGGGGAACCATGCTCAGGCTGCGTATCATCAGTGGTCAGCGCCGTTCGCTCGCGGAGCGCAGCAGCGCGACTTTTTCCATGGAGGGCGGCACCATCGGCCGCTCCGCCGATAACGACTGGGTGCTGCCGGATCCCTCGCGCTACGTCTCTGCGCATCACGCGCGCGTGCAGTTCCGCGAAGGCCACTTCTACCTGCAGGACGTCAGCACCAACGGCGTGTACGTCAACGACGACATGGAGCCGCTCGCCAAGCGCGGCTCGAGCGGCTACCGGCTCGCCGATGGCGACATGCTGCGCATGGGCGAATACCACATCGTCGCAGCGCTCGAGGCGCGCCAGGCGCAGGAAGACGCCGCAGCCGCCGTCCCGACCAGCATTCACGGCCTGCGCACCCTCGGGCGCGCGGCCGACCAGGACATCGGCGCGCCGCTCGATCTGGAGCAGCTGCTGGTGCCGGCCAATGAGGCCGATGGCGGGCTGCCGGCGCTGCCGGTCAGCGCCTACGGGCAATCGGTGGACTCGGACCGCGTGCGCGCGCTCGGCAGGACCCGGGAGCCGGAATACATGCCGGAGGTGCAACCCCAGTTGCCGCTGCCGGACGACACTGATCCGCGGTCCTTCGGGGAGCGCATGGCGCGCCTTGCCGAGGCGGTCGGGCGCGAGCCGAAGGCCGCTGTCAGTCTGATCGCCCTCGAGGACGTGCGTACCGGACTGGACGCCTTCTGCCGTGGCGCCGGCATCGAGACCGAGCGCCTGCCCGCGGATGCCCAGGGGCGGCTGCTGCATCTCGCCGGCCGGCTGTTTCGCGAGGCGCTGGTCGGCTTCAAGGATCTGGAGCGCAGCAGGAGCGAAACGCGCAACCGCTATCGCATCGAATCCGCGCCGCAGGAGCCCGACGACCCGCGTCCGTCGCTGGCCGACTCCATGGTCGAGGAGCTGCTGATCGCGTTGTTCGTGCAGCACGAAGGCCGCCGGCTCGACTCGGTGCAGTGGCTGCGCGAAGCGGTCCTTGAGGCCAAGCTGCACGAGACGGCCACCGCGCAGGCGACGCGCGCCGCGTTCCGCGAATTCCTCGACCGGCTTGACCCGGCGGAGCTCGAGGCGCGCTTCGAGCGCGCCGCACGCCGCGGCAAAGCGCGTTCCGCCGACAAGGCGCAGTACTGGGACCTGTTCACGACGTTCTACCGCAATCTCATCGAGATGCCGGCGGAGCATCTGCCCCATACGTTTGTCGAGGCGTTCGCCGCGGCCTACCGCGAGGCGTCGAAGAAACCGTTCGCGGCCGGACGGCTGCTCATCCCTCGCTTCGCTCGGGACCGACCGCAGGACTGCGGTCGTCTCCCACCCTCTAGCCGCGAGCCGCTGCGCAGATTCTCGCTTTGGCTTGGCTACTTTCGCATGCAGCTGTGTATGACCGAATGGCGGAGAGGGTGGGATTCGAACCCACGTGCCGGTTTTACCCGACCATCCGATTTCGAGTCGGCGCCGTTATGACCGCTTCGGTACCTCTCCGGCTCCGCACGGGTGTTGCGGGGCTGGTATTCTAGCGAAAGGCCGCGTGGCGAGGGGAGGGTTCGTGCGCGCATTCCTCACCGCCGTCGTCACCTTGCTTGCCTGCCTCGCGGGCTGCGGCAGGAATGCGTCCTCCACCCTCGATGAGATCCGCGCGCGCGGCGAGCTGCGCGTCGTCACGCTCAATCTGCCGACCTGTTACTACCTGGGCGCCCACGGCAGCGAGGGGCTGGAGTTCAATTTGGCGCGCGCGTATGCGGCGCGGCTGGGCGTAACGCTCACCATGTATGCGCTCGACAACGAGGAGGCGATGCAGGCGGAATTCGCCGCCGGCCGCGCCGATATCGCCGCGGCATCGCTCACCGGCACGCCCGAGTGGAGAGCCGCGGGACACGCTGCAACTGGAGGCGGCGAAACTCGCGGTGCGCGCCGGCAGTCCGCAGGAGCGGATCCTGCAGCGCCTGAAGAGCACCGTGGCGCCCGCCCTGCAGTGGGTGGAAACCGCGCCGAGCTCCGCCGATCCGGTCGAGGACGTTGACTCCGGCGGCGCGGATTACGCCATCACCGACGCGCGGGAATTCTCCTTTGCCCATCATCTGTACCCGAACGTACGGGTGGGCTTTGCGCTGCCGGAAGAGCGGCCGGTGCAATGGCTGGTGCGGCACGGCGCGCCAGATCTGCTCGCGAGCGTCAACAATTTCTTTCACGACCTGCAGGCCTCAGGCGCACTGGCGCGGCTGGTGCAGCAGGCATCCGGTGACACGCGCCGCTTTGCCTACGAGGAATCGCGCGAGTTCCAGGGCCACGTCGGTGACCGGCTTCCCGCTTACCGTTCGTGGTTCCAGCAGGCGGCCGCGCAGTCCGGGACCGACTGGCGACTGCTGGCCGCGATCGGCTACCAGGAGTCGAAATGGGAGGCGCGCGCCGAATCCGGCGACGGAGCGCTCGGGGTGATGATGCTCACCGCGGACACGGCACACGCCATGGGCGTCAAGGACCGCGGCAACCCCCAGCAGAGCATTTTCGCGGGCGCGCGCTATCTCGCCCAGGTGCGCGCCATGATCCCGGACCGCATTGCGGAACCCGACCGCACCTGGCTCACGGTCGCCGCCTACAACGTGGGCTTCGGGCACCTGGAGGACGCGCGCATCATCACCCAGGCGTTCGGCAAGAACCCCGACTCCTGGACAGAGGTCCGGGCACGCCTGCCGCTGCTCGCGCAGGAGCGCTGGTACGCGCGCGCCCGGCGCGGTTACGCCCGCGGCTGGGAACCGGTGCAGTTCGTCGATCGCATCCAGCGTTACCTCAGGCTGCTGGAGTGGCAGCCCGGAGAAGCGGTGTCCCACGGCGCGACGGTCACCCACGCACCCGCCGCCCAGGGCGGCCCGGCTGCGGACACCTTCAGCCACGCGATTCCCGGAGCCTGAGGCTTAGCCTGCACACACGCGCGCCGCGGCAGCGCGGCGCTCGCGCATCAGATCACTCGCGCCGTTGCACGAAAAACTCCTGCAGCAGGCGCGCGCAGTCGTCCATGAGCACGCCGCCGAAGACATCGACGCGATGATTGAGTCCCGGCAGCGTGAACACGTTGGTGATGCTGCCGGCCCCGCCGGCGCGCACATCCCACGCGCCGAACACCAGCCGGCGAACGCGCGCGTGCACGATGGCGGAGGCGCACATGACGCACGGCTCGAGCGTCACGTACAGCGTCGTGTCGTTGAGCCTGTAGCTGCCGAGCGCCTGCCCGCCGGCGCGCAGCGCCTGGATCTCCGCGTGCGCGGTCGGATCGTGGCTCGCGATCGGCTTATTTGCGCCCGTGGCGATGATGTCCTCGCCGCGCACCAGCACGGCGCCCACGGGCACTTCGCCCCCCTCGCCGGCGGCGGCCGCGTGCCCGAGCGCGATGCGCATGAAAGCGCCATCGCGAGCGCCGTCAGCCGGACCCGTCATGTGAGGCGTCCGTGGGCGGGGCGAGCGGCGCCATAAACAACGCCGGATCGACGAA
>WNFR01005244.1_pt1 | contig 29784 bp, 31 predicted proteins | sample 5400221 | NCBI WGS metagenome assembly WNFR01 (sample SAMN13153357, study PRJNA577476) | soil metagenome | isolation source: 40 cm soil under Madrone tree | place: USA:California | collected 2016-06-14
CGATGTCGGCTCATCGCATCCTGGGGCTGTAGAAGGTCCCAAGGGTTAGGCTGTTCGCCTATTAAAGCGGTACGTGAGCTGGGTTCAGAACGTCGCGAGACAGTTCGGTCCCTATCTGGTGTGGGCGCAGGAAACTTGCGAGGAGTTGTCCCTAGTACGAGAGGACCGGGATGAACAGACCCCTTGTGTACCAGCTGTCACGCCAGTGGCACCGCTGGGTAGCGAAGTCTGGTAGAGATAATTGCTGAATGCATCTAAGCAAGAAGCTCGCCTCAAGATAAGGTTTCCCAAGGCAATCATTGCCTAAGAAGGACAGTCGCAGACTACGACTTTGATAGGCTGGAGGTGTAAGCGCAGCAATGCGTTCAGCTGACCAGTACTAATCGTCCGTTCGGCTTAATCATAAAACTTACTCAAGCCGTCGTTTCGCAACGACAGCTCTTGTAGGGATCGCCCTCACCGGCGGTCCGCTTGAGAAGAGTTCATTGCAGGCTGGTTTCTAGACCACTCTGCAACGTCTTGTAGCACACAGTAATTGTTCGGCAGCGGGCCGAACTTGTATTCGCCAGCCAAGACTGTTGTCCGCGGCGCCCCAGCAGGCGCCGTGCCAATTTTTTCCGAAAGCTTTCGAAGCGCAGCTTCGTTCTTGCTTCCTGATATCTGTTATCTGATATCTGATCGCCAGGCGAAGCGCTTCCCCAAGTTTCCGGTGGTCATACCGCGAGGGTCACACCCGTTCCCATCCCGAACACGGAAGTTAAGCCTCGCCGGGCCGATGATACTGCACGGGTAACTGTGTGGGAACGTAGGTCGCCGCCGGGATAAATTCACAAAAGGCCCCGAACTTCGGTTCGGGGCCTTTTTCCTTTTCCATCCCTCTGTAGGGGCACGATAAATCGTGCCCTTCTTGGATGCTGAAGACGAAAATCATGGAGGCAATCATGAAAATCGTAGTGATCGGCGGCAGTGGACTTATCGGATCAAAGCTCGTCAGCAAGCTTCGTGAGCAGGGGCACGAGGCAATTGCAGCGTCACCCAAATCGGGCGTCGACTCCATCACCGGCGAGGGGCTTGCCAATGCGCTGAAGGGCGCGCCGGTAGTCGTTGATGTAACGAACTCGCCTTCCTGGGAAGACGCGGCGGTGCTGGCGTTCTTCGAAACATCAACCCGTAACCTCCTCTCCTATGGAGCGGCCGCGGGCGTAAAGCATCATGTTGCGCTGTCGGTCGTGGGAATGGAACGCACGCTCGCCAGCGGTTTCTTCCGCGCAAAAATGGCCCAGGAGAACCTGATCACGGCCTCCTCGATTCCTTACACAATTATCCGCGCGACGCAGTTCTTCGAATTCGTCAAGGCCATCGCCGATTTCGCCACCGAGGGCAACAAAGTACGCCTGCCATCTGCGCTCATCCAGCCTATGGCGGCGGAGGATGTGGCCAGTGCGGTGGGCCGGATCGCGACGGGCGCACCAGTGAATGGCATGGTTGAAGTAGGGGGGCCGGAAAAGTTTCACCTCGATGAACCCGCCCGGCAATGCCTGGCCGCATACAAGGATCCGCGCGAGGTTGTCGCTGACCCGAAGGGGCATTACTACGGCATCGACATTGAGGAGAAGACGCTGATTCCCGGCGATGGCGCGCGGCTCAGCGAGACCCGTCTCGAAACCTGGCTCAGACAGCCCGCCGGTCAAACGCCTGGCTTGCCGGAAAGGCGTAGCCACTCCGCCCCTTAAGCGGCAGCCATGTAGGGGCGGCTTTACGCCGCCTTCTGTCCTCTTCCTTCCGAAATTTAGCGCTGATCTTTTAAGCGCGCATTTTGCGTCCCGAACGCTCCTACGCGGTCAGCCGCCGCGCAAGCGGCCTCTTCTCTTTCCTGGGAACTCCAACTCCTACCCATCCCGCCGTCGAAGAGAAAGACGCATCGCCAGCCTTGACGATGGTATCGTATGTGTTACCATTAGTTATGGTCGAAGTGCGCGAATACCTTGACCGGGCCGGGCACAGCCCGTTTGCCGCCTGGTCCGACCGTCTGAATCGGGAAGCCGCAGCCAAGGTGGCCGCCGCCTTGGCGCGCATCCAGCAGGGCAACTTTTCGAGCGCCAAGGGTGTTGGGGCCGGCGTTTACGAGTACCGGATTGATTTTGGCCCCGGTTACCGGATTTACTTCGGCAAGGATGGCGAACGCCTGGTAATCCTAGTGGGCGGCGGGACGAAAAAGCGCCAGCAAGACGACATTGCCACTGCCCTGGCCAGGTGGCACGACTACAAGCAGCGCAAAGCAACGGAAAGGTGACTCAAATGGCTCTGACTCGCGATTTCAAGGAAACCATCCGGGCCCGCGTGAAACGCGATCCTGGCTTTCGCAAGGCGCTCCTACGCGAAGGAATCGAAAACTTTCTTTCCGGCGACGTGGAAACCGGGAAGATCATTCTTCGCGATTTCATCAATGCCACGGTTGGTTTTACCAAACTGAGCGGCGTTACCCACCGCTCGGCGAAAAGCCTGATGCGGATGCTCGGGCCCCGGGGCAATCCCCAGGCCCGCAACTTGTTCGAAATCGTCGCCTACCTTCAGCAAGCCGAAGGTGTGCGCTTCGAGGTTCGCTCCGCCCGCGCGGCTTCGCGCCCGCGGCGCAGGCCACCCTCGCGTAATGGAAAAAGGACAGTTTCTTCTCTGGCTAGGCGTCTGCGATGAACCACAAACGAAAACGCCCCAAAAACTCCCGCCGCGGCTGCCTGCTCTGCAAGCCCCACAAGATGAACGGCGTGGTCAAGACGTATCACGTCCGCGGGCTAAAATCCGTGACAGATAGAAATCAGTTGAAACAACTGACGACGGACTGATGGGCCCGAGAAGGTAGCGCCGGCTTCTAGCCGGCCTCTTCTCCGTTCCTGGGTGCCGCACCCTTGGTTTTCAAGGGTGCGGGTTTTTCTAAGGTTTGATCAGGGGGTCGGAGCTTCAGCTCCGACATTTAGAAGGCTTGATAAGATGGGGCTTCAGCCCCTGAGGAAACTCTACGGCCTTCCGAACGGATTCCGGACCGTGAGCTGCCCCTCGATCACCTGCCCATCCTGAAAATCTTCTGAATAGAGCGTCGTGCATCCAGCATCCAGCGCCGCCGCAACCACCAGCGCGTCATAAATGTTGCACCCCATCTTCTCCGCAATCGCCCGTGCCGCCGTGTGCGTTTCCAGCGTGACGGAAATCGGCGAAGGACAAAGCACCAGGAACGCCTCCACCGCTTCCGCCACTTCCGCCCACGGCATCTGCAACTTCCGCCGCGCCACCGCCGTGAATTCATTCAAGATCTGCACGCTCAGCACGCCGCCGGACGCAAGCAACTCCTCAGCCCGAGCAGCTCGCCGCTCGTTTTCGGCCACCGCATAAATCAGCACATTAGTGTCAAAGAAAGCCTCAGCCCGCATCCCCTCTAGCCTTTGTAGGGGCACGATAAATCGTGCCCCTATTGGTTTACTCTGTCGTTACCGCGCATTCGCCTCTTCCCGCTCAAACACAAATCCCGCAGGCAAAGGCCGCCGCAGCTTCCGCAGCCGCGCCAGCGCCTTGTTCTTGCTCTGGTCGCGCCTCACTTCAAACTCCCGCTCCCGCGCGATCCGGATCTCGATCTCGTCGCCTTCCTTCAGCTTCAGCGCCTCCACCACCGCCGCCGGCAACCGCACCGCCAGGCTGTTTCCCCATTTCGATACCTGCATGGCTCCTCCTGGATATACATCCATAGTGTATATCCAAACGCGAATCGGCGCAACGCAGGATAGAAGACCCCGTTCTCATCCTGAACGCGGAGGTGAAGCCTCACTGGGCCGACGATACTGCACAGGCCCCGAACTCCGGTTCGGGGCCTTTTTCCTTTTGCCTTAGCTCCTTTGAGAGTCGTCCCGGCAGGGTGTGTCGTAGCTTTACCCTCGTTTTGCCTTTTGCGACCATTACCGCCTCCGACCGCGCCTTTGCAGAACAATCCTTGTAAGCTCTTACAGTAGAAAAAGCAGATGTTGGAGGATCGCCACGCCATGCCGCTGAAAACAGAGGTTCTCGACCGACTTCTATTGAGCAAGTCTTTCTTGGAGAAGATTAGATTCCAGCCAGTTCCTCAGCATGACCGGCACACACTTGCTGCGAACATAATTGCCGCACATGATGCCGCGGAACTAGCTCTAGCGGGTATCTGTGATCAACTTGGTTGCTTGCCACAGAAGGGTGTCTCCTATCTCATGGATTACTTTGAGCCCCTTAAGAAGTCCCGAAATGCCGAGGTAAGCGCGAGGGAGTACTTTCGTAATCTGAATGACGTGAGGAACTCCTTAAAACACCAGGGTCTCTTCCCGGATGCAAAGCAGTGGGCCGGCGTGGGTGAAAAATCGTTTCAACACATATCTAAGTGGTGCGAGGAATACCTACAAGAGTCCTTCACTGAGCTAGATGAGTCGGCGCTGCTCTTCGATGCAGAGGTCAAGCGGCTATACGATGAAGCGAAGGAACATGCAAAACGGGGCGAATTCAAGATCACTCTTGAGAAACTTGCCGTCGCACTCTCTAAGGTGTTTGAAGAAAATTCGGCATTGTATGGACTCGAAGCCGGGAGATCAAATGCGGAAGACGCTATCCGAGTCGTCGGATTCGGCATCCACGGTAACGACTTTCTGGCTCTACAACAGTTCCTGCCGCACATTAGCGATTGGGGTATAACCGCGAATGGCCCACAGTGGAAGCAATCGGATTACGGTCATCCTGGTAACTGGAGAGAGGACAGTGCTGCGTTCTGTTTACGGACGTTCGTGGACATTGCTGTCAAATTGCAAGGTGCGCAATGGATTCCAGGTCCGTTGTCTAGAGATAGTCTTTATGACCAACAAGTTGAGGTCCTGAGGGACAATGTTGAGTTTTGGCGAGATGTACCAGTGACCACCCTCGGCACATCCGTAGGAGCTTTTGCAGGAATCGGGGGAACCATAACGCGAGAAACGAAACAGTTGCTTCCCCACAAGGGTGAGAAACTCCGAATGATGGTCAATCTCAATACAAACGCTTTTGGTTTTTTTGCACAGATTCTCGACGATGGTGACAAAAAAGGACGCATTTTGACCGTGATACCTCTAGGCAAATTCGAGCCTTGGCAGGTTCGCGAATCTGACATAAAGGTCACTTGCGTCCCTAAAGAAGCAGCTTTCGTTAAACAGTATTACGGGTGGCTACCAGAAATTGACTGGGAACCTGAATAACGAGCGATGATTGCGGTGAGGATGACGAATCTAAAACGAAGATTTATTGAGGAAAACCGCGCGCAACTTAACGTTGAACCTCGAGCTGCGTCTGAAGTAGGATTGGCTCGTCAGTTTTGTAAGGCGATCTGAAGAGATTCGAACTCTCCACTTCGGGATTAGTTTCCCGCGCTCTCACTGCTACGGTGCCGCCCCCGGTCAAAGGTTCGGCTAAGTAGCAAAGGCCGTGAACTACGACTCCTTCTGAGCCACAGACCGCCTTACTAACTCGAAGTATCGGCGGAGAAAAAACACCTGTCAATTGTGATGCCTGTGGGTTTTGAGGATAATGTCGTAAAACTTTTTTGCTGGGTGCGCCGGAAATCAGCTGAATTTGGCGGGTGGCCGACACATCAAACTCATGGGTGGACCACAGGGTACGCGGAACTTAACCCACAGAAGACCGTAATTTCCCGGATTGCTGACGACCCATTCAGAATTGTGGTGTTTGCTTCATGCCGATGAGTTCGCTTATTCTTCGGCAATGCGACAACTCATCCCGATCGTATCCCGCGTAATGATTCTCATTCTGGCTGCTGCGGGTAGTGTTTTCGCCCAGGACAATCCCGACTGGACCGAACCGTTCCCACCATTTCGCATCGCGGGCAACCTGTACTACGTCGGCAGCAAGGGGCTGGCGAATTATCTGATCACGACGCCGCAAGGGAACATTCTGATCAACAGCGATCTGGAAGCAAATGTGCCGCTGATCCAGGCGAGCATCGAAAAGCTTGGATTCAAATTCAAAGACACGAAGATTCTGCTGATCAGTCACGCGCACTGGGATCACGATGCCGGCAGCGCCAAGATCAAGGAGCTGACCGGCGCAAGTTACATGGTTATGGATGCCGACGTACCCGTGGTCGAATCCGGCGGCAAGGCCGATTTTCAGTATGGCAACCGTCCTGAATTTCTTTATCCACCAACCAAAGTCGATCGCGTCCTGCACGATGGCGGCGAAGTGAAACTTGGCGGCGCAGTGCTCGTTGCGCACCTCACTCCCGGCCATACAAAAGGCTGCACCACATGGACCATGAAAGTGACCGAGGGCGGCAAAACCTACAACGTGGTGATCGTCGGCAGCCCCAATGTCAACCCAGGCTACAAGCTCGCCCACAACAACACTTATCCGCAGATCGCCCAGGACTACCAGCGCATGTTCGACGTTCTGAAGTCATTGCCCTGCGATATTTTCCTGGGTGCCCACGGCGGTTACTTCGGCCTGGAACAAAAATATCCGCACCTGAAACCTGGCGCCGCGAACCCGTTCGTCGATCCCGATGGCTACAAAAAATTTGTGACTGAAAAAGAACAGGAATTCCGCACCGAATTGGCCAAGCAAACCCTCTCCGCCAAATAATACGCCGGCTGCCCCGGAAATCGCTCCCTACTTAGTTGGACTCCTGCCGCCTCAGAACACAAAACTAGGCGGGCGGCTTGGGTTCTCTTGGTGCAGCGCGCCCATCCTCTGTGCCATACTTTAGCCTCGAATCGAGACACCTCAGGTGGTTTAGGTCTTCTGCAGCGGGCGCGGCTTCCAGGAAAGGTCGATCCATGAAGAAAAGACCAACTCTCACATTTGAGCAGGCAGAAATAAGAGCCGAGTCGTATCTTCGACGCAAGGAAAAGCTACTCTGGCTGCTTGAGAAAGCCGCTCGCAAATCATCGCAATATTACGAATTCCTTCTTGCCCCTTGGGAAAGCCTGCAGATATTTTTTCGTCTCCTTCGCGCCCATGTCGCCGGAAGCTTCTGCGCGCCAGCAGGCTCGCTCAGCATGGTCGTCGCCGCTGTCATCTACTTCGTTAGTCCGTTCGACCTCATTCCGGATTCCATTCCGGTACTCGGCTTGGTAGACGACGCATCCGTGCTCACCTTCGTCGCCAGGTCAAACCTTACTCTAATCAGTAATTTCCGGAAGTGGGAAATTCTCTCTGACAAGCCCTGTTATTTCCGCGAATAGACTCTGACGTAGTCGACCAGCATTTGTTGCGGGAACTTCGTTGACGCGTCCGGGTTCCCGGGCCAGCCTCCTCCCACCGCGACGTTCAAAATCAGGAAGAACGGGTGATCGAACACCCACCGAGTACCCTCCGGGAGATCAGCCGTCGTGCGGGTTTCGTACAGATGGCCGTCAACGTAGAAGCGAATTTCTTTTGGCTCCCATTCCACGGCGAAGACGTGAAAATCATCGGCAACGTTGCCGCTCGGGAAAACGTACGGAGCACCCAACGGATGCGCGCCGGAATAGCCAGGCCCATGAATAGTGCCGTGAACGGTTGCCGGCTCGGAACCGATGTTTTCCATGATGTCGATTTCCCCGCACGCCGGCCACCCCGCCGTCGGGATGTCATCGCCAAGCATCCAAAACGCGGGCCACATGCCTTGTCCTTTTGGGATACGGATACGCGCTTCGAATTTTCCATACTTCTGCGTGAAAAGTTTCTCGGTCTTCAGCCGCGCGGATGTGTATTCGCGGGTCACGCCATCCGGCCCCGTAAATTTTTCCTGCAGGGCTTCGATCACCAGATTGCCTTTCTCCACGCGAGAGTTCGTCCGCCGCGCCGTGTAGTATTCCAGTTCGTTGTTTCCCCAGCCGCTTCCACCGGTTTCCACGGTCCATTTCTTCGGGTTTGGCGCCGATCCGTCGGGACCATCGAATTCATCGCTCCATGTGAGCACCCACTTTGCGTCAGCGCTTTGCACCGGCGCCCCAGCTGCGCCCGTCCCAGCAGCAGCAACAAAAATCGCCGCAGCACCGCCAACGCACGCCACCAATAGACCAAGCCACCCAATCGCCCTAAACCACCGACCAATCTGAACAATCATCACGCAATCTCCCCTTGCATGCCCCGCGAGCGAATTCCTCACTGGCTCTGTTCTTCAACTTTTGATTTCAACGTTCAACTTTTGACTCCGAACTGTAATATTCTCCCCCATGCGTAAACCCGCGCCCCGAAAAAGAGGACCAAAATTTCCATTTGTCCTCGAAGAACTTCAGGATTCCGTCCTCGCGCCACGCGTTCGGACGCGCGCCATGTTCGGCAGCCACGCCGTCTACGTGGATCAACGCACTGTTTTCATCTTGCGGCAAAAAGACGATCCCAAGACACTCCGCGACAACGGCGTATGGGTCGCCACCCAGCCGGAGCACAACGAATCCCTCCTCCACGACTTCCCGGCATTGCGTCCGATCGAGCTTTTTGCCAAGCGGGGACAAACGGGCTTCACAGGTTGGCTCAACCTTCCCGACACGGACGATAGCTTCGAAGAAACTGCCCTTTCCCTCTGCCGGCTGGTAATCGCCGGCGACCCTCGCATCGGCAAAATCCCCAAATCCCGTTCCCCGCGCCGCTAGACCCCAAACTGCCGCAGATGATGATCCACATGCTTGTACATCAACGTCGCCCACTCTTCCGGAGTCATCTGCCCAAAGAATGTATGCGGATTCTTCGTGCAGCCTTGCGGCCCGCCCGCGCAAAACCGTTCGACCAGCGTAGACAACCGCGTGCATTCCTTTCCCAATTCGCGTTCATCCGACACCACCAGGCTCTTCGCCGTCGGCGCATTCCTGCCCATCGGTTTCTCATTCTTCAGCACCTGCGACTTCACCAGCGGCCCAAGGATCCGCCCCAAAAACATCCGCGGCTCAACCCTGTCCCCGACCGCCCACTCCATCGCCGCCGAACAGTGCGCCATCGCCTGCGGAGCCGTCATCTTCCCCCACTGTCGCTGGCTGGTTGGGCACAGCCGCCCGATCCGCTCTTTAATTTCTCTAGCCGTCCCCGCTTCAAATAGATTTTTCATGCCGAACCTCCCTCCACCAACCCGAAACAACCAGTTGGACCCAACCACTCCGTCGTAAAACTGCCGAGATTCTCATCATTATCACATCCTATCTCTGTCTTCAGATTCAAATGTTTTTTGTTTGGGTGAACCGCGTTCGAACGTTTTTCCAAATCGGCACGCGCTCGCCGCGCCGCAACTTTTCCTCTAACTCTCGCCGCCTCAGCGGCCCAGGCCATTCGAACGACCGCCAAAGACGCGTTCTGTTGTCGCGTTTAACAATACCGGAACGCTAATCAACCGATAAACATTAAAGTTTTACTTTAAATGTCGGCGCGCCGACATTTTCTCTCCCGCGGCCATTCTTGCTGTCGTAGTCCGGCTAAAATGTGTGGTATCCTGCTTGAAGTGGCCCCGATCTTCGGATCGGGGCCTTTTTCTTTTGTTCCCCAACATTTTGATGGAGAGAGGCTCCCGATGGAACTCAACCTCGGAACTGCGCCCCTGAGCGACGATGCGTTTCTGCATGCGTTCGAAGCGTGCCAACTCGATCCCGCCAAATTTCACCATGCCGATCACATCCGCCTGGCGTGGCTCTACGTTCGACGCCACGGTGCGCGCGCAGCGGAAGCGAAATTGTTAGATGGAATCCGAAAGTTCGCCCGGCACGCTGGTGCCTCGGGAAAATTTGGCCACACAACCACGATAGCCTGGACCAGGCTGGTAGCCGCAGCTCAACAAAATGGCCCAACCGCAAACAATTTTTCAGAATGGATTCAACTGCACCCGCAACTGCTCGATCGCAACCTGCTCGCCAGATACTACTCCCCAGGCCGCCTGCAAACATTAGAGGCGCGCTCCGGCTGGATTGAACCGGATCTCGAGCCCCTAAGTCTCTAGGTCTCTTAAGATGTCAGTCGTTTCCCGAGGCCGCGGCATGTTGAGGCTCCGAAACCGGTGGCAGCGGGACCTCGTGAAACTGCTCCGCCTCCGTCGAGCCTGCCAGCGCCGTGGTTGAAGCCGTGCCGCTGCTGATCACGTTCTGCACCGCGTCGAAATATCCCGTGCCCACGAATCGCTGGTGTTTAACGGCCGAATACTGATGTTCCCGCTCACTCTGGAATTCCGCTTCCTGCAACTCCGAATAAGCGCTCATGCCCAGCGTCTTGTATTCGCGAGCCAGCTCAAACATCGTGTGATTCAGCGCGTGGAATCCCGCCAGCGTAATGAATTGAAACTTGTAACCCATCGCGCCCAGCTCCCGCTGGAAACGCGCAATTTCGTCGTTGCTGAGGTGCTTTCTCCAGTTGAACGAAGGCGAACAGTTGTAAGCCAGCATCTTTCCCGGATAGACCGCGTGAATCCCTTCCGCAAATTCCCGCGCCTCCTCCAGGTTCGGCTTCGACGTCTCGCACCACAGCAAATCCACATATGGCGCATACGCCAGCCCGCGTGCAATCGCCGCTTCGATCCCGCCTCTCACTTCAAAGAAACCTTCCGAAGTGCGTTTCCCCGTGCAGAATTCCCGATCGCGCGGATCAATGTCCGTGGTCAAAAGGCCCGCGCTATCGGCATCGGTCCGCGCCATAATCAGCGTCGGCACTCCCATCACGTCCGCCGCCAGCCGCGCCGCCACCAGTTTCTGAATCGCCTCGGTCGTCGACACCAGAACTTTTCCGCCCAGATGCCCGCACTTTTTCGCCGAAGAAAGTTGATCTTCAAAGTGCACGCCAGCCGCGCCGGCCTCAATCATCGCCTTCATCAATTCAAACGCATTCAGGTTTCCGCCGAAGCCCGCTTCCGCATCCGCCACCATCGGCGCAAACCAGTATTTTCCATTCTTGCCTTCCGCGTGGTGGATCTGATCCGCGCGCATCAGCGCCTGATTGATGCGCCGCACCAGATTCGGCACGCTATCGGCCGGATACAGACTCTGGTCCGGATACATCTGCCCCGAATTGTTGGTGTCCGCCGCCACTTGCCAGCCGCTCACATAGATGGCCTGCAATCCGGCCTCAACCTGCTGGATCGCCTGGTTCCCGGTCATCGCGCCCAGCGCCGCCACATACGATTCCTGCTGCAGCAGGTCCCACAGCCGCTCCGCGCCCAGCCGCGCCAGCGTGTGTTCCACCTGCACGGTGCCGCGCAGCCGGACAACGTCGTCGGCTTTGTAAGGCCGCTTGATCCCCTGCCAACGGGGATTCGACCGCCACTGATTCTCAAGTGCCGCAATGTTGTTGGCTTGATTGGTGGACATCGCACTGGCTCGCTTTCTTGAAACGCAAGGGCCGGAAAATCCGGCCCCGCGCACTTCAGGTTCAAGGTGCTGCAATTTTGCGGAAAGGGAGGTGGTCAGTCAAACGGATTGTAATTATCACGCCGATAGACAATTTCTATCGGTACGTCTAGGATAAAGGTACGGGAGGCCCGCCGCCCATGGAAATACTTCAACTCGAAACTTTTCTGGCAGTTGCAACCTACGGCGGATTTCACCGCGCCGCCGATGCCCTCCGCGTCAGCCAACCGGCGGTAAGCGCCCGGATTAGTACTTTGGAGGAATCGCTCGGTACTCGGCTCTTCGAGCGCGAACACGGCAAATTTTCCCTCTCCCTGGCCGGTAAGGCTCTGCGTCCCCACGCAGAACAACTCTTGCGGCAAGTGGCCGTCGCCCGCCAAGCCGTCCATGAACTGCACCCCTTTGCCGGAGGCACTCTACCGATTGCGGCTTCGCTTTCCATTTGCACTTACCTGCTTCCTGAAGTCCTCAAGAAATATCAGGAGAGTCATCCAAAAGTCATCGTCAGCGTGCGCAGCGGAAACTCCGCCCAGGTATTAAAAATGGTTCTCGACGGTGAAGTGGACCTCGGCCTCGCGCGTTCCTTGAATCATCCGGAAGTCGAAACCATTCAACTCCGCGACGATCCCCTGATTCTCGTGGGCCATCCAGGGCATCCCGCGCTGGCCCGGCGAAAACTGCGCCTCGAACAACTCGAGTCCATGCCAATCATTTCCTACGACCGCGGCTCCAGCGATTGGACGCTTATGAACGGACTCTTCCGCCGCAATGGTTTGCTGCCGAACGTCGTCCTGGAAGTCGAGACCATCGAAGCCTGCAAGCGAATGGTCTTGCGCAAACTTGGCCTGGCCTTTCTTCCGCACATCGCGGTCGTCGATGAACTCCGCCGCGGCAAGTTGTGCCCGCTCGAAATCACCGACTCCGAACCGTTGCGGCGCAGCCTCGACGTGATTCTGCCGCGCCGCCGCCCGCTTTCCAAAAGTGCCAAGGAACTCGTCGCCGGACTGCGCGACGCAACGCAAACCCCCGTCAAAATCCCGCCCGCTCGCAAGAAACACCGCCGCACCTGATTTTTTTGCCCATTCCGGCTGGCTTACCGGCACACCGATGCGTAGAATGGGCCTCTCAACAGAGGAGAATCATGGGCAACGCGCAACAGACGGTATTGATTACCGGCGCAACGGATGGGCTCGGCCGTGCCGCCGCATTGCTATTGGTGGAAAAAGGTTATCGCGTATTTGCGGCGGGACGCTCTGCGGAAAAGCGCGCCGAACTGGATCGGTTTGCTGCCGCCAAGAAACTTCCATTGGAAACTTTGGAGCTCGATGTCTGCGACGACAGTTCCGTCTCTCGCGCCGTCAAACATATCCTGCAAAAAGCCGTTAACATCGACGTGCTCATTAACAATGCGGGCGTCGGATTGATGGCCGTTACCGAAGAACTCAAACTCGACGACCTGCGCCGTCTGTATGAAACGAATATCTTTGGCTTGCTGCGTGTCACACAAGCCGTTCTGCCGCACATGCGCGAACGCAAGGCCGGCCGCATCCTGATGCTCAGCAGCGTCGCCGGCATCCTCACGCCGCCCACCTACGGCGCGTATAGCAGCAGCAAGCACGCGGTCGAAGCTCTTTCCAATGCCCTTCGTCTGGAGCTCTATCCCTTCAACATCGAGGTGATTCTCATCGAGCCGGGCTACATCATGACCAATTTCCAGCAGACCGCGAAGGAACTCGCGCAATCCTATGTGGAAGGCTCCACCATCAGCCCCTACGCGAAAATCTACTCCGGCGCGATCGCCGGAGCCACCAGCAGCCGCCGCGAATCCAAAACCACGCCGGAAGATTGCGCCCGCGTCATTCTTCACGCCATCGAAGCCAGCCACCCGAAAGCCGCATTCTTCCCGACACCCTGATGGATTCCTTCCTGCGCCGCAAATTCGGCATCGTCCGCGAAGAAGAAGATTAACGATTCTTCGGCCTGTAGCTCAGGCCTTTAGGCCTGAGGGTTTTCATGGCAATGCCACGACTTTGCCATTGCAGTGGAACCCCTCACCCCTGAAGGGGTGAGCTACAGTTTTAATTCGAAATCTGGAACGACACGCTGTTCTCGCGAAGTTGTTCCCACTTCTTGCGCCACGTTTCGTGCAGCGGGCTTTCCGCATAATCGGCCGCGGCTTCCGCGCTGGTGAATTCGATCACGTAGACTCCGCTCCAATCCCGCATCTGGTTTCGCTCGGTCTTCAACCAGATATTTTTGATCCCGGGAATTTTTCCCGCCATGTCGCGGATGCCGTTGATAGCTTGCTCCTGGTCATTTTGCGAAGTGGCGTCGCGAAATTTGTAAGCCACCACGTGGATGACGGTCTTCGGCTGGCCAAAACGATTCACGGCCGATACCTTCTGCGTCAGAGCGCTTCCGGCAACGCTTCCCGCCAGAAACAGCCCGATTCCCATTCCGATCTGCATCCACCGGCGCTTTCGCCAATCCATAAAATTCCTCCCTATGCGGACAACCCTGCCAGTCTATGCGACTCCGCGTTTCACCGGCAACTCGCATCCAATTTGACGGACCACAGGATTTGCCGTTAGGCTGAATCCTTCATTTACAGGGCATTTACAAGGAGAAGCGAATGAACCGTGGTCTCGGCTTGGCGGTGGTTTTGTGTGGTTCTGCGATCCTGCCCGCGTCCCTGAGCGCCCAGAGCGACCCGGCGATCAACACGGAAGCCCGTGCGATCTTCCAACAGCTAATCGAGACCAACACCACCGATTCCGTCGGCAACGTCACGAAGGCCTCTGAAGCCATGGCCAAGCGGCTGCTCGCCTCCGGCTTCCAGGAAAAAGACGTCATCGTCGTCGGCCCGAACGAGCGCAAAAAGAATCTCGTCGTCCGCTATCACGGCTCCGGGCAGAAAAAACCCATCCTCTTCATCGGCCACCTGGACGTGGTCGAAGCCCGCCGCGAAGACTGGTCCGTGGACCCCTTCCAGTTCATCGAAAAAGACGGATTTTTCTACGGCCGCGGCACGCAGGACATGAAGGAAGGTGACGCCATCCTGGTCGAAAGCTTTCTCCGCCTGAAACGCGGAGGCTTTGTCCCCGACCGCGATCTGATCCTTGCGCTGACCGCCGACGAAGAGGGCGGAGATTACAACGGCATCGACTGGCTGCTCAAAGCGCATCGAGATTGGATCGAAGCGGAATTCTGCATCAATCTCGATGGCGGCGAATTTGAAAAGCTGAAAGGGAAGCGGGTGCTCGCCGGCATGCAGGCCAGCGAAAAGGTTTACGCGGACTTTCAGTTTGAAACCAGAAACCCGGGCGGCCACAGCTCGGTACCCGGCGCGGAAAATGCGATTTACGAGCTATCCGCCGCGCTGCTGAAGGTCCAGTCCTATTCGTTCCCCGTCGAGATCAACGAAATTACGCGCAATTATTTCGCTCACGCCGCCACGCTCACCACGGGCCAACTCTCCATGGATCTGCGCGGAGCCGCAAAAGAGCCTCCTGATGCAGACTCAATCAAGCGGCTATCCAACAATCCTTATTACAATTCGCTGCTGCACACCACTTGTGTCGCCACCATGCTCTCCGGCGGCCACGCGCCGAACGCGCTCCCGCAAATGGCGCGCGCCAACGTCAATTGCCGCATCTTCCCCGGCGAAGACCCGGAGCATGTCCGCAAATCTCTCGAGCACGTCGTGGCGGATCCAAAGCTGAGCATCACCGCCGTCGCGCAAAAAACGGCGGACGGGCAAATCATCCCCATCGTCACGGTTCCGCCCTCGCCGCTGCTGCCGGAAGTAACTGGCGCGCTCGATCGCACGCTCGCCACCATGTGGCCCGGCGTCCCCATCGTCCCCACAATGTCCACCGGGGCGACTGACGGCAAGTATCTCCGCATCGCCGGTATCCCTACCTACGGCATCGCCTGCATGTTTTTCGACATGGAGGACCACCGCTCCCACGGCAAAGACGAGCGCGTGGGCGTCCAGGATTTCTACGACGGCGTCGAATTCGGCTACCGCTTCCTGAAAACGCTTGCAACCGATTAATCTTCATGTCCTAAGGCGTCTTCAGCGAATCGAGGACGGTGGGGAGGACGCTCCGGCCCGCCGAGGCCGAGCCATTCGATGGGAACTTACCAGGCGGGGCTTGTCTGACAAACAGGTAGGAGGTTGCCGTCAACCATGAATGAAAGCATTTCGGAATCGTTCAATCGCCTTCAATGGCATGATTCGAAGCTTCGCTCTTTGCGAGTTCTTCGGCATGGCGACTTGGATGAAGTCATTCTGGACGTCGAATTAAGGGGCGCGTCAGAGCAAGAACTTACACCGATGACCGTCGTACTTGAGGACGCAGTTTTCTTTTTTACCGACATTGACCTTCAGGGCAAACGGGAGTGCGCAGACGACATTTCAAGCGCCAAGTACGATGCCAAAACGAACTTGATGACTAAATTGCAGGATGAGCGATTGAAATACTCGCCAAACACCCTAGCAAGTTATTATCGCTTTTCAGTCTATCTAATCCCCCCGGAGGGACTGTGGATGTAGTCGCGTCTGGTTTTAGGTTGGAGCGGCCAGACTAAGAAGAGTTACATCGTCTTTAGCAACCGGTAACTGACTAAGTTCCTGATCCTTCCCCAGGCGTTCTGAAACCCCGTCACTGCACATAGGTGTATACTCACTTTATGTCGAAGCGTGTAATTCACATCTCCGAATCCGAAGCCACCGCGACTGATGTTGCGACACTCCTGGCGCGTGTACGAGCGGGTGCAGAAATTGTGATCGAAAAGGACAAGCGGCCCGTTGCTGTACTGCATCTCCCCGAACCAGTTCGGCGCACCATCTCTGAGTGCATTGCCTTGCTTCCCGAAAACTCTACGGCTACGGTCGACCCTGACTTCTCCAAAGACGTTGAAGCAGCTATCGCGAGCCATCGCGAGCCCCTTAACCCGCCTGCATGGGACTGATCCTCGACTCAAGCGTTTTGATCGCAGCTGAGCGCCAGGGCAAGAATGCCCGGCAAGTCTTGAGTGCCATCGCTCAAGAAATCGGCCAGACCGAGGTAGGCATATCGGTTGTGACGCTGATTGAACTCGCACATGGAGCAGCTCGCGCCGATTCCCACGAGCGAAAGTCAAAGCGAGAGAAATTCATCGAAGAGTTGCTGATTGCGATGCCCATTTACCCGGTAACCGCGACCATGGCCCTCCGTGCCGGGCAACTCGACGGTCAGAATCAAGCTCGCGGGATAAAAGTCCCCCTCGCTGACCTGTTGATTGGCGTGACCGCACTCGAGCTCGGCTACGGCATAGTCACAGCGAATTTTCGGCACTTTCAGCAGATACCCGGACTGTCAGTCAGCCAGATCTGACGGCAAATCGCTGTGACCCCTTTGTGAACGCTTAAAAAACCTTCATCCACGACTGTCGCGCTGCTCGCCGCCTAGGGTTGCCTCTTCCCAGGCACGGCCTTTGCGGCCCATTCTCCGCATGCGCGCGCGTAAATCCTTCTCCCGAGTCTCATACCACAACCCAAGCCTCGGCAGTTTCATTGGGGGAGGGCTCAAACGAGGGCGGGTGAATGTCTACTGTAGGCTGAAAAGAAAAGCCCCCGAACTTCAGACTGTGTCAAAACTCAGTTTTTGCAGGTCGTGACCACAATATGTAGTGAATGAGAATTCTACCCTACACGATTTGTGGACACGACTTTGAGTTTCGTAACAGTCTGAACTTCGGGGGCTTTTCGATTTCAAAGGTTGATAGGAACGATTACGGCTTGGTTGGGTCTGCCGGCGTTTCGCCCGGCTTGGCGTCCTGCGGAACCGTCGTGCTGGCGGCCACTGGTTTCGTAGCCTCGGCACCGTAGCGCATCAGGTAAGGCATGAACGGCGTCACTTCGAACGGCATCTTCTCGCGTTCCGCCACCGTGCCTATTGGTTTGCTCTTGATGAGCTCCAGTTTGTCGTTCCACGGATCGATCTTCACGCGGCCGCCGATGGGCAGCGCCGCAATCTTCTGCGGGTTCTGCTTCGGATCCGCAGCCGCTGTGGATTTCAGGTCGTTGATCTGCGGCACGCGATTTCCCAGGTGACCGCTGATCAGGTTTGGAATTTCCTTCTGGCGGCTGTCCAGAGCCTGCAGGAAGAGTCCCGCGTTGGCGAGTTGATTCTTGTAAGGAGAATTGTTCAGGATCTGGATGGCCTTGGCGTTGGCCTGAGCTTCCTCATCCGACGTGCGTGAAAAACCAAAGTGCCGGAACGTGTCCTTATCCTCCACCAGCAACTGGTCGAAGAAGGCATACTGCGAATCCAGGCGGTGGCCCAGCACCACGTGACCCAGCTCATGCGCCAGCATCGTTGCCAGGCTGGCTTCGTCGGGCAGTACGTCAATCAAGCCGCGGCTCAGCACAATCGTGTGGCCCAGCGTGAAGGATTCCAGCGTGGAGGTCATCAGCACGCGGCAGCGCACTTCAGGATCCACGTCAATGTTGTTGGTCACTTCCAGGTTGTTGACGACCGTCTCCAGCACTTTGTCCACCTCGCCCTTTGGCGCCATCAGTCCAATGCGCTCCAGGCGATCCGCGATGTTGTCTTCCGCCTGGCGGTCCCACGACCGTTGCGCTTGAATGGGCGTCAGGTCGTTGGCGGTCTTCGTGTCGTCCTGCACGGGCGTCTCAACCAAAATCTTGCTCAACTCCTGCTCCTGCGAAGCGTTGCCCACGTTATAGCCCCACAGGCGGGTCTGTGCCTTGAAGTCGAGTTTCTTCGAAATGGCGTAGTGCAGATCCTTTTCTTCGCTGTACACAAACGTCGGCATCCACACTCCCGGCTGTACGTTGGTCCGCCAGCTGTCAAAGTGGAAGTACCAGCTGGAATGCCCGTTGCCGCCGTAAGCGCCGTTGAAGCGCACGATGTGATAGTCCTGATCTTCCACCCAGATGCGGCCCAGGAACCGCCCGCTGTTCTTCTTCTCAAGCGGTGTCACGTCAAACACCAGGCAGCGCACTTCACCCAGGAATTCGCGGCGAACGTAGTCGAATTTGTAGTGCTGCCGGTCAAACCCACTGGTGTCGATGAAGACCATCTGCAGGAAGCCGTCCGGCAGGAACTGCATCGCGAAACTGAAGAAGTTGCCGATGGACCCTAACGCCCTCTTGCCCTTGTTCGACTTTTCGGTCAGGGGCACCAGGCTTACACCCTTCGCGAAGTTCGCGCGGCCAAGGAAATATTTGTCCCCCGCGGGCACCTGGCCCAGGTCCTTGTCCGGTTTCAGATTCTGGATATACGTTTCCACCAGTGGAGAGAAGTTGCGGATCTGGCCGTAAAGCAACTGTTCGTTGTGCGTGACCCGATCCACCACCTGAGCGCCAGCAGCAGGATGTAATTCGACAGCTTTCGCATGTTGATCTCCCTCAGTAAGCCAAACGAAATTCGATACGTACCCGGGCAGGAAAATCCACCGGCTCGCCCGCACGTTTCGCCGGTTTGAACTTGATTTGTTGCGCGGACCGTACGGCTGCTTCATCCAGGCCATGGCCCAGGCCGCTGATCACATGATTGATTTGAACGGTTCCATTCGCCAGGAAGACCATGTCCACAACCACGTCGCCTTCAATCCTCAGCGAACGTCCCTCGGCCGTGTACTCCGGCTTAGGCTTGTCCAGAATCGTCGGCGATGTATCCGCCCCGCCGGTGGCTTGCTGCTTCTTCTTCGGCGCTTCTGCGGCCGCGTCCGCCGCATTGGCAAACCCGGTGGAGACAACCGTGCCCTTCTTGCCGCTTGGAGGAGGATTCGCCGTGCCGTTACCAAAACCCGTGCTGGCTACCGTGCCCGCGATTCCTTTTTTGCCGCCCGTGCCGTTGCCGTATCCTTCGCCGCCAGGTAATGCCGGAGAACCCAGCCGCGCGACGGTTGTTGCGTGTTTCGGATCACCCTTGCCGGCTACTCCGTTCGGATCTCCGAACCCGCCGGTCTGCACTTTTTCCACAGGAGCGACAACCGTTGCCGGCGCCGCGCTCCCCGAATTCAGGTTATTCACCTTCACATCATCTTTCGGCCGCTTCGGTCCGTTCTCTTTTACGTCAATCTTCACCGCTTCGAACTTCGGTGACATATCCGGATCTTTGATTTCGACCTTTTCCACCTTGGGCTTCAGCGTCTTGGGCGCCACCAGGTCGGCGAATATGTGAGGTTGCTTCGGATTCAGCTTCGGTGGTTCAGGCGGTGGTGGCGTTGGCTTGGGTACAACCGCTTTCACCTTCGGCGGCGCCGGAGGTGGCGGCGGAGGCGCAACAGGAATCATTGTGACCGGTTGGGCGATGGCGGTGTACGAATATTGAATGGCGGTTTTCATCTGTTCCGGATAGAGCATCGGAACGATGAGGAAGAATCCCAGGATGGTAAGTTGCACCGCGGCGCTGAATCCCACGCGGTGCCAGTTGGGCTTCGCATCGGGCAAAAGGGCCAGGCGGGCCGGCACTTGCCTGCTTCCAATGTTTTGTTTCCAGGCTTCGGGATTCCCGGTCCGGCTGCGGTTGGAGCTAAACCCCACGCCCAACGACCTGCTCTTTGGTGGATCTGCAATCATTGTGGCCATCCGCTTGCCGCCTCGTGCTAATGTTTGTCCAGCAACCTCGATACCAAGAGCATCGAAGTTTCGATTTCTCGAGAACAGAACGTGTGATTTACCAGTACGAGGGTACTGAGGGGGGGGCGGGCCCCGAATAGGACTTTCGTACTAACGACGCGAACTCGCTAATGTTAAAGCGAGTGCATCTCCTCACACGACTCTGTTTCTCGGACAAACCCGCCGAGGCGCAATTCGTTGCGGGCCAGGAAGCGCAACACTCCATAGAATAACCCATTCAGGGCGGGATGAACTCAAGGAATTCTTGGTGGACACCCTCCGGTCCTTCCTTTAGGGTACCTTTTAGGATGCTCGTTCGCTTCAGGGCGTTGGTTATTTATTCGGCGCCCTAGGATGCTGAAAGAAAAAGTCTTAGACTCCCCCCAGGAGAACTGTGCCGCAGCCTCCACAAGAAAGGAAGCCGTCTCCCGGGTCCTCCTCTCCACTTGCGGCTTGCGAGCCGCTGGTTGCTTCTTTGTACTCCCAGTCTGGCGCCGCCCGCTGGGGACTCTCCCAATCTCAGTTTGTTTGTGGACTTGAGCGTAGCTTGCACAAGCGCTTCCAGGACGGTGCGCCCCCCCCGAATCGTCTCGAAGAGTATCTCCTTACGCTGCACTTGGAAGATCTTGCCTTGACGACGGCTTGCATCGAAGGCTCCGAAGCTGCGTGGGAATACTTTGTTCAGGAATATCGCGGCTACCTGCGCGCCGCCGCCGGAGCGATCACCAAGGCCAGCCGCTTTGGCGCGAACCCGCAAGAGCTTGCGGACTCGTTGTTCTCCGATCTTTTCGGTTTGATGGACGGGAAGCGCGGCGATCGCTCGCTTTTCCGCTATTTTCACGGGCGCAGTTCGCTGAAGACCTGGCTGCGCACGGTGCTTGCCCAGCGTCACGTGGACTACATCCGCTCGCAGCGTCGAATGGAATCGCTGGATGCGGAGGATGGCGAAAAGCCGGCGCTACCAATGGAGCGCGTTCAACAGCAACCGCTCCAGGATCCCCATCGCGCGCATTACCTCTCCTGCTTTTCAACGGCATTGCGGCACTGCTTGAAACTCTTGCATCCCGGCGACCGCGAACGGCTGGAACTTTATTACGTCCGGCAAATGAAGCTGGCGGAGATTGGCCGGCAGCTTGGCGAACACGAATCCAGCGTCTCCCGCAACATGGAACGTATCCGCCAGGAATTGCGCGCGCTGGCCACGCAGCACTTGCGCGATGCGTTTTCCCTGAGTGATGCGGAAATCCAGCAATGTTTTGAATACGCCGCGGAAGACGTTCCAATCGATTTCCGGCAGTTGTTTCCCGATGCGGCGCCCGGCGCTTCGCACGCAAACCGAAAGGAACCAACGTGAAGTGCTGCAAGAACTACTTTCGCCGCCGTTCTAAGGAAGGAGAGCGCCATGCCGTCTGACGATCCAAAATTTGAACGCGCGCTCGCGCAACATTTGCGTGGCGGCTCGGCACAGACGAACTGCCCCGATGCGGAAACGCTGGCCGCCTATCACGAGCGAAATCTTTCGCTCGAGGAAATGGCTCAGTGGAAGCAGCATATCTCAGCCTGTGAAGCCTGCCAGGAAGCGCTCGCGCTGGTCGAGACAACCGAAAACCAGCTCGCCGAGGACTGGGAAAACCGTGAAATTCCTGTGCTCGAAGAGGCTTCGATTCAGGCCGTTCACGCGGGAAATATTCCAACGCGAAGTGTCAAACAAGCCGAGTCGGCTGCTCCACAGGCCGCTGCAACTCCTGCTGAAATTTGGCGTCGTCGCCGCCCCGCGCTTTTGCGCTGGGCGATTCCGCTCGGCGCCGTCGCGGCAGGTGTCCTTGTCTTCATCGGAATCTACGAGCAGCGCGCGCCGAAAGTTGCTCACTACTCGGACACAATCATAGCCCGCCATCAGGAGCCGCCCGCCGCCAGTCCAGTGCTTGGTGATCAAGAGACCAAAGTTCAGCCGCCGCAGAAATCAAAAGATGTGCAACAGACATCCACCGAACCGTCCCGGCAGAAAAGAGAACAGGAGCTCATCGTTGTTCCGCCCGCGAGCCCTTCGGAGCGGGCGATTGCAGCGGACGATGCAGCGCGTGAATCTCTTGATCAGCTTGCCAGCGGGCGTTTGGAGAAAAAGAAGTCCATCCCGCCTTCTCCTGCTCCAAGAATCACGACGCGTGCTGCGATTGGCGCGGCGGCCTCTGAAAACGCGCCCGCCGTCCCTTCCGCTCCACCTGTCCCTGCCCCGCCGCTTTCGGGAGGCGCAGTGGGAGGAGCGGTGGGTGGTGGCCTGCCGGCTCATGCCGACGCAAAAAGTGTTCCCCTCTCGGTAACAGAATCAGTCACTGTTGAATCAAAGGCCGCAGCGCCAAACGTACAGACCAACGCCATGGCCAGAAAGCAAGGCGTTGCCAACCAAGTTGTGGAGGTCACAAGTTCAGACAGCGGCCTGATCCTCACTCCCGACAACAAAGTCTTTTGGAAAATCCAGCCCGCGGGAACGCTGCAATTGACCACGGACGGCGGCAAGAAATGGAAGTCGTTGGACACCGGCGCGAATCTCACGGCGGGCTTCGCTCCTTCCTCTCGCATCTGCTGGCTCGCCGGGAAGGCCGGAACCCTGTTGCTCACCACCGATCGAGGCGCCCACTGGACCAGGATCAGCACTCCGATCACCGGTGATTTGGGTGGCGTTCACGCTTCCGACGCCAAGCATGCCTCCATTTGGGACGCGGCCAACCACATCAGCTACGAAACTTCCGATGGTGGCGCCACCTGGAAGCAAACCGCAAACGAATAACCGTGCAAGAAATTTCGCCGGTGCCGTTCTAAGTCTGAAGGAAAATTCTCGACGAGGTGAAGCGAAGATGAAAACTCCCCGATTTCCGAAGAGCGCGGTTTCCCGCTGGGCGGTAGCCACGGCCGCAATTGCGCTGGCCGGTGCGGCCGCGTTTGTCCCGGACTTTCATGCCGGCAAAAAGAATGCCGCGCAGGAAAAGGATCCCAGTCGCAATACCGCGGCGGATCAGTCGACGACTTTGACGGACCAGACCGATCTTGCAGTCACCGTCTACAATTCCAACATCGCCCTTGTCCGCGACGTCCGCGAACTGCAACTCCCTCGCGGAAATTTCCGACTGAAATTCATGGATATCGCCGCCACCGTCAATCCCGCCACCGTTCACTTTCGTTCGCTGACCGAGCCCGACAAGGTTGGCGTCCTCGAACAGAATTACGAATACGATTTGCTGGAACCCGCGAAACTGCTCAACAAATACGTCGGCAAGGAAGTGACGCTGGTGCGCGGCTACATGGAAAACGGCACCACTAAACACGAAGAGATCAAAGCCACGCTGCTGGCCAACAACAACGGCCCGGTCTGGAAAATTGGCAACGATATCGTCACCGGCGGTTACAGCGAGAGCTATCGCTTCCCCGAAGTGCCGGCGAACCTTTATGAGCGCCCCACGCTCTTGATGTCGCTCGAAAATTCCGGTTCCACCAAACAGAAAATCGAATCTTCCTATCTCGCTGGCAACCTGTCCTGGAATGCGGACTACGTCCTCACCGTCGGCCGCGACGACAAAGCCGCTGACCTCGACGGCTGGGTCACCGTCATCAACAACAGCGGGACCGCCTTTCGCAATGCCCGGCTGCAGCTCGTGGCCGGAGATCTGAACCGTCTTCCGCAAGGCGGGATGCGTGATGAAAGAGCGCAGTATGGCGCTGCAATGAAAGCGGCCGCCGCGCCGCAGTTTCAACAGGAAAATTTCAGCGAGTATCATCTTTATTCGCTCGGCCGCCGCACTTCCGTTGAAGACAAGGAGACCAAGCAGATCAGTCTTCTGGAAGGCACCGGTGTGCCTGTCGAAAAACTCTTCGTCGTGAATGGGCAGAACTTCTATTACCACAACTCGCAGAATCCCGGATCGCCAATCAAGGATCCCGTCATGGTTTTTTACAAATTCAAGAACGAAGAGAAGGCCGGCCTCGGCGTTCCCCTTCCGGCGGGCAATGTGCGCGTCTACCAGAAGGACTCGAAGGGCGGCTTGCTCTTCATCGGCGAAGACCACATTGAACACACGCCGAAAGACGAATTCATCACCGTTAAAATCGGCAACGCTTTCGACGTGGTCAGCGAGCGGAAACAGACGGACTATAAGAGCCTCGGCAGCCGCTTCTGGGAGATGGAATTTGAAATCACCCTTCGCAATCACAAGGACACGCCCGTCACTGTCCAGGTGAACGAGCCGATCGGCGGCGATTGGGAGATGCTGTCCTCAACTTACAAGTCCACGAAAACCGCGGCGTTTGCAGCCCAGTTCGATGTTCCCGTGAAAGCCAACGGCACATCCGTACTGAAATACCGCATCCGCGCTCACTGGTAGATAACGGAATAAGCCCAAAACTTGTCATCCTGAGGTCCGCGCGGTTTGCGGGCCGAAGGACCTCAACTGAGCGTGTGAGCTAGGATTTGGCGTTGAGGTTCTTCGCGCATCCTTGTCGGATGCACTCAGAATGACAGCTTTCTTGTTGTCGGAGCCAATGGAGGAGAGCCCTCGTATCATTGGTTGGGCGACCTGAAGGTCGCCGCTACTTCGTCACTCCACAATCGCGTCGGCTTCGATTTCGAGCAAAATCTCCGGCGAAATCAATCGGCTCACTTCCACTATTGACGTCGCCGGGCGAATCTCTGCAAAAAACTCTCCGTGCGCCTTCCCGATCTTTTCCCATTCCGCGATGTTCGTCACAAAAATCCGGGTCCGGATCACATCTTTCAGCCCGGCTCCGGCGCGTTCCAACGCGGACTCCAGATTCTTGATGATCTGCACGGCCTGCGCATAAGCGTCGCCAATCCCAATGATCTTTCCGTCCGGTCCGGTCGCGGTCGTCCCGGAAACGCTGATGTGCTTGCCAATCCGCACCGCCCGCGAATACCCCACAATCGGCTCCCATTTCGTCCCTGTTGCAATGTTCTGGCGTGGCATTTTGGTCTTCTCCTGCAGGCGAGAAAACGAATGGCCGTCGCCCCGCATGCTAAACTTAATGGAAGTATGGCACAGGCCAATCACGCTCGGGCCGCGTGCCGGAAGACCACTCTATGCGCTGCAATAACATTCTTGAAGCGGTGGGACGTATCCCGCTGATCCGGCTGAACCGGATCAATCAGGCCCTTAAGCCGCAAATGTGGATCAAGGCGGAAATGCTGAATCCCGGCGGCTCCGTGAAAGACCGCATCGGCCTCACCATGATTGACGACGCCGAAAAAAAAGGTTTGCTGAAACCCGGCGGCACGATCATCGAGGGCACTTCCGGCAACACGGGCATGGGCCTTGCTCTCGTCGCGGCCGTGCGCGGCTACAAGTGCGTATTCACCACCACCGACAAGCAGTCCAAGGAAAAAGTGGATTTGCTGAAGGCGCTCGGCGCCGAGGTGATCGTTTGCCCCACCGCCGTCGAGCCGGAAGATCCGCGCAGCTATTACAGCGTTGCGAAAAAACTTGCGCGCGAAATCCCCAACTCTTATTACCCGAATCAGTACGACAATCCGTGCAATCCCGAGGCCCACTACACAACCACCGGCCCTGAAATCTGGGACGACACCGAAGGCAAGATCACGCACTTCGTTTGCGGCATGGGCACCGGCGGCACCATCAGCGGCGTGGGCAAATATCTGAAGGAAAAGAATCCGAACGTTAAGATCATTGGCGTCGATCCGGAAGGCTCGCTCTACTACGACTTCCATAAGACCGGTAAAATCACCAAGGCGCGCACCTATGTCGTGGAAGGCATCGGCGAGGATTTCTTTCCCACCACCATGCACATGGAGATTCTCGACGACGTCATTCAGGTGAATGACGAAGAGTGCTTCGTCGTTGCGCGGCGTCTCGCCAAGCAGGAAGGTATTTTCACCGGTGGCTCGGGCGGCGGCTGCCTGAGCGCTGCGTTGCGCCTGGCAAAGGATCTTGGACCGCACGATTTTGTCGTCGCGCTGCTTCCCGATACCGGCATGCGCTATCTCAGCAAGGTTTACAACGACGAATGGATGCGCGAGCGCGGCTACGTCGAATCCAGCGTGCCCATCACCGCCGCGGAAGTGGTTAACGCCAAGCGGCAGTCCGGCAAGGTCCGCGAACTGGTGATTGCGCGCCCCTATCAAACTGTCTTCCACGCGTTGAAAACCATGCAGGAGCAGGACATCTCGCAGATTCCGGTCTTCGAAGAAACGCTTCCCATCGGCACCATTTATGAAGACCAGATTCTCACTCTCGCCTTGCAGGGCAAGGACCTGCGCAAACTGGTCGTGCGCGAAGTGATGAGCAAGCCGCTTCCCAGAATCCCGGGTTCTTCGCCCGTCGAGCGTGTCACCTATATGCTCAGCCACGAAAATCCCGCCGTGTTCGTGGAAATGGACGGAGCGAAGTTCGAGATCCTCACCAAGTACGACCTGATGAGCACGGTAGCCGGTTTGATGGAACAAAAACGCTAGCCGCAATCCTCACGCGCGCGGCGCAGAACACAGGAAAAACTAAAAGTGAAAATTCGGGACTTCAACGATCGGCTGAAGGATTCCATCCTTATCGCGGACGGCGCCATGGGCTCGATGCTTTACGAAGCCGTCGGATCGGTGCGTTGCTTCGATGAGTTGAACGCCACCGAGCCCGAGGCGGTTTTTCGCGTTCATCAGGCATATATCGAAGCCGGCGCGCAGATCATCGAAACCAACACCTTTGGCGCCAATCGCTTTAAGCTGGCTCCCCTGGGCCTTGGCGACGAAGTGCAGAGACTCAACAGCCGCGGCGTGAAAGTTGCCCGCGAAGCGCGGGAAGCCGCCTCCCGCGAAATTCTCATCGCCGGCTCGATTGGCCCGCTCGGCATCGGCGTTCAGGCGCGCCATCCCGAACCGGACCAGATTCGCGCCATTTTTCACGAACAGGCGATGGCGCTCGAAGAACGCGGCGTCGACCTTTTTATTCTCGAAACGTTTTCTTACATAGAAGAAATTTTGCTCGCTATCGAAGCGATCCGCTCATTCTCCAATCTTCCCATCGTCGCGCAGCTTACTTATTCAGAGGAAGGCACCACCTTCGGCGATGTCCGCCCGTTTCTTGCCTCTTCGCTCCTGAAAGACAAAAACGTCCAGGTGATTGGCGCGAATTGCACGCTGGGTCCGCAATCGCTGCTGCCCATCCTGCAGGAGCTTTCGAACGCGCAGAACTGCTGCATCAGCGGCATGCCCAACGCCGGATTTCCCAAACGCGAAGGCGACCGCATCGTCTACCCGAAATCCTCGCCGCAATATTTCGCCGAATTTGCCCGCGAAGCCGCGGGACTCGGCGTGCGTATTCTTGGCGGGTGCTGCGGCACAACTCCTGCGCACATTCGCGCGATGGCCGAGGCAGTGAAGTCGCTTCGCCCGGCCAAAACGCATTCCGCAGCCACGGTTGTGGCCGCTGCTCAGCCTGCCGTCCCCGTGCAGGAGCGAGACCCCGAAAGCAAGTTCTGGCAGCGGCTGCAGAAAAAAGAATTTACGGTGTGCGTGGAAATCGATCCGCCAAAGGGCATCGCGCTCGACCGTATCTACGAGCAGGTGGACCGCGTGATGGCCTCAAAGAAGGTGGACGCCATCGACATCAACAGCGGCGCGATGGCTCGCGTCGGTATGGACGCACTGGTCGTCGCCGGCGCTCTCGAAGCACGTGGCATTGAAACCGTGCCGCACCTCACAACCCGCGACCAGAACATCATCGGCCTGCAAGCCATGCTTCTCGGCGCATGGACTGTCGGCGGCGTGCGCAATGTGCTCGCGATCACCGGTGATCCGCCGTCGGTAGGCGACTATCCGGAAACCAGCGGCGTCTATGAAGTCGATTCCGTCGGCCTGGTGAAAATTCTGCACCGCCTCAATCAAGGCACCGACTGGGCGGGGAAAACTCTTGGCGGGCAAACCAATTTCACGATCGGCGTCGCGGTGAATCCCGTCGCGGATGATCTCGACGCCGAAATCGCCCGCTTCCACGCCAAGGTCGAAGCCGGCGCTCACTTCGCCATGACCCAACCGCTTTTCGATCCAGCGCACTGGCACGCGTTCATAAAAAAACTTGGCGGCAAGCTGCCTATTCCCGTGCTCATCGGCGTCTGGCCGCTGAACAGTTACAAACAGGCTTTGCGCCTCAACAACGAAGTTCCCGGCATTGTAATTCCCGAGCCGCTCCTGAAATCCATGGAAGCGGCCGGCGCAACAGCGCGTGATTGCGGCTTCGAAGTTGCGCGCGAAATGCTGGCGTGGGCGCGCACCGAACTTGCCGGCGCTTATTTGATTCCGCCCTTCAAACGTTACGAAGAAATTCTGGAAATTTTGTAATGTCCGGTCTTTGACCCGGCACATTTTTCTCGCCTCAGACTATGTCCTGATTCCGGATTCCTCTCCTCCCGTCTCTCTAGATTGGGCGACAAAATGCTCTCTTCAGATTGTCGAACAGGGGAGAACCCATGAAGTTGAGCAAATTGCGCAAGGTTTTTCTGACAGCTTGTATGGTTGTTCAGGCACTCATACCTGCGAACCGTAGGCGACAAATCCTTTCCTCGATGATCGTCGCGCTCCTGTTTCAGTCCAGCGCGCAGGCACAAGCTGGAGACTGGCAGGCAGTAGAAAACCTTAAGACCGGCAGTCACATCCTTGTGAAGGCGCAGCATCGCTATCGGTGTTCCGTGGAGGGCGTGACGGAGGACAATCTGATCTGCGTAGGAAACCTGCCACACTCATCGCGATTATCTGTTTTGAAGATCCCGCGTTCCGAAATACGCGAGGTTCGTCTATTGCCCGACCCAGATCAAGCTAAGGACGCTCGGAACGGGGCCGTCATAGGGGCCGGCGCCGGCGCCATAGTCGCTGCCAGCACCAACACAGTCGCGCGAGGCGCTCATGCTTTCCTCGGTGGTCTCGCAGGAGCGGGCCTCGGCGCTCTAGTCGGCGCCTTCGTCCCTGTCTTTCAACTCGCCTGGCAGCGTAGCAAACTTATCTATAAGGTATAGATTGGTTGGAGCTGTAGGAAGAATATCTTCCAATTTCCGGCGTAACGTAGTCAGTGTGCTTCTACTGATTTGGCTTTGTTTTAGGGAGGACTTTGGTGCGATCGTGGGTAATGCGCGGCCCTTCGGGGAATTTTTGAAAAATCAAAACGAAGATTCCGCCACCATCGCCGACTTGCTGTTGCGAGTGTCATTTTCCTAACACAAGCGCGGCGTTAGGCGACGCTCGCTTCGGCCGCCGGCGGCACTGCTGTTTGTCCCTTCACCGCGCGGCGGAAGATGGGCAACAATACGAAGTAAATCAGGCCTATCGCAAATGGGGCCAGCAGCGCCCAGACCACAACCGCGTGCCACGTGGTGTTCCACAGAAGCTTGATCGCGCCCCACAAATTCGCATGCGCCATCGAAACAATCTGCGAAACCGAAAGCGGCAAGTGCGGCGCGCGGAAAAGTTTTTCGCCCAATCGGAAAAACGGCAGCAGCAGCGCCACCTGCGCGGGATACAAAAAGTAGTTCACCACCTGCATCGCGGGTAGATTCAGACCGAACGCCAGGCCCGCCAGCCCGCACAACCACACGCTCCAGCCGAATGCCGGGATCACCGCCAGCGTCACGCTTAAGGCGAGACTCAGCGCGAGCTTCTCTGGTGTTACACCTCGCCGCAACAATTTCACCAAAGGTTTTACTACCCGGCGCTGTAGAAAATTCTCTCTCATGCGACTTTTTCTCGGCACCAGTACTCCCACTCGCTCGTGCAAGGACCTCGCGATG
>WNFR01003726.1_pt1 | contig 29758 bp, 20 predicted proteins | sample 5400221 | NCBI WGS metagenome assembly WNFR01 (sample SAMN13153357, study PRJNA577476) | soil metagenome | isolation source: 40 cm soil under Madrone tree | place: USA:California | collected 2016-06-14
TGCCAGACGCGCATCCAGCGCGGCAGCACGGCGACATCGGCAATGAAACAGGCATCGCGCATGAGCTTTTCGCGCTCCGTCCAGGGGTCTCGTCCGAGCACCCTCAGCTCACCCTGATATGAGGTGAGGCCTAAAACCGCATTGAGCGCTGTGGTCTTGCCCGCCCCGTTGGGCCCGATAAGTCCGAGTATGCGGCCCTCTTCGACACGCAAATCGATACCGTCCACCGCTACCGTTGTTCCGAATGCCTTCCGCAGACCGCGTGCTTCTATGCATGCCATGGGTTTTTAGCGCTCCTTTTTGGGCGGATTCGACTCGGCGGGTTTCGACGGTGCGCCATTCGAAGACGACCCGCTGTTTGCGCCATCCAAGAGTTCTTGCGCATTCAGGCCGAGCCGCTGAATGGTTGCGTAGACCCTGGGCCATTCTTCGCCAAGAAACTTCTGCCGTTCGCCCTTCAGCAACAAACTGCGTGCGCCAGCATTGATGAACATGCCGAGGCCTCGTCTGCTCTCTACCAGCCCCTCGTCCACCAGTTCCTGATAGCCCTTCAGAACCGTGAGTGGATTGACACGATATTCGGCCGCGACATTGCGCACCGAAGGCAGCGGATCACCTTCCTTGAGCACGCCGTCGAGTATCATCGCGACGACACGGTCCCGAAGCTGGCGGTAAATCGGCTGACTGTCGTTCCACTCACGGTCCATCAGGTTTCCTGTTACCCCTTGCTGGATACACGCCTGCGTTATTTTGTCCGCTGCAGGTCGACGTGTGCGTGGACCGGCTTGTCCCCCGGCATCATGTAAGTCCAGTCCTCGGTGTGATGGTTCGCGTCGATGACGGTGAACACCGCGTGGTACATGTGTCCGTACTTATTCCCGCCGGAAAGATCGGCAAATTCGAATTCCAGCGTTTTTCCGTCCGGCGATATTTTTCCGGTCATGCGTGGCCGGTTCCCCGCGTCACAATAGTGGACTAGCGTGAGCCGGTCCGCGTCGGCGTCAACGTACAGCATGGTGACGGGATGGTCGTATTTTGCGGGGTCCAGCGGCGTTCCTGCCTCCTGGAACTCGTGCACGAGGACGTTTCCTCGTGACGTCACGCGCATCGAGACGTGCAGCGGCTTAATGTCCACTTTCGCTTCTACCGGCATGTCTGTCTTCACCGGGCCTTCCCAATCCCCTGCGAGGGTCTTCATGGTATCGAAGGAAGTCTGCGCCTCGGATTTCGGCGCGGGAGCCTTGTGCTCAGCCATCTTGTGCGCGTCGGATTGCCCGAAAGCCACTGTGGCGAGCGACATCACAACAACGGACAACACAAAACGAAGTGATTTCATGTTTCATTCTCCTTAAGGAATTCATTTTTTCCTGATCTTGGGTCGGGGTCATTTGCTAGCTCGGTCACTTGCGATCAATCAGCCTCAACCAGCCCCTAGCCCTATAGTGTTATAGTGAACTATAACACTACTTCAAATGTCAAGCAGTTTCTTATGCTCATTGCCCGCCGCCATCCACATAGGACAAAGCGTTCTCGTGGTCGCTGGCGCAAGCGGGCAATTTGCCTCAATGGGAGTTTAGGCCTACTCGCCTGGCGAAGGATCTAATCCCGGTTAGTTCGGCTTCCACGGGGGGATAGTCCTGTAAAGTGTGCAAACGGGCGCTTGCGATGACGAGCGCCCTGCTCAGAGCCAACGGCTATTTCACTGATGTTGAACCTTTGGCGGCCCACGAATTTATTACCGAATCGATCGAGAAGCGAGAATTTCGGTTTGGCGTTATCCGCGACTGGCTCCTGTCCCATGCCAGATCTCTCTGAGAAAAGAACCTCACCCGAAATCAACGTTTGCGAGGAGGCGCTCAAGTTGCCGCGGCCGAAATTCCGTGTATTATCTGGACAGACGTTGCATCAGGGAACCCGCCAGCGGCGATCTTTCCGAGACCAGACGGGGAATCCAGTTTCTCAGGCCCGAGGAGCGCGCTCACGTGAGCCGAGGCAGCTTGCTATTCAAAATGGAATTGCGGAGCAATCCCGAGATGCTCTGCGTGGTGCGAAATGCCTTGGGAGAGCTCGCGGCGAAACTGGGATTCTCCGAGGCCGAATGCCGCGCCGTCGTTCTGGCTGTCGATGAAGCGCTGACAAATATCATTCGCCATGCCTACCTCGGAGACTCCGAGCAATCCATCGAGGCATCCTTCCGCCGCATTCATCTGCCGAAAGACGGCAAGTCAGAAGACGCTCTTGAAATCGTATTGGAAGATAGCGGCGCGGCGGTGAACCCTGACAAAATGTGCGGGCGCGCGCTCGAAGATGTCCGGCCGGGGGGCCTGGGTCTGCACTTCATACGCCAGAGCATGGATACGGTAGAATTCACCCACAACAACGGCAGGAATCAGCTTCGCTTGGTGAAGATTTTGCACGGGCAGACGTCCCCGAAAGGCTCCTGAGGAGAACCAAACTTGCAAATTGCCGCGCGCCATTTGGACAAAATCACCATTTTCGACATATCGGGAGACATCGATCTTGCGACTTCACCGCAACTACGTAAAGCACTCTTGCGCGAGCTTCGCGAACTAAAGATGCCGCGCGTCGTGCTCAACCTCGGGGCCGTTCGCTACATTGACAGCTCCGGCGTGGCGTCCCTGGTGGAAGGCCTGAAAGCCTCGCGCGATGTCGGCTCCCGTTTCGTCCTGTTCGGCCTGAATAAGACGGTCCGGGAAGTTCTGCAGCTCTCCAAGCTGGTGAAAATCTTTGAGATTTACGAGAACGAAGAACAATCCGTAGCTCCCTGAAACTGCCAATCCACTTACCGAGGAAGCCCAGCGAGAGCAATGTGGAACTGACGACGCAAATTGGGGAATCCGTCACCGATGGGCTTGCGTACCTGGGAGCGCTGACTTCGCTTGGCGGCCGCGCTGCATATTTCACATTCATTGCCCCCTTCCAAGGCAAGCCGCTCCGCTTGCAGCGAGCCGTGTCACAGGCGATGCAGACCGGCGTCAGGGCGCTCCCCATACTTTCCCTGATCACTTTTTTCATCGGGCTGATTCTGGCGCTGCAAAGCGCTTACGAACTGCGCAAGTTCGGCGCTTTGAATTTCGTTGCCAGTGCCGTGGCCATCTCCATGACGCGCGAACTAGGGCCGCTGATTACCGCGATCGTGGTTATCGGAAGGTCCGGGTCGGCGTTCGCTGCGGAAATCGGCACGATGAAGGTCACGGAAGAAATCGACGCCCTGGAGACCATGGCCATCGATCCCATCCACTTCCTGGTGACGCCGAAGTTTATCGCCATGATGGTGATGCTTCCGTGCCTGACGATTTGGGCGAACTCCATGGGAATTCTTGGCGGCGCGCTCTTTGGCGTGGCGCAAGCCGATTTCACCTGGGTCCGTTACATTCAATCTTCCCTTGACGCGCTCTTTCTGCGCGACATAATGACCGGTCTAATCAAGAGCGTTATGTTCGGCGTTACCATTACCGCCGTGGGTTGCCACGAAGGGCTTTCCACGGGCGCGGGCGCAGAGCAGGTAGGCCGGTCAACCACCAGGGCGGTGGTCGTTTCCATCTTTCTGGTAATCCTGGTGGACCTGGTGTTTACCACGCTTTTTTTCTTTGTAAGTGAGAAGTAGGAGCGCAAGTATCGCTATGGAGCAGACCAGCAACGCAGCCACTCAGCCGGACGCGATGATCTCGCTTCGGAATCTTCGCGTCAGTTACGGTGACCGGGAAATCCTCCACGGCATCAATTTTGATGTCATGCACGGTGAGACCATGGTGATTTTGGGCGGCTCCGGTTCCGGCAAGAGTACCCTGTTGCGCACTCTTGTGGGCCTGGAAAGGCCAAGTTCCGGTGAGATCTGGCTCAAAGGAAAAAACATCGCGGCGATTTCCTCTCAGGAGATGGACGAAATCCGCAAGAAAATCGGCATGTCCTTTCAAGGCGGGGCATTGTTTGGCTCGATGACCGTCGGTGAAAACGTGGCGCTCCCTCTGCGGGAACATACCAAACTGGAAGATTCGACCATCGAAATCATTTTGCGCTTGAAACTGGATCAAGTAGGTTTGTCCGGATATGAAAATTACATGCCGTCGCAATTGAGCGGAGGAATGAAGAAGCGCGCCGCGGTGGCTCGCGCTCTAGCCATGGATCCCGAGATTCTCTTTTTCGATGAGCCTTCCGCGGGGCTGGATCCGATTATCGCCGCCGGGGTGGACCAGCTCATTCTCGAACTCAAAGAGGCATTTCACATGACCATTATCGTGGTCACCCACGAACTGGCGAGCGCTTTCCTGATTGCCGACCGCATGGTGCTGATCGACAAAGGCAACGTCGTCGCCATCGGGTCCACCGAGGAAATGCGCTCGAGCACGCATCCGCGCGTGCGGCAGTTTCTCGACCGCATCGCCGAGCCGGCAGTTTCAGAAGAATTGGATTATCTGCAAATGTTGACGGAAGAACACCGCCATCCGGGCCGTTGAAGAGCGGGGAAGAGGGGTACGTGATGGAATCAAAACGCGAGCAAGCCATGGTGGGGTTGTTTGTGCTCATCGCCGGCGCCGTGCTGGTGGCGACGGTCGTGGCCCTCACCGGCGCGTTTGCAGCCACAGGCACGATGTACCGCGCTTACTTTCCGTTCGCGGGCGGATTGGAACCCGGCGCGTCGGTCCGCTATGCCGGCGGGCCGAAAGTCGGCCGCGTCGAAAAGTTACAGCTAGACCCCAGAAATCCTACACGCATCGAGATAACCTTCAGCGTGAAGTCGGGCTTGCCCGTTAAGACAGACAGCCATGTGAGAATCATGAGTCTGAGCCCGCTGGGAGACAATCATCTGGAACTTGTTCCGGGAAGTGAAAAATCCGCACTAGCCGCTGCGGGAACCATCCTGCCGTCAGACCCTTACGTGGATTTCAACGCGCTCACCGCAAAGATCAATGACCTTGCGCCCCAGGCGCAGCAACTACTTCAGACGCTGAACGAGCGCGCGCGCGACCTAAGCGTGACAATCACGCGCGTCAACGATTTGCTGAGCGACTCGAATCGGCGGAACCTTGCGGGCACGCTGGCTGATACTCGCGGGATGATCGCGGAAAACCGCGCCCCAGTGAAGTCGACGGTGCAGAACTTGAACTCCGCTACGCAGAAGCTGGAGCCGCTCCTTCAAGATTTGAGGAAGACTTCAGCGCAGGCCAATGAAGCACTAAATCACATCGATTCCCTGGTCGGCGAAAATCGGCCTGATATCCGCAAGGCCGTTGCCGATTTGCGAGTTTCTCTTTCGAACATGACCGGCTTAACCGGGCGCCTGGACCAGACGCTTGACGTGAACTCTGACAACATCGACGAGCTGCTCGAAAATCTGCGCCACGTGAGCCAGAATCTCAAGGAATTCACGAACACGATCAAGACCAGGCCGTACACGCTCATTCGCTCGACAGCTCCACGCGAGCACAAGCCGGGAGAGCCGCAATGAGCCGAACCTCAGTGGACAGGAAATGGCGATACTTCGGAAGAGCGCCTATCGGGTGCCGGCAGGGCACTCCTCGCAGCCGTTGCGTTGATGGCCGCGTGGCTCAGCGGCTGCGTCTCCGCCGCGCGGCCCGCCAAGTATTATCAACTCACGGTCCCATCGGATGCCGGCGTCGTTGAAAAAGAGGACGCGGTTCCCGTGAGGCTGCTTGTTGGCGGGCTGATGACCTCCCACTTGTATCGCGAAGACCGCATTGTTTACGGAAACGGTCCTGAGCAATTGGGCACCTATGAGTATCAACGATGGGCGGAACCACCCACCGAAATGATTCAGGAAGTCTTGTTGCGAGAGCTACGCGCAACCGGCCACTACCGCGCCGTCCACGTGCGGCGCAGTAACATGCCGGGAGACTTTGCGATTCGCGGTCGCCTTTACGATTTCAAAGAGGTTGACGGCTCGGCGACGTCAACAAGAGTCACGCTGGAGTTGGAAATGCGCGACTTGAAGACTGGCGCGACTGTTTGGAACCATTACTACACGCACGACGAGCCGGCGAGTGGAAAAGAAGTGCCAGCCGTAGTCCAGGCATTGGACAAGAATGTCCAACGCGCCGTGAAAGAAATTGTGGAGAGTCTGGACCAGTACTTCGCGTCCCATCCCCAGAAGTAGCGGGGCATTTACGCGACGCGCCGGAGGGTTAGCAACGTTATGTCATCCTCCAATTCGCCTTCCGGGCCGCGGTAAAGATGTACGCCTTCGAGCAGCGCGCGGGAAAAATCCTGGAGCACCACGGGTTGAGGCAGTCTCCGAAGCGTATTCTCGGCCAGTTCCAGAAATCCCTTGGAGGTAAGTTGCTGCTCCCCTTCCCTTGAGCGAACCTCGGTTGCACCGTCCGAAAACGCCAGGATCATGTCGCCGTGATTCAGCCGGACGCTCTGCTGGTTGTAGACCTCACCGGTGATGTATCCAAGGGGCAAGCCTTCTAACCCTTCTCCCAGCTCCAGAAATCGTGTTTCACGCTCGCGCCACACGAACATCCGCGGGTGCGCCGCATAAGCAAAATTAAATTCACCGCTCGTGGCGTCAAAGGTCCCCGTGACCACCGTGGTCAGCCGCAGCGGACCACTCGATTTTTCATTCGAGAGCGTAAAAGCGTCATTCAAGGCCGACAACAATCCCGCCGTGTCTCGGATGTCTTGAAATTTGTGCAATAGGTGATGGACATGCCGTGCCACGCCTGCTGCCGTGTACCCGTGGCCGATGCAATCCGCGAGAACCACGCGTGCAAAGTTGTCGCTGCAGGAGAACACCGCCAAAAGATCGCCGCCTTTGTCGCCGCCAGAAGGCACGGCAATAACATCGCTCTCTAATCCCGCCAAATCCAGCGAGCGGTGCGCTTTCTCGTTCCCAGCCCACAGCTCCATGCAGCCGAAAGGCCGCATCGCCGTTCTGATGCAATCAAACTGTTGGGGTTCAACCTTCTTGAACTTCATATTGTTTTGATGCCTGAGGAACTTGCTTGGGTGCAATACTTGCCACAGCCACGAAGGCCGCCCGTCTTGCGTGAATCGTCGCGCCGAAGGGTGGGCTCAAGTCATCTGCGGCCAGCAAGTATCTCACTTTTTCCTCTCACCTGCCGTATGATGCTCGCATGCGCCTCCTGCTTGTCGAAGACGACGCGCGCATTGCGCGATTTGTGGCCAAGGGCTTGCGCGAGCAAGCGTACGCCGTCGACGTTTCCAGTAACGGTGACGACGCGCTTTATCAGTCCGAAATCAACACCTACGACCTGGTGATTCTCGATGTGATGATTCCCGGCCGCAACGGCTTCGAAGTTTGCCGCGAGATTCGAAAATCAGGCCAGCGCATGCCCATTCTGATGCTGACCGCGCGCGATGCCGTGGAGGACCGTATCACCGGCCTCGATCATGGCGCTGACGACTACCTCACCAAACCGTTCGAATTCCGCGAGCTACTTGCGCGCCTCCGCGCGCTGCTTCGCCGCTCCGGTGAACTTCGCCCTGCCAAGATTTCTGTCGCTGATCTTGTCCTGGATACTGGCGCGCAAAGCGTTTCCCGGGCAGGGCGAAGCGTGGCGCTTACCGCCAAAGAGTACGCCCTGCTCGAATATCTTGCGCGTAACGCCGGCCGCGTCGTGGGGCGGGCGGAAATCGCCGAGCATGTTTGGGATGAAACTTTCGATCCCTTTTCGAACCTGATCGAAGTTTACGTCAACCGCGTGCGCCGCAAAATTGACCTCGATTCCAGCAAACCCTTGCTCCATACCCGTCGCGGCGCGGGTTACTTGTTTGGTCCATTGAGCGATTCAGACGCCGCGGACGCGGCAGACGAAAGTGCTCTGCCTCGGCAGCGTATCAAGGCGGTTTATCCCGCCCGGAAGAGCCATGCTTGATTCCATCCGTGTCCGTCTCACCCTCTGGTATACGGGAGTGCTGGCCGTCGTGCTGGTGGCGCTGTCTCTCATCACCTATTTTATTTTCTGGCAAAGCACTGTCCAGCGCACCGACGTGAGTCTTGCGGAACTCTCCAACGCCTTTCTTACCACGCTCGACGCGGAAATCAGCGATCAGAGCGGCCCGGACGCCCTCCAGCTGGCCGGACGGGTGGCCATTACGGAACACCGTTTTCGCGATCACGTCTTCGCGATCTTTGACGCCAAAGGAAACCTGGTCGTCAGCTCGCAAGACGTGCCGCTGGCGGCTCCCGCGATCGATACCGCGCCCGCTGGACTCTTATCATCGGACTCATTTCAGCGGTTTCTGCGCGCTGCTTGGCGCTCCGAGCGCTCTTATGGCAAGGTCCGGGGCATCAAATCCGGCTACCGGGCTTTCGCGCGACGCTTTTCGTCTGGCGGAAAAGCCAGCACGCTGGTGATCTTGCAATCGCTTCACGCGCAGCAAGAAATGCTGGAAGAGGTCACCGCGACTTTTGCGTGGGTCATCCCCATCGCTCTCTTGCTCGCCAGCGTGGGCGGTTACTTTCTCGCGCGCAAAAGCCTGGCTCCGGTGGTGGCCATGAGCACTCAAGCCGGACGCATCGGCGCGGCCAATCTGCACGAGCGTCTGGCAGTGCAGAATGACAGAGACGAAATGGGTCACCTGGCACAATCGTTCAATAGCCTGCTGGACCGTCTCAGCCAGTCTTTCGAACGCCAGCAGCGCTTCATGGCCGATGCATCACATGAACTGCGTACGCCTGTGGCAATTTTGCGCGGTGAATCGGAGGTCGCTCTTTCGCAACAGGCTCGTTCCCTGGAGGAGTACCGGGAATCGCTGGGAGTGCTTCATCACGAAGCTGAGCGGCTCACGCACATCGTGGAAGATCTCTTCACCCTTACGCGTGCCGACGCCGGTCAGTATCCCCTCCAACCAGGCGACTTCTACCTCGACGAACTTGTAGCCGAGTGCGTGCATTCCGCGAGAACGCTGGCGCTTGCAAAAAAGATTTCTCTGAATTTCGAGGAAGCGCTCGAGTTTCCCATCCACGCCGATGAGTCCCTGCTGCGCCGCATGATCCTCAATTTGCTGGATAACGCCATAAAATACACCTCGGAGGGTGGCCGCGTCACCGTGACCTGCGCCAACACAATGCACGAATATGTTTTAAGCATCGCGGATACTGGAGGAGGAATCCCCGCGGATCTGCAGCCGCGCATTTTCGAGCGATTTTTCCGCGCGGACAAAGCCCGTTCGCGGGCAGAAAACGACGGCGGTGGCGCCGGGCTGGGACTGTCCATTTCCCGCTGGATCGCTGAGGCACACCACGGCCGTTTGGAGCTTACGCGATCTGACTCGGCTGGAAGCACCTTCACCGCTTACCTCCCCGGACCAGCATCGCCTTCCGCATCAAGCAGTTAATCCTCTGTTTATGTTCGCCTAGCTAGGTTAGATTCTTCCTTGCCGTGCGCCTGTTTGGTCCGGCCCAGGAGTCTAGATTTTATGAAATCGTGCCGCATGCTCGTTCTGTTCTGGGTCTCGGTTGCCGCCCTTTTCTTGGTTTCCTCGCGGAGGGCCGCTGCCCAGGAAATGCCACCTCCCGCGAGCACTTCAGCTGTGCAGCAGACACCAACCAGGGCATCGCAAATTCTTCGCCTGACGCTGGATGATGCTCTTGCCAGGGCCAGGAAGAACAGCACGCAATTTCTAGCAGCGCAGACCGACGCCGCCATTGCGCGCCAGGATCGCTACCAGGCGGGAGCCGCGCTTCTTCCCAGCGTCACCTATAATAATCAGGCGATCTCGACCAGCGTCAGCAAGGGTACCCTCAGCTTCATTGCGAACAACGGTCCACACGAATACCTAAGCCAAGCCAACGTGCATGAGTCTATCGATCTCGTCTCAATTTCTGCTTTTAGGCGGGCATCTGCGGCGTCTGCTCTTGCAAAGGCACGCGCGGAGATTGCTTCGCGCGGGCTGGTCGTCACCGTTGTGCAGAGCTACTATGCCGTCGCAGCCGCACAGCTGAAGCTGGAAGCTGCAAAGAAAAATGGAGACGAGGGCGACCGCTTCCTGAAATTGACCCAAGATCTCGAAAAGGGCGGGGAAGTCGCGCATTCCGACGTCATCAAGGCGGAGTTGCAGATGCAGGACCGTCGTCGGCAGCTGCTCGAAGCGCAGCTCGGGCTCCTGAACGCCCGGCTCGATTTTGCGGTGCTGATCTTTCCCGATTTCAACGACAACTTTGAACTTGCCGAAGATCTTCATGCGAGCGTTGCTCTCCCAACCCTCGCAGAAGTGCAGCAGCGAGCGGCCCGGGACAATCCCGACGTTCGCGCCGCCCTGGCTGCCGTGCAGCAAGCGGGACACGACGTTACCGGCGCGCGTGGCGGATATCTGCCTTCGCTCAGCTTCGATTATTGGTACGGAATCGATGCCGCGCAGTTTGCGGTGAACGGTCTGAATGGAGTTTCGAATCTGGGTTCTGCGGCTGCGGCCACCGTGAATATCCCCATCTGGAACTGGGGCGCCACGCAAAGCCGCATCAAGCAGGCTGAACTGCGGCGCACGCAGGCGCAAAGCGAGCTCTCCCTCGCCCAGCGCAAGCTCCTCGCTGAAATAAAATCTCTCTACGCCGAAGCGGAAACCGCTCTAAACGAGCTCAGCGGCCTCAGCCGTTCGGCCGAACTGTCTGGCGAAAGCCTGCGTCTTACGACGCTTCGCTACAAGGGCGGCGAAGCCACCGTATTGGAAGTCGTGGACGCGCAGACCACCTTTGCGCAAGCCAACACCGCCTATCAAGATGGAGCCGTGCGCTATCGCGTGGCCCTGGCAAATTTGCAAACACTGACGGGGGTTCTGACAACTCCATGAAGCTAACGATGAACACTACTTTAAAACTTCTCCGCAATCGCATAGTTCTTTTCTGCGCCATCGCTGCGGCATTCTTCCTTGCGGGTGGCTGCGACAAGGCCGAAAAAGAAAAGGAGCCCGTGGTCTCCGTGCAGGCCACGCCTGTGCAGCGTGGCCCGATCTCCCAGGTAGTTTCCGCTGATGCCGTGGTGTTTCCGTTGGAGCAAGCCGCGGTCGCCCCGAAGATCAGCGCGCCTATCAAAAAATTCTATGTGCAGCGCGGCACGCACGTTAAGAAAGGACAATTGCTTGCCGAATTGGAGAACAAAGACCTGTCAGCTGCGGCGGAGTCCAGCAAAGGCGACTTCGAACAAGCTGACGCCAGCTACGTGACCATCGTTGGCGCCAGTCTCCCTCAGCAGATTCAAAAGGCGGAGCTCGACGCTGTCGCCGCTAAGTCCAACTTCGATGCGCAACAAAAAGTCTACGAGAGCCGCAAAGAATTGTTCCAGCAAGGAGCCATTCCTCGCAGAGACATGGACTCCGCCGAAGTTGCCTTTCTCCAGGCCCGCAGCCAAAACGAACAAGCCCAGAAACAACTCGCGGATCTGCAGCGCGTTGGAAAACAGCAGACACTCAAGTCCGCCGAAGGCTCTCGCATGTCGGCAGAAGCTCGCATGAGGGGCGCCCAGGCGCAGCTAAGTTATTCCAGAATTACCAGTCCCATTGATGGCGTTGTGACCGATCGCCCGCTTTACGAAGGAGATCCCGCCACCGCCAATCAGCCGATCCTCACGGTGATGAACATATCCCGTCTCATCGCCAAGGCCCACGTTCCGCAATCCGAAGCCGCGCTTCTGAGAGTGGGCAACTCCGCGGAGCTGAAAATTCCCGGCCTCGATGAACCCATCAAAGGCCGCGTCAGCTTGGTCAGCCCCGCTCTCGATCCCGGCAGCACCACGATTGAAGTGTGGGTGGAAGCGACAAAGCCCGACCCGGCGCTGAAACCCGGCATGAGTGTGCAACTTTCCATGACCGCAAAAACTCTGAATGACGCCATTGTTGTCCCCACTGCCGCCGTATTCAAAAACGCTGAAGGAGCCGACTATGTCCTCCTCGTCGGCTCGGATGAAAAGGCTCATCAAAAGATTGTTCGGCTGGGAATTCGCAATTCAGATCTCACGCAAATCGCGAGCGGCGTTAATCCTGGAGATCCGGTCATCACCACCGGCGGCTACGCTGTTCCGGATGGCACGCAAATTAAGATTGAAAAGCCAGGCGCCGGGGAAAAGGAAGCGGCTGACAAAGACGAAAAAGACGCGGGGAAAGGCGAGACGGCTGACAAAGACGACTCGGCTAAGAAGCCCAACAAAGCCAGCGAAAAGGCAGCGCCCCCGAAGAAGGCTGCTCCGAAAGGCACGGAGTAACTTCGCATGGATTCTACTCCCATTGTGGGCGGCGCCGGCCCGTCAGGTAAGCGGAACAATTCATCCACACCCTGGTTCCATCGGCTCTCGAGTCCCATCCTGTTCCTGACCATCAGCTTGGCGCTTGTGGGAGGCTATCTCGCCCTTACCATCCCCATCTCCGTATTTCCAAATACCGACTTTCCGCGCGTCGTTGTGGGAGTGGACAACGGGGTTATGCCCATCGACCAGATGCTGGTCACCATCACGCGTCCCATTGAAGAAGCAGTGAACAGTGTCCCGGGCCTCAAGAAGGTTACTTCTGTCACCAGTCGTGGTTCCGCGGAGGTCGATCTGTTCTTCGACTGGAACTCCGACATGATTTTGACGTTGCAGCGCGTGGACGCAGTCGTCGCTCGTTTGCAGGCCGATCTTCCACCTACCTCAAAGGTGGAAACACACCGGCTGACCTTCGCGGTCTTCCCCATCATTGGTTACAGCCTGACATCCGACACGGTCCCTCCGAACAAGCTCTGGGAGATCGCCAACTACGATCTTAAACCACGCCTCAACCGGCTGGACGGAGTTTCAACCGTCATCATACAGGGCGGCCGCGTTCCCGAATTTCAAGTGTCACCGGATCCCGCGCGCCTCCTTGCTGCGGGGATCACCGTCCCGGACATTTTGGAAGCCATCAAGCGCACGAATCTCATTGATTCGCCTGGCTTGATCGAACACAGTCACCAGCTTGTTTTGGGCCTCATTAGCGGGCAGGTGCGCACTCCGGAACAGATCGCGCAAATTGTTGTCAAAAGTTCCTCGGCGGGTATTCCCATACGTCTGGGCGACATCGCAAAAATTGCGCCGTCGGTCGCCCCCGTCTATACCATGGTGACCGCCAACGGTAAACCCGCCGTGCTTCTCAACGTGAATCGCCAGCCCGAGAGCAACACCCTGGACGTCGCAAACGAAGTTCACGCGCTCATCCAGCAACTCACCCCGAGTTTGCCTCCCGGAGTTCATCTCGAGCCGTTTTACGATCAATCGACGATCGTCCACGACTCCATCGCCAGCGTCCGCGATGCCGTGCTCATCGGCATTTTGCTCTCTTCGGTCATCCTGGTGTTGTTCCTGCGCGATTGGGGAACTTCGCTGGTGGCGGGCTTGGTCATACCCGTAACTCTGCTCATCACTTTCATCGTCTTGAAGATGACCAATCAGAGTTTCAATCTCATGACTTTGGGCGGCCTCGCAGCCGCCGTTGGCTTGGTCATCGACGATGCCATCGTGGTCCTCGAGAATATTGTCCTGCACCGCGATGCCGGGCAAAGTCGCTTCCAGGCCATCCAGAGCGCCCTGCGCGAACTGACTATTCCCCTCATCGGCTCGACTATTACCCCCATTGTCGTCTTTCTTCCCCTTATCTCCATTACCGGAGTCACCGGGACTTTTTTCCGTGCCCTCGCCGTCACCATGACCGTTTCTTTGGCCACTTCGCTCATTCTGGCCTTGTCTTGGACGCCCACCCTCAGTCAGTACCTGGTTCGCCGCAAAGAAGCTCCCGGCGCTGTGGCTGACTCCGCCGGTCCCGACATGTCCGCTCTGCTCGCCGCGGAAGAAGCGCATCTCACCGGCTTTTTCGGACGCATCGTGGAGTTTTATGTTCGGACCATGCGCGCCATTTTGAAACGACCTTGGGTGCTGGTCGCAAGCTCCGTCTTGGTCATCGCTCTGTCTGTTTTGTGCTACCGCTTTCTCGGCACGGATTTCCTCCCGGCAATGGACGAAGGAGGATTCATTCTTGACTACTTCACGCCACCGGGCAGCTCGCTCACCGAGTCCAATCGCATCCTGCTGCACATTGAGGAAATTCTCAAGTCCACGCCCGAGGTCGAGAACACTTCCCGCCGCACCGGCATGCAACTGGGCCTGGCCGCCGTCACCGAAGCGAACAATGGGGATTTCACCGTCAGACTGAAGAAAGTCCGCAAGCGCGATATTGACGACATCATTGCCGATATTCGATCCGAGATTGAGTCAACCGAGCCCGGCACCAAGGTTGAGTTCATTCAGCTCCTGCAGGACATGATCGGCGACTTGACCAGCCAGCCCGAGCCGGTTGTCATCAAACTTTTTGCCCAGGATGGCAGGCTCCTGAATGAAACTGCTCCGCGCGTCGCCGAAGCGCTCGATAAAATCAAGATCGCGGGAAATGCCCATCCGGTGGTAGACGTTCTGAATGGCGTCGAAAATACCATTAGCGGTCCAGCCGTAACCTACCAGGTGAATCCTACGATTGCCGCGCGCGCGGGCTTCACTCCCGAGGAAGTGGCCGTTGATGCTTCCGCCATTCTCGAAGGCGAACCTGCCGCAACCCCGGTGATTCTCAATGACCGCGCCTACACCGTTCGCATTCGCTTTCCCGAACAAAACCGCTCCTCGCTCGACAGCATGAGCAATGCTTTGTTGACAAGCTCTACGGGACGCACCGCCACGCTCGGCTCCCTGGCCACCCTCAGCATGGACCCCGGTCAGACGGAAATCCGCCGCGAGAACTTGCAGCGCCTCGTGCAAGTCACCGGACGCTTCGAGGGTGTGGACCTGGGCACCGGCATTGCCGCGGTGCAGAAAAGCGTCGGCAATTTGCACTTGCCTTCGTCCATCCGCGTCGAATATGGCGGCCTCTATGCCGAAGAACAGAAATCATCCGGTGATTTGCTGATGGTATTATTTTTGGCGCTCCTGCTCCTGTTTGCTGTCTTGCTTTTCGAATTTCGCACTTTCTCCGCGCCTACCGCGATTCTGGCCTCCGCCTTGCTCTCCAGCTTTGGCGGCTTTTTGGCGCTGCTGATCACCAATACCTCCTTCAATGTCGCTTCTCGCATGGGCATGATCATGGTCATCGGCATCGTGGCCAAGAATGGCATTCTTCTCTTGGACGCCGAGCACCGCTTCCGCGAACTCGGCTTCTCCGCAGAAGAAGCCATGATCCAGGCCGGCCGCCGCCGCCTGCGCCCTATTGCCATGACCGCGCTGGCCACCATCGCGGGCATGCTGCCACTAGCTTTCGGTATCGGTGCCGGTTCCGCCATGCTCAAGCCTCTTGCCATCGCCGTCGTCGGCGGCATCCTCAGCTCGATGGTTCTTTCTCTCATCTTTACGCCCGCGATTCATTACTACCTGCGGCCCAGAGCACTCGCCCAGGGTTAATCCAACCCTCTGAAAACTTGTTGGCTGAATCTCGCTGTCCCGGCGAACCGCTAACTTCCGCGTTTTACATCCTTCTCATTCGTCATTCATCTGCGAGTCACAAATCTCACGTTTACTCGTCTTCGCCGCGCCTTCGGGGTGTACTTGGAAATCTGATCGCTGAAATCCCCTGTCGAAGGTGAACTTTGCAGACAGTTCGCCCCCATGACCGTGAGTTCTTTGCAATTCAAATTTGAAGGAGTCTCCATGCGAAGATTTTGCGCTTTTCTGTTCGTTCTAGCCTGCTCGCTCTCGCTTATCCCAGGTGCCCAGGCGCAGTCGGGAAAAGGCACGATCGCCGGACGCGTCACGGATAGTTCGAGTGGCGCCCTGATTGGCGCCCAAGTTACCGTCCAGCCCACGGGTGTCAGCGTCGTTTCCGACGCTCGCGGTCAGTTCTTCATCAACGACCTTGAGCCTGGAAGCTATACCGTCACGATTACGTACGTTGGTTTCGAGGCCTTCACGCAAACATTGAACGTCGCTGCCGGCCAGGCCGCGAACGTCGAGGCGAAGCTCGAGGTGGAGTCCCAGAACCTTAAAGTCTTGGTCACCGCCGAGCGCGCCTCCGGCGAAGCTGAGGCCGTCAACCGCGAGCTCACCGCCGACAACATCGTGCAGGTGCTGCCCTCGGAAGTGATTCGCAGCCTGCCTAACGCCAACATGGCCGACGCCCTCGGCCGTTTGCCCAGTGTGACTATTGAACGCGATGAAGGCGAAGGCAAATACGTGCAGATTCGAGGAACCGAGCCACGCCTTGCTAACCTCACCATCGACGGCATCAATACTCCTTCTCCGGAGTCCGGCGTGCGCCAAATTAAACTGGATGCCATTCCCGCCGACATCGTCGAGTCTGTGGAAATCAACAAGACCTTGCAAGCCAACATGGACGCCGATGGTATCGGCGGTTCCGTGAATCTGGTCACCAAGACTGCGGGTGAGCGTCCTACCGTCAACATTAGCGGGATGGGTGGATACACCCCCATTATCAACGGTCGCGGCCTCGTTGAAACCGCCGGCACTGTCGGGCAGCGTTTCGGCGCCAACAAGCGCTTCGGCGCGCTAATTGGGGGCACCTACGACTGGAATGGCCGCGGCATTGACGATCTCGAGCCTGTACCGGATCTCGCTACATTTCAGGATGGGACCACCGCGCGCTACTTCGAAGCCATCGACGTCCGGGAATATCGCTACTACCGCAGCCGCTGGGGGCTCGCGGGAAGTCTCGACTACAAGCCGTCAGATGGGTCGACCATCTACATCCGCGGTCTTTACTCCGACTTCAAGAATTACGGTGACCGCTGGGTCTATTCGTTCACGGACAACACGCAAGGTATCAAGCTGCTTGGTTCCAACGGCTGCGCCACCGATCCCATTACTGGGCTCACGACGGCGCCCTGCACTGGCGTTCCATCCTTCAACGACCAGATCCGCCGGCCCGATTATGGCATCGGGAGCATCTTGCTAGGCGGAAAGCATGTGCTCGCAACCACCTGGTACGCCTGGGATATTTCTGCGGCTCGTTCCCGCCAGGTGGGCCAAGTTGGCGACCGCACAGCATCTTTTAACGCGGACGGTGTGGCCAGCAGTTCCTGCCAATATGACTTGGCGAACACCAAGAGCCTCTATCTTCCCCGGTGGACTCCCGCCTGCTTCACGGAAGCGTACACCAACCAGAGCAATTTCCCTTTGAACCGCATGCAGATAAACAATGGGCTCACGGCACAATTGAATCTCCAGGGCTCCGGCGCTGCGGCCAAGCGCTATCATCTGGGCTCCCACCTATCCACGATCGAAATCGGCGGCAAATTCCGCAACGCTCATAAATTCGCGAACACGTCGACGGACAACTTCTTCCCCACTGGAGCCGGGCGTACTATCTTGTTGTCGGATTTCACCAGCAAGTTAACGAATAACAATTACTACAACGCAGCATACAAATTGGGGCCCAACCCCAGTTTCACTGACATTAACAACGCATTTGTTTCCGACCACTCCGCTAATCCGTCCAATTACTCGCAGCAGCACGACGTTTCGAGCCAATTCGACTTGGTTGAGAAAGTTAGTGCGGGCTATCTGATGAATACCATCGATTTCAGAAAAGTCCGCTTGGTGGCTGGTGTCCGCTTTGAGGGGACCGATCTTAATGCTGCTGCCCCTGTCGTCGACCCTGACGGCAATTTCCTTGGAACTACCAGTAAGTTCAACGGTTCCTATGTGAAAGTGTTGCCGAGTGCCTCTCTCCGGTTTGCTCTTGCGAACGATACAAACCTGCGCCTGATCTACAGCCGCGGCTTTTCCCGTCCCGATCCACAAGACATCGCTCAGGCGGTGAGCAAAGATACCTCTGTCACTCCAAACGTAATCTCGCTCGGAAATCCCAATCTCAAAGCGGAGACGGCAGACAACGTGGATGTGCTATTCGAGCATTACCTGAATCCCTTCGGAGTCATCACGGCCGGCTACTTTTACAAGAACCTTGTCGATCCCATCGTGATCCACCAATGCAGTCCGCCGGCGACCTGTCAGCCCTTTCCGGGGGCCATCGTAAAGCAGCCAGTCAATGCCGGCAGCGCTTGGTTAAACGGCTTCGAGGTTGCCTATCTGCAACACCTCACCTTCATGCCCGGCGCCTTCGCTGGTCTGGGCATCTCCGCAAACTACGGCTATACCGCTTCGCGCACTTCCTTCGGGCACGATTTCAGCCGCACGGATCATCCTCGGTTGGTGCGCAATGCGCCCCACACTTGGAACGTTAGCCCCACCTACGATCGCGGCCGCATTTCGATCCGCATAGGACTTTCCTATAACGCTCAAAATATTGCTGGTTATGGGGATCCCGGCACTGGGCCGACCGGCGACAACTTCTTCTATCCCCACCTGCAATTCGATGCTCAAGGTAGCGTCAAAATGGGCCGCGGCCTGAGTTTTGTCATGTACGGGCTCAACATCAACAATGAGGTCTTCGGTTTTTACAACGGCAGCCCCCAATACATGGTCCAGCGCGAATTCTACAAGCCCACCATCGCCGCAGGTATGCGCTGGTCGCCCCTGCATGAAAAATAACCACGCACGCGTTGCCGTGGTGGAGCATTCCTTCTGCGTTCGCCACGCCCGCCATTTTAAGCGGCCACAATTGCCTATTGACCGGCCTTACTGCATGTGGTACTGTACTCAGCGGATAAGGAACTGCAATCTTCTACTGGCTGGGGCTTCTGTGCTTCTTTTGTTTGTTCTAGGCCCGTCCTTTTCGAGCAAGACTGACAGCCTGCGGTCGGGCAACCCCGCGTGTTAAGTTATTTAGAATCAACACTTCCATGAGGCATCACAAGTGTGTTGATTCTAAAGAACTTGCGGAATTGCTAAACCTTTTAGATGCAACACTTACAAAAAACATAGGGGCGCCGTCCTGTTATTGTTAACTAGAAACTCGCTCTGAAAAGAACGGCCTTTTTCAGCTGCTTGAATTTCTGCGAGGAACTTAATCCTGACTGCGAGGTTCACTTGAAATCCACACTGATGGTGGCGATTCTCATCGCCGGATCCTTTCTTGGCTTTGTCTCCCACTCCGCAATTCGCTCGGGCGCATTCGCGGCCAACGATCAGTCCGTGGTTCTCGTCGGTGCGGGCGACATCGCCGATTGCAAGGATCTTACCGGCGCGGAAGCCACCGCCAAGCTCCTCGACCAACTCGCTGGCACCGTCATGGCTGTCGGCGACCTCGCCTATCCGGATGGCAGCAAGGAGAATTTCGCCTGTTACGACAAGACTTGGGGTCGCGCAAAATCCCGCACCCGGCCTGCCCCCGGCAATCACGAATTTCATGCTGCCGGCGCCTCCCCGTACTTCGACTATTTTGGCGCCACTGCCGGTGACCCGAAGACCGGCTACTACAGCTACGAACTGGGAGCCTGGCACATCATTGTGCTGAATAGCGAATGCAAGGATGTCGGCGGCTGTGAACCCGGTTCGCCGCAGGAAAGATGGCTGCGCTCCGATCTCGCCGCCCATCCTGCCGCGTGCAAGTTAGCCTACTGGCACAAGCCGCTCTTCAGTTCGGGCGGCGCCCACGGCAACGACCTCACTGTGAAGCCGCTTTTCCAGGCGCTCTACGATGCCCACGCCGACGTGGTTGTCGGCGGCCACGACCATGATTACGAACGCTTTGCCCCGCAGAATCCCGATGGCGCCGCTGATCCCGCAAACGGCATTCGCGAATTTGTCGTTGGTACCGGCGGCAAGAACCATCGCCCCTTCCGCGAATCAAAGCTCAACAGCGAAGTTCGCGATGCCACCGCCTTTGGTGTCTTGAAACTCACGCTCAAGCCCAAGAGCTATGACTGGCAATTCATTCCCGAAGCCGGGAAGATCTTCACCGATTCCGGCACCGGCGCCTGCCACTAAGTTCAGATTTCTGAGTCTGTCCTATTTCTTCTTCTTCGCTGGAGCGGCCGGGCTCTCCGGCATCGCCATCGACATGGGCGTCGTAGCGCCCGCCGTAAGCTCTTTCTTCACCGGTTCTGTAATCTTGTCCGCGTTTTTGACCAATACGGCCACCTGCCAGATCTGCGTTTCCGTCAACTGCCCCTTGAATCCAGGCATCCCCGACATGCGTATCCCGTTTTCCACCTTCCAGTACGATTCCCACGCATCATCGTCTGTCACCCCTATGCCATGAAAGAGTTGCGGTGGCGCAGGATACATTCCCGCCTGGATCGCGCCCTTGGGCTCATCCGGAAGACCATGGCACACCGCGCACTGTTCTTTATAAACCTTTGCTCCAGATACCATGTTGGTTTCATCCGCCGCTACCTGCGGCGCCGGGTGCGGCAGTTTATCCAAATAGGCATGCAATCCCACCCGTGCAAGTGTCTTTTCAAACGGAATCGGTGGCGCCGAAGTCGCTACCGGGGCGCGCCCCGAAGAAAAATAGAAGTAAATACATCCCGCGACCAGCGCCACTCCCAGCAAAATTCCCAGGATTGAACCCTTTAACATGTAGTTTATCTCTCCTAATTCTTCCGATTCACCGATCCGTCTCTCTAGCCAGCATCGTGCCGCGACAGTCTACTTTTTCCCAGCCATTTCTGCATCCCTCAATTTGAGGGCCCCCCCGCTTGCCATCCGGCCTCAACCTCCCAGAAGTCCGGCAGATACCCACGCCGGTACCCATAGTTACTCCCAAGCTCCTCGTAACCATTCTCCTCCAAGAGCCGTCTTATCTAGGCACAGGCAAGGTTTTCCGATAGGCTGCCGGTACCAGACGCCGCAGCCCAAGCGTCTGGTTGCGATTGCCCTGCTTTCGGCAGACTCTCTCGCACAGCGCTATTCATGTCAGGAGCGAACGAATGGGCCAGACCAAGTCCATAGAGCTTCCCGAACCCGGCACACACGCCGCGTCCGTCGCAGCGTCTTCCAAAAGCCGCTGGTGGCTCTGGGTCCTCGTTCTTGCTGCTATCGCCGTTGGTGGCTGGTATTACCGCAACTCGCGCAGCGCCGGCTCTGCAGCCGACGCTGCTGCCCCCGGAGCACCGAGCAAGGGTAAGGGAGGTTTCAGCGCAGGCGGCGTGGTTGTGCCAGTCGTCGTGGCCACCGCCCAGCGTGGCGACTTACCCGTTTATTTCAATGGCCTCGGCACAGTCACTGCCTTCAACACCGTTACGGTTCGCAGCCTCGAACGATTTAAATTACTCTTTAAGGAAGGCGTGATCCCGCAGCAGCAGCTTGACACTCAGGCAGCGTTGGTTGGGCAGTTCGATGGCGCCATCGCGTCGGACCAAAGCCAGGTTGACAACGCGAAGCTGCAACTCACGTATTCCCGCATCACCTCACCGATCAGCGGCCGCATCGGTCTCCGCCTCGTCGACGTTGGCAACATCGTGCATGCTTCCGACACCATTGGACTCTTAGTCATCACCCAGCTCCAGCCGATATCGGTGATTTTCAGCCTGCCACAGGATCAGCTTCCTGACGTGAACAGCAAGCTCCGTTCCGGCGTGCAACTCGTCGTCGATGCGTACGACCGCGACGACACCGCGAAAATTGCCAGCGGGAAACTTCAAACCATCGACAATCAGATTGATCTGACCACTGGAACGTACAAGCTCAAATCCATCTTTTCCCCAACCAGTTTGTCAACGTTCACCTTCTTGTCGATACCAAGCGCAATCTCACCATCGTCCCCGCCGCAGCTATTCAGCGCGGCCCGCAGGGTACTTATCTATATGGAGTCAAGGACGCAGTCGCGAAGATATATCCCGTAACCATCGCTCAAACGACCGGGAACAACGTTGGCTTGAGCGTCGGTTTGAATCCGGGCGACATGGTGGTTATCGATGGTCAGGACAAACTTCAGGATGGAACCAAGGTCAATCCCAGCCCGGCAAACGGTTCGAATGGCGCGGGCCGCGGTTCAGCATCTCCGTCTCCTGCTCAAGGTGCGCCACAAAAGGGGAGCCCCTCGAAGGGCCGTGCCGGAGGATCTCCGCGATGAGTCCGTCACGGCCGTTCATTCTGCGGCCGGTCGCCACCACCCTCTTGATGGTCGGCGTCCTTCTCGTTGGTTGGGTGGCTTTCCGGCAATTGCCCATCTCGGCGTTGCCGCAAGTCGATTACCCCACGATTCAAGTACAAACGTTTTATCCCGGCGCCAGCCCTGAAGTAATGGCTTCTTCGGTTACGGCTCCTCTCGAGCGCCAATTCGGACAAACTCCCGGCTTGAATCAGATGACCTCCACGAGTTCCTTCGGGAGCTCGATGATCACGCTGCAATTCAATTTGGACCTGAATATCGACGTGGCCGAGCAACAAGTCCAAGCGGCCATCAACAGCGCTTCCAATCTTCTCCCGCAGGGACTTCCCAATCCGCCGATCTACAGCAAGATCAATCCCGCGGACGCGCCCATCCTTACCCTCGCGCTGACATCGAAGTCACTTCCGCTATCCAAGGTCGAAGACCTGGCGGACACCACGCTCGCGCAAAAAATTTCTCAGCTCAGTGGAGTTGGTCTCGTAAGTATCAGCGGCGGCCAGCGCCCGGCAGTGCGCATCCAAGCGAATCCCACGGCGCTGGCTTCTTACGGCCTGAGTCTCGAAGACTTGCGCACCGCACTCGGCCAGGCCAACGTCGACCAGGCCAAAGGCACATTTGACGGTTTGCATCAGGCTTACACCATCGGCGCGAACGATCAGCTGATTTCCAGCGATAGCTACCGCCCGCTGATTATTGCTTACCGCAACGGCGCGGCCGTGCGGCTGACCGACGTGGCTACGGTTATCGACGGAGTGGAAAATACCAAGCAGGCCGCGTGGGCCAATCGCGATCCCGCCGTGATTCTCAATATTCAACGGCAGCCCGGCGCGAACATTATTGCCGTGGTCGACCGTGTAAAAAAACTTCTTCCGCAACTGCAAGCCGCGTTGCCCGCTGCCGTCCAGGTGGATATTCTCACCGACCGCACCACCACGATTCGCGCGTCCGTCGATGATGTGCAATTCACGCTGGTGCTGACCGTCGCGCTCGTGGTGATGGTAATTTTTCTTTTTCTCCGCAGTATCCGGGCCACCATCATTCCCAGCATTGCCGTTCCGCTTTCTCTGATCGGCACTTTCGGCGTGATGTATCTTCTCGGCTACAGCCTCAACAACCTTTCGCTGATGGCGCTGACCATTTCGACGGGCTTTGTCGTCGACGACGCCATCGTCATGATCGAAAACATCAGCCGCTACATCGAGGAAGGCGAATCGCCGCTCCAGGCCGCGCTCAAGGGCTCCGAACAGATTGGTTTCACAATTGTTTCGCTCACCGTTTCGCTGATCGCTGTGCTCATCCCACTTCTTTTTATGGGCGATATCGTTGGCCGCTTGTTCCGCGAATTTGCCGTCACGCTGGCCGTCACCATCTTGGTCTCCGCGTTTGTTTCGCTGACGCTGACTCCGATGATGTGCGCCAAGCTTCTCCGGCATCAGAAAAAAGAAGACGAGGGCTGGTTCTACCGCAAGTCCGAAGACGCTTTTAATTCCGTCATCGCATTTTACGGCCGCACGCTGCAATTCGTGCTCCGGTTTCGCACGACCACTCTCGTGGTCACGGTCGCGACTCTGGTCGGCACAATTCTTCTCTACGTTTACGTTCCAAAAGGATTTTTCCCCGTTCAGGATACAGGCGTGATTCTGGGTGTCTCCGAAGGCCCGCAAAACGTTTCCTTCGCAGCCATGGCCCGCCGCCAGCAAGCTCTCGCCGATGTGATTCTCAAAGAGGAAGCAGTGGAAAGCCTTTCCTCGTTTATCGGCGTCGACGGCACGAACACCACGCTGAACAGCGGCCGCATCCAGATCAATCTCAAACCGTTGGCCCAGCGCAAAATCAACGCTTCCGATGTCATCCGCCGCCTGCAGCCCGCGCTCGCCAAAGTCGATGGCGTCTCGCTTTTCCTCCAGCCGATCCAGGACCTGACTGTGGAAGACCGCGTCAGCCGCACGCAATTCCAGTACAGCCTTGAAGATGTCGATGCCAAAGAACTCGCTTACTGGACTCCGCGCTTCATCGACAAATTGAAATCGCTTCCGGAACTTCGCGACGTCGCCAGCGACCAGTTGAATCAGGGCCTCGTCGCTTCCATCACCATCGACCGCGACTCCGCCGCGCGCCTCGGCGTTCTTCCCGCCGACATTGACAACACGCTTTACGACGCTTTTGGCCAGCGGCAGGTCTCCACGATTTTTACCCAACTCAATCAATATCACGTGGTCATGGAAGTCGATCCGCAGTTCCAGCAGGATCCTGATTCGCTGAAAAACATTTACGTAAAATCTTCCAACGGCACGCAGGTCCCGCTCAGCGCCTTCACGCGCTTTGATCCTGGCGACTCCGCTCTCGCTCTCAATCATCAAGGCCAGTTTCCAGTCGTCACACTCTCGTTCAATCTGGCTCCCAATGGGGCCCTGGGCGACGCCGTGAACGCCATCAACGCCGCAAAGCAGGAATTGAATATGCCGCCGAGCATTCAGGCCACTTTCCAAGGCACGGCGGCTGCTTTTCTCAAGTCCCTGGCCAATGAACCCATCCTCATCCTGGCTGCTCTCGTAACTGTTTACATCGTTCTCGGCATTTTGTACGAGAGCTACATTCATCCGATCACCATTCTCTCCACGCTGCCGTCAGCGGGCGTCGGCGCGATTCTCGCGCTGCTCCTCTGTCACACGGAATTCAGCGTCATCGCGCTGATCGGAATTATCCTGCTCATCGGCATCGTCAAGAAAAACGCCATTATGATGATTGACTTCGCGCTGGAAGCCGAGCGCAAGGAAGGAAAGGCTCCGCTCGACGCCATCTACGAAGCATGCCTGCTGCGTTTCAGGCCCATCATGATGACCACCATGGCCGCTCTGCTGGGCGGCCTGCCGCTGGCGCTCGGCGCGGGCGTCGGCTCTGAATTGCGCCGGCCCCTCGGCATCACCATCGTTGGCGGTCTGATTCTCAGCCAGTTGCTGACGCTTTACACCACGCCGGTTGTTTATCTCGCATTCGATTGGCTCGGACGCCGCTTCGCGTTTCACGTCGGCAATCCCATCGAAGAGCCGGCCACCGGAGATTAGCAAGTGAACTTTTCCTCAAACTTCTCCGCGCCCTTCATCCGACGGCCTGTTGCCACGTCGCTGATCACCATTGCTATTTTTCTGTCCGGAGCTGTCGCATTTCGTTTCTTGCCAGTCGCTCCACTTCCGCAAGTCGATTTCCCAACCATTGGTGTGGGAGCCGGTTTGCCTGGAGCGAGTCCCGAGACCATGGCCTCGGCCGTTGCTACGCCGCTCGAGCGGCAGTTCAGCCGCATCGCCGGCGTCACTCAAATGACTTCTTCGAGCGGTCTGGGCTCCACAAACGTTACGCTGCAATTCGATCTCAATCGTGACATTAACGCTGCCGCCCGCGATGTTCAGGCCGCTATCAACGCCGCTCGCAGCCAGCTTCCCGCCGATCTTCCTGGCCAGCCCAGCTACCGAAAGTTCAACCCTGCCGACGCACCCATCATGCTTCTTTCCCTGACGTCCGATAACATTCCCGCCGCGCAGATCTACGACGCGGCGGATTCCATCCTTGCTCAGAAGCTCGCGCAAGTCGAAGGCGTCGGCCAGGTGGGTGTGTTCGGTAGCTCACGTCCCGCCGTGCGTGTCGAAGCCAACCCCTATCAGTTGAACAGCTACGGAATCAGCCTCGAACAAGTTCGCAAGTCACTCCAGGCTGCCAACGCGAACCTGGCAAAAGGCGCGCTCTCCGATTCCGCGCAAACCTGGGCTATCTTCGATACCGACCAGCTTTTCAAGGCTTACGAGTATCAGCCCCTCATCGTCGCCGGCCACCAGGGCGCTCCTGTTCGTTTGCGCGACATCGCCGAAGTGGTCGATTCCCTCGAAGACAACCGTAATCTGGGCCTGTCAGGAGGGAAGCGAGCAGTCCTCTTGGCTATCAATCGCCAGCCCGCGGCCAACATGATTGAGACCGTGGATCGCATCAATGCCGTTCTTCCACAACTTCGCGCTTCGATTTCGCCTTCGCTGCACCTGAACATCGCCGTCGACCGCACGACGACAATTCGCTCTTCTGTCCATGATGTCGAAATTGCGATGATCATCTCGATCATCCTGGTGATTTTCGTGGTCTTTGCATTCCTCCGGAACGTCTGGGCCACCATCATCCCCAGTGTCGCCGTTCCGCTCTCGCTCATCGGCACGTTTGGCGTGATGTATCTTGGCCACTACAGCCTGGACAATCTTTCGCTGATGGCTCTCACCATCTGTACCGGCTTCGTCGTTGATGATGCCATCGTGGTCATCGAGAACATCACCCGTCACATCGAAGCCGGCATGCAGCCCTATGAAGCGGCGATGAAAGGCGCGAGTGAAATCGGATTCACCGTTCTTTCCATGAGTACTTCGCTTGTGGCTGTCTTTATCCCTATTCTTCTTATGGGTGGGATCGTGGGCCGGCTTTTCCGCGAGTTCGCGGTGGTTCTCAGCGTGGCCATTGGCGTCTCACTTCTGATTTCTCTTTCCACGACGCCAATGATGTGCGCGCGCTTCCTTCGCCACGAAACGGGCCGGCACAATCGTTTGTATCGGTTTTCCGAAAACGCCTTCAATCGCCTGCTACGCACCTACGATGTTTCCCTTCGCTGGGTTCTTCGCCACCAGTTTCTCATTCTGCTGGTCACTTTCGGCACCGTTTGCCTGAATATCTATCTCTTCGTCCAGACCCCCAAGGGCTTCTTCCCGCAACAGGATACCGGCAAATTCGGTGGGCTCATCCAGGGCGATCAGGATCTTTCCTTCGCGGCCATGTCGCAGAAGTTGCGCCAATTCACGGACATAGTCCTTCAGGATCCCGCCGTGGATACCGTCACTTCCTTCGTTGGTGGCGGCAGCGGTGGCAGCACGGCCCGCATGTTCGGACAGCTCAAGCCGCTCAACGAGCGCAAGCTAAGCATTGATCAAGTCATCGCGCGCATTCGGGGGAAGACTGCCAAAATTCCCGGCGCCGCCCTGTACCTGCAGGCTGGTCAGGACCTCAACGTTGGGGGACGCTTCGGCGGCGCGCAATATCAGTACACGCTTCAAGCGGACAATCTCAGCGACCTCACCCACTGGGCGCCCATCATCATGCAGCGTCTGCAAAAAATTCCTGAACTCCGCGACGTAAACTCCGACCAGCAAATGCATGGGCTGCAAAGTTCGGTGGTGATTGACCGCGATACCGCCAGCCGGCTCGGCGTCGCTGTTCAGGACATTGACAACACTCTCGGCGACGCGTTCGGGCAGCGCCAGGTCTCGAACATCTACAGAGGCCTGAATCAATATCACGTTGTGCTGGAAGTCGCTCCCGAATTCCAGCAAAGCCCGGAAGCGCTGAAATCCATTTATGTGCCCTCGAAGTCCGGCAAACTTGTTCCACTCAGCGCCTTCGCCCACTACGAGCCGTCCAACACCGCGCTCTCCGTCAACCACCAGGGCATCTTTCCGGCTATCACGCTTTCCTTCAATCTCGCGCCGGGCGCTTCTTTGGGGCCTGCCGTCGAGCACATCGAGGCAGCTCGCCGTGAAATCCGTGTGCCCAACACCGTTCACGCCACGTTTCAAGGCACAGCGCAGGCGTTTCAGGATTCACTCTCCAATCAGCCAGTCTTGATTCTTACCGCTCTCGCCGCCGTGTACATTGTTCTCGGCATCCTTTACGAGAGCTTCATTCATCCGATTACCATCCTCTCGACGATTCCTTCCGCAGGAATCGGCGCTCTTCTTGCCATCCAGTTCATCAGGTCCGACCTGAACATCATCGCGCTCATCGGCATCATCCTCTTGATCGGCATCGTCAAGAAAAACGCTATTCTGATGATTGATTTTGCGGTGCAAGTGGAAAGGGAGGAAGGAACGTCGCCCGTGGAAGCGATCTACAAAGCGTGTCTGTTGCGTTTCCGGCCGATTTTAATGACCACCATGGCCGCACTTCTGGGCGCGATGCCTCTGGCGCTCGGCACCGGTGTTGGTTCTGAGCTGCGCCGTCCGCTGGGCATTACCATCGTCGGCGGCCTCATCCTCAGCCAGATGCTCACACTTTTCACCACCCCGGTCGTTTACATTTACATGGACCGCTTGCAATCCTGGCTGCGCCGCACGTTTTCGAGAGTCCCTGCGCCCGCTCCTGCTCCCGCCCACTCCGACTAGCGAAGTTTCGAGTTACGATTTTCCAATTTCCCTTTCCACTCACGCGCTGCCGATCAACCATCCTGTCAGGAAAACCAAAACGCCGCCCACAATCACCTGAAACGCCGCCTGCAAGAACGGCGTATCCATGTAGCGGTGACGGATGAAGCTGATCACACCCAGCTCAACCGCAACGACAATGACCGCCACCAACATGGCGACTCGAAAATTGGCGATCAAAAAAGGTAAAGTATGTCCGATCCCGCCCGCTGTGGTCATCAACCCGGTCACCGCACCACGCAGCCATGGCGAGCCACGCCCCGTCAGCGATCCGTCATCGGAAAGCCCTTCGGAAAATGCCATCGAAATCCCCGCACCGATGGAAGCGGCCAGCCCTACCAGAAAGGCTTCCCAACTCTTGTGTGAAGCGAATGCCGCGGCAAAAATGGGCGCCAGCGTCGAAACCGAGCCATCCATCAATCCAGCCAAGCCCGGTTGCACCACCTGCAGCAAAAACAATTTGCGATGGGATTCATCTTCCTTGGCTTTCGCGCTTGTTGTTAAATGTTTTTCTTCCAATTCGCCAGCCGTCCGCTCGTGCTTTCTCTCCTCGTCCGCAAGCTTGTTCAATAATTCCCGCGTCGACACGTCCGTCGTCCTGCTCGCCGCCCGCGCATAGAACCGGCTCGCCTCTAACTCCATCAATTCCGCTTGCTTCCTTGCGACCTTCACGCCCAGAGGACGGACCAGCCACACCGGTTTCCTGGTCAGGAATCCCTTCACGTTTTCGCGGCGTATGAGCGGAATGTGGTCGCCGAAACGCTGCCGGAACATGGCAAACAAACGGTCACGGTGCCCCACTTCTTCCGCGCGCATCTCTTCGAACATCTCCGCCGTCGAGGGATACTCTTCGCGCAACGCGTCCGCAAACTCCCCGTAAATCCGCCCGTCTTCCTCTTCGGCGGCGATGGCGATGGCTAGAATCTCTTTTTCCGTCAAATCCTTGAACTTTTTCAGCATCGTCCTTTGTCCTCAAATTCAAACGAGCACAAAGAATCGCACAAACCGAGTCGCGAAGTCATCCTTCGGCCGATCGGTAGCTCTATGGCTCTATTCGCTGGCTTTCGTGGGGTTCCTGGCCTGCTTGCGCCAATAGTAGAAGAAGGGGATGCCACCCAGGATGACTGCCAGGCCCAGCGAGGAGCGCACCGGCCGGACCATCCACAAGTTGATAGTCAGAGCCACGGCGGCAGCCAAAAAGACGAGCGTCGTCCAAGGATGGCCCCAGGCGCGATACGGACGCGACAGGTTGGGTTCGCTTCTGCGCAAACGGAAGAGGGTAATTGCAGTCAACGCGAAGAAAATCCACCCGGCAAAAACAAACAGAGAATAGAGCTCTTCGTAAGTGCCGCTGAGTGCGAGCAGCGCAGCGACCGAGCCGAGGAAGATCAGCGCGCCGCTGGGAGTGCGAAAAGAAGGGTGAATGCGCTTAGCGAAGCGAAAGAAAACGCCGTCGCGAGCCATGGCGAACGGGATGCGAGCGCCCGTCAGGACCGTGACGTGGAGAGCTCCGAGAGCGGAGATGGCCATACCTATCGTCAGCCAGACTGCGCCGCGAGAACCCGCGAACG
>WNFR01000957.1_pt1 | contig 29741 bp, 20 predicted proteins | sample 5400221 | NCBI WGS metagenome assembly WNFR01 (sample SAMN13153357, study PRJNA577476) | soil metagenome | isolation source: 40 cm soil under Madrone tree | place: USA:California | collected 2016-06-14
CGACGGGCGACCGACGATTGGCGACCCACGACGGACGACGGGCGACGGGCGACCGACGACGGCAAAGAGCGGTCCCCGGTCTCCGGTCACCTGTCCCCGGTCCTAGGTCGACTGTCTTCCCTCCGCATTCTTCACGTCATCCCTTCCTTATCGCCAAAGGACGGCGGGCCTAGTTTCGCTATGCCGCTGATGGCACGGGGGCTCGAGCTGTCGGGGGTTCAGGTGGATGTAGCGACCACCGAGGGCGACCGCGAGCAGCGGATCAATCAGAACGGCGCCCGCGTTTTCTACTTTCAACGCCAGTCCGAGTTTTACAAGGTGTCGCTTCCGTTGTCGAGATGGCTCTCCGAGCACATCCGAGATTATGACCTGGTTCATATACACGCGCTGTTCTCGTATTCGAGCTATACCGCTGCCAGGCTGGCAACTAAGAATGGCGTTCCCTACATTGTCAGACCGCTAGGGGTTTTGAATCGCTGGGGCATGCAGAATCGGCGAAAGTTGTTGAAGCGGCTGTCGTTTCGCTTCATCGAGCAGCGCATAATGCGCAACGCCGCTGCGATCCACTACACCAGTCAGCAGGAGAGACTCGAAGCCGAGGAGGCGAGGGTAAGAAATCCATCGGTGGTGATTCCTCTCGCGGTTGACCTCTCAGGATTTCGTGAGTTGCCGGGGCCTAAACCATTCTATGAAAAGTATCCTGACGCGCGCGGCCGCGAGATCATCTTGTTTTTGTCGCGGCTGGACCCGAAGAAGGGATTGGATCTGTTGCTGCGCGCTTTTGGGGCGTGCGACGGACGACGGATGACTGAAGACGGACGACCGGTGACGGAAGACGACCGACGACGGATGACAGAAGACGACGGAAGACGGACGACCGAAGACGGTCCTCGGTCATCTGTCGCCGGTCGTCCGTCGTCGGTCATCAGTCGTCCGTCGTCTTCGGTCGTCGGTCCTCTTCTGGTCATTGCCGGAGACGGCGATGATCAGTTCGTGGCCGGCTTGCGAAGATTGGCAGTGGAGCTCGGGATCGCCGGCGAAATTCTATGGGCGGGGTTTCTCGGCGGCGATGATAAGTTGTCCGCGATGGCCGCGGCATCATTGTTTGTTCTACCTTCTTATTCCGAGAACTTCGGCATCGCGCTGGCGGAAGCGATGGCCGCGGGTCTCCCCTGTGTGATGTCCGATCAGGTGGGCATAGCTGTTGACGCGAAGGAATACGACGCGGGGTTGGTGGCGCCGTGCGAGGTCGGGCCTCTGGCTTCGGCTATGCAGCGGCTGCTGGATGATCCTGAGTTGCGGGGTCGTCTCGGCGCAAACGCGCGCCGCCTGGTCGATGATCGGTTCTCGGTTGAAGCCATGAGCGACTCGCTGGTGAAACTCTACGAACGGATTCTGTCCGGCCCAGCCGGCGAGCCGCGTGAGGCTCTGGGCTCCGTAGTCCCGCCTTAGGCGGAAGAGCGGGAGAACTGAAGGCTCCGTAGTACCGCAGTTTCGTAGTACCACAGTTTCGTAGTACCGCCTTTAGGTGGAAGAACGTGGATAAAACAACACGGGGATTCCGCCTAAAGGCGGTACTACGAAGCATATTTGCGTGAGCGTGAGTGGTCAATGAATAAGAAAGCGCTGATCTGTGGAGTATCAGGTCAGGATGGCTCCTACCTCGCCCAGTTGCTGCTTGGAAAGGGTTATCACGTCTTTGGCGCGTCTCGCGATGCGCAAGTGGCGTCCTTCAGCAACCTCATACGGTTGGGCATTCGGGATCACGTCGCTCTTGATTCGATTTCGCTGATCGATTTTCGCAGCGTGCTTCAGGCGCTGATGAAGATTCAACCCGACGAGATCTACAACCTGGCAGGACAAAGCTCGGTCGGTCTCTCATTCCAACAGCCAGTCGAGACTCTTGAGAGCATCGCGCAAGGAACACTGAACCTGCTCGAGGCGATTCGATTCACCGGCCGCTCAGTCAGGTTATACAACGCAGGCTCGAGCGAGTGCTTTGGCGACACCGATCTGCCTGCCGATGAGAATACGCCCTTTCGTCCGCGCTCGCCCTACGCCGTGGCAAAAGCCGCCGCTTTCTGGGAAGTGGCCAACTATCGCGAGGCGTACGGGCTGTACGCTTGCTCCGGGATGTTATTCAATCACGAGTCACCCTTGAGGCCCGAGCGTTTCGTCACCAGGAAGATCGTCGCTTCCGCCTGCCGCGTAGCAGCCGGAAATCAAGGGCAGCTCGAGCTGGGAAACATCTCGATTCAGCGTGACTGGGGATGGGCCCCGGAATATGTCGAAGCGATGTGGCTGATGCTCCAACAAGACAAGCCTCAGGATTATGTGATAGCGACTGGTGAGTCGCACAGCCTCGAAGAGTTTATCGAGACCGCCTTTTCGTGCCTGGGACTCGATTGGGAAAAGTACGTGGTTTTGGACCCGGCGCTGTTGAGACCGGCGGACATCACCGTTGGGAAAGCGGACCCAACTCGCGCGAAAGAACACCTGGGTTGGCAAGCGCGATACAGGATGCGAGATGTGGTGCGAATGATGGTCGAGGCGGAGAAGGAAGAGACGACCGGCGACCGGGGACGGAAGACGGACAACGGATGACTGTCGTTTTTCGTCCGTCGGCGGTCATCCGTCCAGCAGCTTATGCTTGAGAAAATCACCCCGGTCATCCTGACCTACAACGAAGCTCCTAACATCGGGCGCACGCTCGAGAGACTGGCGTGGGCCCGTGACATCGTGGTGGTTGACAGCTTCAGCGATGATGACACGCTTGCCATCGTGGACCGAACTCCACAGGCGAGGCTCTTTCAGAGAGAGTTCGATTGTCACGAGAACCAATGGAATTTTGCGCTAAAGGAAACAGGCGTAACATCGGAGTGGGTGCTGGCCCTGGATGCCGATTACATGCTGACGCCTGAGTTGAGCGAAGAATTAAGAAATTTGATTCCGGAGCCCAACATAAGGGGATATACCGCGAATTTTGTCTACTGCGTGAATGGCCGCCCGTTGCGCGGCTCGGCATATCCGCCGGTCACCGTGCTTTATCGTCGTGAGGGCGCACGCTATCGGCAGGACGGGCATACTCATAGGGTAGTGATCGAAGGAACTCTCGATAACCTCCGCTCCCACATTCTGCACGATGACCGGAAATCCCTGAGCCACTGGCTTCGCGCTCAGGACAAATACATGCAGCTTGAAAAACGGAAGATTGTCGAATCCGCATGGCGCGATCTCGGATGGGCGGATCGCGTTAGGCGGTTGCGAGTCATTGCTCCCTTCGGCATCTTCGTTTACTGCCTTTTTGTAAAGGGAGCGATCCTCGATGGGCGCGCGGGACTATACTACGCATTCCAGCGATTGTTATCCGAGTTGATCTTATCGCTGTATCTGATTGAGGAAAGCCTCGCCGGCGAGAAGAGCCTTGAACCGGATCGGGCGGTAACAGACCGCGCAGTAACACTGATGGAAACGTCCGAGAAAGAATAAGGGTGAGCACGGATCTTATGACTAAACGCGCGCTGATCACCGGAATAACCGGACAGGACGGCTCCTACCTGACTGAGTTGCTGCTCGAGAAAGGCTACGACGTCTACGGGATCATTCGCCGGTCGTCTTCATTCAACACCGAGCGCATCGATCACCTCTATCAGGACCCGCATGAGCCTCAGACTCGACTGCGTCTCCTATACGGTGACTTGAACGACTCAAGCTCGTTGAATACGATTCTGCGAAAGGTTAAGCCTGATGAGATCTATAACCTCGGCGCCCAGTCGCACGTTCGCGTGAGCTTCGATGTGCCCGAGTATACCGCCGAGGTTAGCGGCGTCGGCGTCGTGCGAATCCTCGAAGCCGTGCGCGAAGCGGGCATAAGACCGAAGGTCTATCAGGCTTCGTCGTCTGAGGTATTCGGCAAGGCCCCCGAAGTCCCTCAGACCGAAAGGACACCCTTCCATCCGCGCTCGCCCTACGGTTGCGCTAAGGCTTACGGCTATTACATCACCGTCAATTATCGCGAGTCGTACAATCTGTTCGCCTGCAACGGCATCCTCTTCAATCACGAATCGCCACGCCGCGGCGAGACTTTTGTCTCACGCAAGATCACCCGCGCCGCGACCAGGATCAAGCTCGGCCTGCAGGAGAAGCTCTATCTTGGCAATCTCGATGCCCGCCGCGATTGGGGCCACGCAGTGGATTACGTGAGAGCGATGTGGCTGATGATTCAAGCCGATGAGCCTGACGATTACGTGATCGCAACCGGGGAGTCTCATTCGGTCAGAGATTTTCTCGACCAGGCTTTTGGATACCTCGATCTCGATTGGAAGGAACACGTCGATATAGACCCCAGGTACTATCGACCCGCAGAAGTCGATGTGCTGATGGGAGACGCAAGCAAGGCCCGCCGAGTGCTGGGTTGGGAGCCGACCATCAGTTTCAACGAGCTGGTAACTCTGATGGTCGACCACGATCTCGAGCTGGCTACTCAGGAAGCCGGACAGTCGACGGGCGACGATCGACGGGCGGCCCCAACCCAATGGGGAGCCGCTTAGATGGGCAGCGATCTTGTGAGCAAGAGAATCTGCATTACCGGCGGCGGCGGCTTTCTCGGCCAGCGCGTTGTCGCCCGGCTGCGCGAATTCGGCTGCGACAATTTGTTCGTCGCGCGGAGCCGCGAGTACGATTTGGTTCGCGGCGAGGACGTAGAGCGATTGTATCGCGACACAACGCCGCAAGTGGTCATTCACCTTGCCGCGGTTGTCGGCGGGATCGGAGCCAATCGCGAAAACCCGGGCAGGTTTTTCTACGAAAACATTATGATGGGCGTCCAGCTGATGGAGGCCGCGCGCCGGCATTCGGTGGAGAAGTTCGTCCAGCTCGGGACCGTTTGTGCGTATCCCAAGTTCGCGCGGGTTCCATTCAAGGAAGATGATCTGTGGAATGGCTACCCGGAGGAGACGAACGCTCCGTACGGCATCGCGAAGAAAGCTCTCCTGGTTCAGGCGCAGGGCTATCGCGATCAATACGGCCTCAACGCGATTTATCTCCTCCCGGTCAATTTGTACGGGCCGGGTGATAACTTCGATCCGGCTTCCTCGCACGTGATTCCGGCCTTGATCAAGAAATGCGTTGACGCGGTAGAGCGAGGCGAGCGCGCAATCGAGGTCTGGGGAACGGGCCGCGCCACGCGCGAGTTCCTATACGTCGACGATGCCGCCGAAGGGATCGTCCTTGCCGCCGAAAAATACAACGGCAGGGAGCCGATAAACCTGGGCTCCGGGCACGAGATCAGCATCCGTGATCTTGTCAATCTGATTGCAAAAGAGACGAGCTTCGGTGGCGAGATAATCTGGGATGCGAGCAAGCCGGACGGCCAGCCGCGCCGCGCGCTTGATGTGACTCGTGCCGCTGAGTTGCTGGGGTTTCGAGCGCGAACTGATTTTGTCGAAGGGTTGCGGCGAACGATCGAATGGTATCGGGGGACGACCGGCGACCGCTGACGGGACCGGCGACGACCGATGACCGGCGACCGATGACCGGAGACGACCGGCGACCGCTGAGGGAGAGGACTGACGACCGACGACCGACGACCGTCGCCTGTCGTCCGTCATCCGTCGTCCGTCAATTCTCCCGTCGTCGGTCGTCCGTCGCCCGTCTCCCGTCTTTTTCCCATGCGCCTAATCATCCTCAACCAGTTCTTCTATCCGGACCACTCCGCTACCAGCCAGTTGATGACCGATCTGGCAGAGAGCCTCGTCGAGCGCGGCGTTGCCGTAACCGCGCTCGCAGGTCGTGGACGTTACACCGGCGGCGAGAAGCTATCACCACGAGAGGACTACAAAGGCGTGCGCATCGAGCGGGCGTGGTCGACGGGATTCGGCAAGCGCAATATCGCCGCCCGGAGCTCAGATTACCTGTCGTTTTATCTCGGCGCGTCGTGGAAGCTTCTGCGGTTGCCGTCGCACGATGCGGTTATGGCGCTCACAACGCCGCCGCTTATCGGGCTGGTCGCGTTATTGGTTGGCCGGCTCCGGCGCCTGCGCGTGATCATGCTCGTGCAGGACGTCTATCCGGACATTGCCGTCGCTCTGGGCGCGCTGCGGCCCGGGAGTCCGACGACCAAAGCGCTCGAGTGGATCAGTTGCCAGGTGCTCAAAAGGTCAGACCGCATCGTTGTGTTAAGCGAATCAATGCGCGAACGTATTGCCGCAAAGGTCGGCGACGCGCGGGCCTCGCGGATAGACGTGATACACAACTGGGCGGATGGAACGGATATCCGGCCAATCACCGAAGCGAGCAATCCCTTTGTTGTCGAACACAACCTGGGGGAATCCTTTGTGGTTCTCTTCTCGGGCAATCTGGGGCGGGTCAATGAATTCTCGACGGTCTTGGAAGCCGCGCGGCTGTTACGCGACCGTTCCGACATAGTCTTCCTGTTTGTCGGAGGGGGCGCGAAAGAAGGTGAGATTCAGGAGTTCCGCCGCAAGCATGGTCTGGACAATGTGAGGCTATTGCCCTACCAGCCGCGTCATCTCTTGCGTTACAGCCTGGGCGCCGGGCATGCGCTGCTGGTGACGCTGGCGGACGGGCTCGCGGGCTTGAGCGTGCCGAGTAAAGCTTACGCAATTATGGCAGCGGGGCGGCCGTTGCTGTTTGTCGGAGATCCGCGTAGCGACATAGCTCGAATCATCACGGAGTATCGGTGCGGCGCTGTAATTGGTTCGGGTGACAGCAGGCGCCTGGCCGAAGTCATTACGAGGTGGTCTTCAGAAAGATTGAAGCTGGAAGAACTCGGTTCCGCGGCGCGGTCCTTGTTTGACGACCGGTTCGACCGGGCGCACGCCGTTAACGCCTACTTGGAAACCTTCGCAAAGTGTATTAATCTTATGCCGGCCTCCTCTTCAACTCCTGGTTCTCGCAAGGCCAGAATCAACGACACCCCATTGTGATCGGTCTGCCAGGTCAAGCCTGTTTGCAGTTTCTGTTTAAAAGCCAAGGTGTCATATGACCGTAACGTTACTCGGAATATTCGTCGCTGCCGCCCTGATCTCGTTTCTCCTCACGCGCAGCGTACGCAACATCGCAAACTCGCGGGGCTGGGTATACGCTCCGGCCTCCTCTCGGCACATACATAAAGACTTGATACCGCGCCTGGGCGGCATCGCGATATTCATCGCGTTCGCCGTCATCGGAATAGCGCTGATAGCCATTCCGAGCGTATCGGGTGTTGAGATGTCGCTTTCGCGGCGAACCGTTCTATATATTCTGGGGCCTGCGACGCTCGTGTTTCTGTTAGGGCTCTACGATGATTTCAAACCGCTAAAGGCTCATGTCAAGTTCGCGGTGCAAGCGTTGGCCGCAACGTTGCTGTTTTTCGGAGGGTTCGGAGTCTTTCAATTGCCGCTTCTGTTCGGGTCGCACACACCCGCGTGGCTCGCGCTGCCTTTGACAATACTGTGGGTACTGTGGATCACAAACGCTTTCAATCTTCTTGATGGTGTGGACGGGCTCGCCGCGGGGTCGGCCTTGTTTTCGACCCTTACGGTGTTCGTCGTTTCGCTGGTCAGCGGTAATTTTCTGATCTCGTCGCTCACCCTTGCTCTGGCCGGTGCGATTCTTGGTTTCCTTCGCTTCAACTTCAACCCCGCAACTATTTTTCTAGGCGATGGCGGCAGTCTGTTTATAGGCTTCATGTTGAGCGCGCTTGCGCTGGCAGGGGCGCAAAAGACTCCGACCCTGGTTGCGGTGGCTATTCCGGTGGTCTCGTTTGGTCTTCCGGTTCTGGAAACAGTGCTGTCGGTGTTTCGCCGCTTCCTGAGCGGCCAGCCTTTGTTTACCGCGGATCGCGGTCACATACATCACAAACTCCTCGAACGCGGATTCTCACAACGGCAAGTCGTGCTCATCCTCTACTCGGTCTCCGCTGCGTGCGGGCTGCTGAGCCTTTTCCTGTTGTACCCATCCGGCTCATTGGTAGGAATCGTGCTATTCGTCATAGGCGCAGGAATCTGGGTAGGCGTGCAGCACCTCGGGTATCACGAGTTCATTGAGCTGGGCCGCATGGCTCACCGCACGATGGAACAGAAGAGGATCATCGTCAACAACCTGGCGATCCGCCGCGCAACCGAGGCGCTGTCGAAATCGGAGGACATCGACGGCGTCGGGCGCGTGCTTCGAGACGCTTTTGAGGCCAACGACTTCGACGGCTTTGTGCTGAGGCTTGCGCCTTTTGACCGAATGCGGCGAGCCAACGAGCAAAACAACGGCGCGCAACTCGAGTGGCATAAACCAAACGGCGGCGAAAGAGACGTCACCGGCGAAGCCGAATGGACCCTGACTCTCGAACTGAAAACGACGGGCGGTCAGAGACTCGGGAGTTTCGCACTCTATCGAAGATGCAGCGGTTCCCCGCTGCTGGTCGACGTCAATCTTCTGATTGCCGGATTCAACGTTGCGCTGGCCGGGGGCCTTGACCGCGCAGCTGACAACGCGGCTCGGGGACCGGAAGTCAAAAGTCAGAGGTCAGAGGTCAAAAGTCAGAAGTCAGAGGTCAGAGGTCAGAAGTCAGAAGTCAGCGTCTGAAGTCAGAGGTCAGAAGGCAGAAGGCAGAAGGCAGAAGGCAGAAGGCAGAAGGCAGAAGGCAGAAGAATTGAAAATTGAGAATTGCAAAATGAAAATTTCAAATTTTCAACTTTCAATCTTCAATCCATGACCTCTGCCTTCTGCCTTCTCAACCTCACACCTCTCCTTGCCCTTCACTCTTCACTTTACCGCCACCGCAAGAGTGTCGTGGTGCGCGGCGATCAGCGTTCGCAAATAAGCTCCAATCCGATTTGAAGCCTCGAAGCCCGCTGACTTCGCGGCCGACTCCTGGTCCTTCTCAGGAATGTCGGCGCTCTCCGCGTAGTGCTTCAGATTGCGATAAAACCCAAGCGTAAACAGGTCCCAGCTCGCGCCTTGATCTCTAACGAAGATGACATTCTCGGGCCGCCCCAGGGTCTTCTGATAAGCATTCTCCATCTCTCGTTCTTTGTAGAGGTCGGACTGCCTACCGGGTAGCGACTGAAAGATCTCCAGGTGAAAGAATGCGGCCTTCGAGAAAGCATTTCGTAGCTCTGCCAGCGGCGGGCCGTATACGAACAGGTCCTCCTGCCACGCCACCAACTCTCTGTACTTCTCTTCAAACACCCCAGCCTTTTGTCTCTTAGCCACCCGATCCGCTTGATAGTACTCACCGTAGCTTCCCATCGGAAACAGAAGCATCAAGTCCCACTTATCTCCCTGGCTATGACGAACCAACATCGGCGGCTCATCTCCGGTAGTCGAATACGCGGCCATTCGCGACTTGTGGTGATCGATCAACGCTAACAGCTTCCCCGGAGCTGCCTGGACGAACTTCGCGTTATACAGGTAACCCGCGCCCGCAGCATGTGCACCGGAAGACAAAAGGAAAAGAGCTGAGATCAGAAGAATTGTTCGCATAGGCGCCCCCTTTGATGGCTGGTTTCTGGTTTCCGGTTTCTAGTTCACGGCTAGTTTTCGAACCAGAAATCAGAAACCAAAAACCAGAAACCAGAAACCAGAAACTGCTGTCGGACGAAAGTCTCAACTCAGCGAGGCCCAGCAGGCAGGTTCTGCTGCAGATACCTTGTCAGCAGCTCGAACAGATGGCGCGAGGTGTTTGCGCCTTCGCTGATCGAATGCGTGCGATTCGGATACGACATCAGCGTGAACGGCTTGTTAGCCGCCACCAGCGCGTTAATCAGGGTCTCGGTGTTCTGGTAATGTACGTTGTCGTCGCCGGTTCCGTGCACGACCAGCAGGTTGCCCTGCAGCTTGTCTGCAAAAGTGATCGGCGAGCCCCGCTTGTAGTCCTCGGCATTCTGCTGCGGCAGACCCATGTAGCGCTCCTGATAGATCGTGTCGTAAAAGCGTTGATTCGTAACCGGCGCAACCGACATCCCCGTCTTGTAGATCTCCGGATAGCGAAACATCATGTTCAGAGTCATCGAGCCTCCGCCGCTCCAGCCCCAGATGCCGATTCTCGCTGCGTCGACAAACTTCCAGCGGGCCATGACGGCTTTCGCGGCCGCGGCTTGCTCCTGCGACGCGAGCACGCCGATATGCCGATAAACGATCTTTCGCCACGCACGTCCTCGTGGCGAGGGAGTGCCTCGATTGTCCACGCTCACGACGATGTAGCCTTGTTGGGTCAGCATCAGATGCCACAGGTAATTCTCTCCAAACCACCTGTCCAGGACTCTCTGACCCGCTGGTTCACCGTAGACATGAAACAGCACCGGATAACGCTTGGTCGGATCAAAGTCGAAAGGCTTCATCATCCACCCGTCGAGCTGCACTCCGCCGCCAATGTCGACTCGAAAGAATTCGGTCACTCCACGCTTCAGCTTATTCACTTTGTCAAAAAGCTCTGCGTTATCGATAACCGACCGAACGCTCGTATGCGCGGGTAGGCGAACCAGGTCTGTTCGCGGCGGCTTGCCGAACGAGGAATACGTATGAAAAGCGAATCGCGCGCCCGGCGAGATATCGTAGGAGTGCGTTCCAGGCTCGCCTGCCGGAGTCAGGCGTTCGAGCTTGCCCCGCCCGTCAAGCGCTACGCGGTACAAATACCGTTGTGTCGCATTCTCCGGGGATACGTAGCAGTACAACCAGCCGCTTGATTTATCCACGCTTTCGACGCTGATAACATCAAACTCGCCCGGCGTGATCAGCTTGATCGCCGATCCGTCTCGCGACACAGCGTACACGTGCCTCCAGCCATCGCGCTCGCTTACCCAAAGAAACCGTTTGCCGTCATCCAGCCACGCGACGTCGTCCCCGTGTATATCCACCCACGCATCATCGCGATCAGTCAGTATAGTTCGCACTTTTCCTGTGCGAATGTCGCCGATCATCACCAGGTTTGTATTTTGTAAGCGGTTGAGCTGTTGCAGAACAATCTGTTCGGAACTCGCAGCCCAATTCATCCTCGCGATGTAATGATTGCGCGGGTCGCCGGGCACGTCGAGCCATTTCGTCGATCCGCCCCGCGCACTAACAACACCAACCCGGGAGGCTGAGTTCGTCTCGCCGGCTTTTGGATAGGGAATCGGTGTGAGAATCGGATACAGCGAACTTGTGTTGTCGATCAGATAGAAGATCCGAACGCCTTCGCTATCGAGCTGCCAATAGGCGATGTTCTGGCCATCCGGGCTCCAGCGCCAGCCATCGCGCAAATCCAACTCTTCTTCGTAGACCCAATCAAACGTGCCGTTGATGATGGTGCGCGAGCCATCATCGGTCAATCGGGAGATCCGGTGGTCGGCAAGGGTCTCGATGTAGAGGTTGTTCTCACGCACATAGCCGACTCGCGTGCCATCGGGCGCGAACTTCGCGAACATCAGCGTTGACGGCTTCGCGTCACCGCCGAGCTTCGCGAGCTTTCCGGAACCCAGGTTCAAGACCCAGTAGTCGCCGCGAGTGTTAACTCTCCATACTCGTTGCGAGTTTGTGAAGATGAGCAGAAGCTTGCCGCCTGGCGACCAATCGTAATCGTCGATTGCGAGCGGAATAGAGCTTCCGCTCGGCACAAAGCGCTCGGCGGGAACCACGACTTCGCGCCGTCCGGTCTCGGCGTCATAGCGAACGAGATCTCGGCCGCCTTTCACAGTCCCCGAAGACTCAAGCCGAGTGTAGCCGGCTCCGTCGTCAAGCCAGCGAACGGGACCCAGGGACTGTCCGGCGAACTCTGTTGAGCCGAACAGCCGCTCGAGCGTCAGGATCGATGGATCACTTTGTTGGGCGAGCGCCTGTGAAGCAAGCGTCGTGAGTACTACCAGCGTGATGAATAGGCGACGACAGATCATGTAGACCCGCTTTGGACTGCGGCGCGGTCTGTGCGTTCGCGCCGCTTTCCCTTTTGTCTCGAAGCATTCAGCCAAAGCGGCGCGAACGCACAGACCGCGCCGCAGTCCAAGAGGGGGTCCACATCATTCCAGCGAGCGGCGTTCAAACTGGCGCAACCCGAGATAAGTGAACAGCGCGCAATAACCCGCCAGCCCTCCGAAGATCAACCACAACGGCATATGCGGCAGTTGAGGAGTCAACGCCGCGCGGAAGCCTTCGCTCGCGTAGACCAGCGGATTGATCAGCACGAACTTCTGGAACCACGGCAGCACTTGAAGCGATGCCCACGGATAATAGGCACAACCGAAGAAGATCATCGGTCCGAGCAATACGTTGAACATGAGCCCGATCTGCTGCGGCTCAACAATCGTGCCCATCACCATCCCAAGCGCCGCGAACAGCCACCCCGTCACGAGCGCGACCGAAATCAGAAGAAAAAAGTTCTCCGGCTGAAGGCTCAGGTGCGTACCCATCATCAGCCAGGCCAGCGGCAGGACGAACAGCCCGGCGATGACTGCTTGAATGATGCCCACGATTATCTTCTCGACAGCAACTCCCATGATGCTGATCGGCGCCAACAGCCGGTCTTCGATTTCTTTCGTCCATCCGAATTCCACTACCAGCGGAAGCGCTACCGCCTGCATGCCGGAAAGGGTCATGCTCAAAGCGAGGATGCCCGGAAGAAGCGCATTGGCGTAACCGCCTTGCACGATGCCGAGACGCGGCATCACGTAACCGAATATGAACGTGAACAGGATCGGTTGTATTCCAACGCGCAGGAAAAAAAACTTCAACTCGCGGCGAGCGACGCGCATATCGCGATGAAGCAGCGCTACCATTGTTGACATATCTTCAGTCCTTGTCGGAGATCAGGTTCATTGCCATTTATGTCATTTGCCATTTGTCATTGGCCTCTCACTTCTGACTTCTACCTCAGTCTCGAAGACTCCTGCCCGTCAGATGTAGGAACAGATTCTCCAGACTCGGCTCCGAGACGTGGGCATCGGTCACAATCGCGCCTCGCTCGCCGGCGACGCGCATTGCGTTAGCCAGCAAACCCTCCGCCTTGTCCGCGTAGACGCGAATGGTGTTGTTTTGCACCTTCACGTCGACCACTCCTGCGAGCGCGGGCAGCGCCGACGCGAGGGAGTCGATCGCGCCGTCCGCGCTTTGAACCTGCAGCTCGATCAAGTAACCGCCCGGCACTCCGGCTTTGAGTTTCGATGGCGTGCCCATCTCGAGAAGCTTCCCTTTGTCCATGATCGCGATCCGCTGGCAGAGATGGTCCGCCTCATCCATGTAGTGCGTCGTCAGAAAGATCGTTTGACCCTTGGCATTCAACTCGCTCAGCAAGTCCCAGATCGCGCGGCGAGCTTGCGGGTCGAGACCGGTCGTCGGCTCGTCGAGAAAGAGAATCGCCGGATCGTGCATCAACGCTCTGGCGATCTTCAGCCGCTGGGCCATCCCGCCCGAATAAACCGTGGGCTTCTCGTCGGCGCGTTCCGCCAATTGGAATCGGTCCAACAATTCTTGCGCGCGCTGCTCGCGCACCCGCTTCGGGATGCCGAAGTACTCGGCGTGAAACACGAGGTTCTCGCGTCCGGTCAGGCTGCGATCGAGATTGTTCACTTGAGGGCAGACGCCTATGCGGCGCTTGACGGCGACGGGATCGCGACGAACGTCGATGCCGTCGACCAACGCCCGGCCTCCGGTTGGAATCACTCGCGTCGTTAGAACGCCGATGGTAGTAGTCTTACCGGCGCCGTTGGGTCCGAGCAATCCGAAGAACTCGCCTCGTTCGATCTCGAACGAGATGCCGTCGACGGCTTTCACTTCGAGGGTCTGTTTGCGGCTCTTGGGTTTGTAGACTTTTTGGAGGTTCTCGACGACGATGACTTTGTCCATTGCGTACCCGTCATTGGAGAATAAACACCGTAAGGCAAAGTGGCAACCGGACCAGAGACAAAGGGTGCGCCTGACGTTCTGCCCTATACCCACCTCTGACGAGGTGGGTATGCAAAATTGTAGGCTTTATCATCAGCGACCCACGTCTGACGAGGTACGTGGGTATGCAAAACTCGTGAGGAGCAAAAGCGAGAGCCGCGCAGCGCTCCCTGTAGGCTTGAACAGCACCGACCCACCTCTCACGAGACTGTGTGAAGAGGCCGGCTAACCGCGTAGCGGTGACCTCTCGATAGAACCGCGCGCGTTCATAACACCGGGCCGCGTAGCGGTCACCTGTTTGATTGCAGCACACGTCCAAGGAATAGGTGACCGCTACGCGGCCTCGGCATTCCGACCGCGGCATTCTATCGAGAGGTCACCGCTACGCGGTTAGCCGGCCTTTTCACACAGTCTCTCACGAGATGGGTATGCAAGACTCGTGACGAGCAGAAGCGAGAGCCGCAGGGCTCCTTGTAGGCTTCATGACTCTGTGCCCTTCGTGTTAAGCCCCGGCCTCACCTCATCGCTGAGCCCGTTACCACGTGAGGCTGACTGCTCAGCTTCTCGTTGATCCTCCTAATCGAACCCCCAATGATCCCGTTCAAGTCCGCCGCCGCCTTCTGAGTTTCTTCCGTGACCTCACGCAACCGAAGCATCTGCGCTTCTGTTGGAGGCGCAATCGCCGCCGAAATCGATCCGCCCAGTGATTGAACCTCTTCGCGCAACCTCGGCGGATAGCGATAACCGAATGGCGCTTCCCGAACCAGCGTCGCCCGCAGCTTCTTCAGCTCATCGAGCGCGGCGTTGATGTCGGCGGTCGCGTTGTCGGACTGGCCGGAGTTTCTTGCTGCGGGTCCGCTGCCTTCTCCGTCGCCTGCCCGGACTGCAGCCGTAGCCGCTGGATCGGGAACTCTTCGCATCGTTTCGCTGAGCGTCGTCAGTTGCCGCGTGAGATCGTCAACGCGAGCGACCACGCTGTTGAGTGTCGAGCTCAGATCGCGGAGCTTCAACGCGGCGTCCAACTGAGCGTTCAAATCCGCGTCGGAAACCTTCACGCGAGGATCGAGCCCCACGTGGACGGTCTTGCTCAGTTGTTTCCCGGCCGCCCTCAAGGTGATCGTGTAATCCCCAGGCACAACCGACGGGCCACCGCCGAATCCGAAACGTCCGCCCCCGAATTCTTCCCCGGGCGGCTGATCGGGCGTACCAGGCGCCGCCGGGACTCCAGGTGTCGCACTCGCCGCAGCCTGCGCACCTGCGCCTCCGCGACCCTGACCACCACCTGCTCCCGGGCCCTGGCCTCCTCCGCCTCGTCCCAAGCCACCACCGCCTCCTCCTCCCGGACCACCGCCGGGCGCAGGAGTCGGAGGATCATAACGAAGATCCCACACCACACGATTCACTCCGGCCTTGTTAGCCGTGCTGCGAATCGTGCGGATCGTCTTGCCGCCTTTGTCTGCGACCGTGATGACGACCGGTCCGTTCACATCTGCCTTCAGGTAATAATCTATCAAAGCGCCGCTGGGCGGATTTTGCGCCGCGAAAGTCTTCTGTCCAAGATTGGAATCTTTACCCCACATCTGATATCGAGTCGCTGCCCGCACGTCGAACAGAAACACATCGTTCGCTTTTGCCGTTCCGATTTCCTGAAGCGCCGCCGCGCTATCAAGTATGAAAACGCCGCGTCCGTGCGTCGCGACTATGAGGTCGTTGTCTCGCGGATGAACGACAATGTCGCGCACGGCCACCGCAGGGATGTTGTTGCGGATCGAAACCCAATGACCGCCGCCATCCCACGACGCGAATATTCCAAGCTCGGTACCGCAATAAAGCAAGGTCTTCACCTTCGGGTCTTCGCGAACAACATGGACATAGCCTTTCGCGGGAAGATCGCTTTTGATCGAAGTCCACGTCTGGCCATAGTCGGTAGTCTTGAACGCCCACGGACCGAAGTCATCATCTTGATGACGGTCGAACGCAACATATGCGGTCCCCGCATCGAAGTGTGATGCGTCGATGTTCGGCACCCACGAATTCGGAGGCAGGCCTTTGATGTTGCCGACCACGTTTGTCCACGTCTTGCCGCCGTCTTTGGTCACCTGAACGTTTCCGTCATCGGTGCCGACCCAGATCACCCCGGCCTTAACCGGAGATTCAGCTATCGCGAGGATCGTGCAATGAAATTCAGCCGCAGTGTTGTCGACGACTACCGGTCCGCCCGATGATTGCTGCTTGCTCTTATCATTGGTCGTCAGGTCAGGGCTGATCTCCTGCCACGAGTGACCGTAGTTGGTCGTCTTGAGTAATACGTTGCCGCCGAAGTAAACAGTCTTCGGATCGTGCGGTGAGGCTACGATCGGCGGGTTCCAATTGAAGCGGTACTTGTAGCCGGCAATCGCGTTGCCGCTCGAGCCGACCTCCTTCGGATAAGGATGGATGCTCCGAGTGTTGCCCGAGTTCGTGTCGGTCAGACTTATTGTCCCGCCTTGTGAGTCAGAGTAGACGATGTTGGGCGAGCTGATGTCGGGGACCACGAAGAAGCCGTCGCCGCCGCTCACGGTGAACCAATCGTCTTTGCGAATGCCTTCACGGTAGAGCGTCGCGCTCGGGCCCACCCAGTTGCCGTTGTCCTGTAAGCCGCCGTACACGTAGTAAGGCTGACGCATATCGTAGGTGATGTGGTAGTACTGAGAAAGCACGATGTTGTTGATCACCTCGAACGTCGCGCCTTTGTCATTTGACACCTGGAACCCGCCGTCGCTGCCGCTGAGGATTCGATTCGAGTTCATCTGATCGATCCAGAAAGCCTGATGATCGCCGTGCACGCTGTTGGCTATTCGAGCGAAGTTTCGTCCGCCGTCACGCGACATCGACAGCCCGCCGCCGAGCGAGTAGATTCTCTCAGGGTCGTTCGGATCAACGCGGATATCGCTGTAGTAGAACGGCCGGAAGTTGATGTTCGGATCGTTGTGGACCATCCGCCAGCTCTCGCCGCGATCGTCAGAGCGGAACAGATTCCCTTCGGTTTTGGTTTCGGTGATCATGTAAACGGTCATCGGGTTGCTGCGGGCGATGGCGATTCCGATTCGATCCATCGGCGTCTTTGGAAGCCCGTTAGTTAGTTTCTTCCACGATGCCCCGCTGTCGATAGATTTGTAGAGCGCAGTCTGGCCGCCGCCCGAATCGAAGCGCCACGGTTTGCGGCGGAAAGTGTACATCCCGGCGTAAACGATTCGGGGGTTCTGCGGATCGAGGTCGATATCCGAGCAGCCGCTGTCCTTGTCAACGAACAGCGCCTTCGTCCAGGTCTTGCCTCCGTCGGTTGTTTTGAAAACGCCGCGCTCTTCGTTAGGGCCCCAGGCTCGCCCCAATGCCGCGACATACGCGACATCGGGATCACGCGGATCGACCTTGATTCGCTTGATGCGCTCGGTTTCATTGAGGCCCAGGTGCTTCCAGGTATCGCCTGCGTCGGTCGACCTGTAAACGCCGTCACCGAACGAAGCCGTGTTGCGCGGATCACCTTCGCCGGTGCCCACCCAGATCACGTTCGGATCGGAAGGCGCGACGGTGATCGCTCCGACTGAGAGGACGGCTTGATTGTCAAAGATGGGTTTGAAGGTCGTGCCTCCGTTAGTCGTCTTGAATATTCCGCCGTCAGCTCCGCCAACGTAGAAGGTGTAGGGATCACCGGCTACGCCTTCGATGGCTGTGACGCGTCCGCCCATGTTCGCTGGTCCAATCGACCGCCACTTGAGGTTGCCCAGCAGGGTGGCTTCGTTAGGCTCGGGTGCAGCGCTGTGGACGGCTATCGGCGTCAGCGTTGCGATCATCAGAATGAGAATTAGTCTTTTCATACTGCCTCCCGATGCGACAAGGTGAATGCTGTCGCCTTGCTCCACTAGAGTGATTGGTTTGATTAGGACGTGCAGAACGCCTTGGAGTTTATCCGCACTGCGCAGTTCATATATCACATCCGAACCAGTCAATTCAACGAAGCGTCTGGTCGTAATGTAAGTGAGGTGGTCGGCCAGTTGTGATTACCGAAGTGGTCAGGTAGTCTGCCCAGATAGCGCTCGAAAGGGTTAGTTAGAACGGAGCTGACAATGAAGAAACAGGAAGAAACCCGCCGGGGAAAGCTGAAGCTCATCGCGAACTTCTCGTTGATATTTGATCCTGAATTGGCAAATGTATCCACACAAGCAACAGACGAGGTTGGTACGCCCACTCTTGATGTCAATATGGCTGCCGTAGTCACCCAAGCCTACAAGAAAAACTTCAAGGAAAGTATCCAGAAGGCAGCCGAAGAGTGTCCGGAAGCGACTCACGAAGAACTCGTACAGTCCCTGGTAACGGGGTACTGGAAAGAGGGTCTACAAAACATATGCGATGCACTAGCCGATGGCGATGAGCCGCAAGTACGCCTCGTGGAAGTTGTCATCGACGCGGTAGAAATCGGTGCGGCAGAGGCACTCGGACTGGAAGATGAGGAGATCCTGGAGTTGAAGCAACAGACTAGGGACCGACGTGGCATCTATCGGGCAGGAGTAGAAGGGTCCCGAAACAGTTTTCTTCAGAGTCTAACTAAATCAATCGAGGAAAGTGCGCTCGCTCCAAGTGTCGAATTGATCGAGGCAATGCATCAGTTGGTTGGTGAAGGTATCATCGAAGCTTTTGATGCTGCGCTCCAAGAAGATGACTTCGTAGAATCGGAGTCGCGATTGGCACTCCTTGAAGGGCTGTTGATGGCAAGCACGCAGCTCGCCGAACAGATTGCCGGAAAAAGTGTTTTGATGTGCATCGACTGAAAGCGCGACGAACCAGGCGTTTTAATCTAACTAAGTGTGAGTCGTCTATTCGATATGAAAGCCCTAACGATCCGAACCCTCTTTATGGGGCAAAAGTCTAAGACAATCCGCGTGGAACTGGATGGAATCAGGTCTTTCAAGCAACTGATTGACGAGAATCATCACGAGCTTCTTCCGGGTCTTAGTGAGCCGAGTGTCTTCCTGGATGATCGGTTCGCCAGTTGGGAGAACCTGAATAGCGCAGTTCTAGATGACTTCAATGCGAGTTATGATTTCTCCGCTTTTTGGAACCGGGGTACCGAACGGCACCCCATTCATTTGATAGACAAAGTCCAAGGTACCGTAGAAGCGGAGATAATCATCGGTACCGGTGGTTTTAGAATTGATGATTCAATAGCCTTCTTCTTGATTGAAAAGTATCGGCAGACTTTCGATACTATCTCAATTCAAGAAAGTGGCCAGGCCTTAGAAGAAACGCAGCTCTTTCGATTCTTAGAAGAAGTCTTAAGCGAAACAGACTCCCATATACTAGTCGACTCTTTCTCAAGGCGAACGGCAGAGCACAGAATCGGCACCTTCGTTAAGCAGCTCATACCTTCAGCACTGTGGATGGAGATGAAAACGGCCAATCTGGAATATTACCGAAGATTCATCGTACACTTTGCAAATCAAGTCTTCACACTAGACTATTGTGTTGAACATTCGAATCTAGATAATCAGAACGTCCTGCAAGATGTTTGTCGAGGCTGGATAAATGATTTTCTCTATAGGGTGCAAAACCTGATGCTGGTTCTGTTAAATATTCCAGAGATTTTCCTGAAGAGTATTCGCCCTGGCTCTGACCTCAAGTCAATCGGCATAGACGAACTACCTGAAACGGAAAGGGCGAATTACTACAAGAACAGAATCGCGAACAAGGCTATACAGGAAGTGTATCGCGAAATCTTAAAGCACGTTCCTATTGAGAATTATCAGGAATACATTGAGTATTGTGAAACCAATGACTTTGCCGACATCAACGTGCGCAGAATTGTCTATACCTTTAGGATCCTCTACAACAAATTGAAGCATACGTCCAACGTATGGATTATCAAGTCTAGGGATGAAGAGGGCATCACGAAAAGGCGGATGGAGGATATAGATAGGCAAATTGAAGTGCTGACGAATACAAGTCACCCAAGTAGAGAAGGCATAGAGTCAGAGATAAGAAAACTAGAATTCCGCAAAGAATTCATCGATAACGCCCGATCCGCGAATGGTCACTTGGATTTTGATGACCCGAAGTTCAAACACCACAACGGAATACTCGTCGCAGGCGCAACCAACACTACCTTCCGGATTACATTTTACGATCTGGAATTGTGTCTAAAATTGTTAATCGGCATCCTCTACATGTTGAACAAGGCTAATGCACACCCGGCTGCGCAAGCTGCTTTCTAGAAGGCATCTTGCGCCATCGATTTGGGGGTCATGCATTATTGTCACTCTATTCCCGAGCCGCTCGCACCCTCTATAAGATCGTCGTGACCCTCCACCTCTTAGCCTCTTCCGATGCAGACCGACAGATAGCCTGACGGGTTTCACCGCTCAAGCCCAAGCTGACAGGTAAGGCTGAGGATTACTGGAGCCGCGACAGACTTCTATCCAATTCGAACATCACCGACGCTGCTTGAAAGACGACGCGTCGTCCATCCTCCCAGATCAGTTCGCGCCCGCTCTTCTGGTCGCCGTGTTCCTGACGTTGTATGAGGTCGTTCGCAGCGCTCCAATAAGCTATCAAGCTATCCAAGAATTCCTCTTCCCTGCGCCCCAATTTGTCTCTATGAAGCTCTAGAACAGCCCGTACTCTATTCTTAGTGCGGGCAGGATCTCCTTCCACGTCAGGAGGCTTAAATCGATCGACAAGTTCCGTTGCGAATTCCTGAATTGCTTCCCGACAGAGGTGGCCGATATTTGTGAACTGGCGATCAGAGTCGGCAGACCATAGCAGAGATTCGGCCTCAGCCCATTTTTGATACGCCCCGGATGTCTCCTTTGGAACTCAGCGGTGTCCAAATAGGTTCGTACTGTTCCCACAATCTGTTCGACGGGCCGTCCCATCTCCTCCTTCATCTTCTCGAAGTAAACAAAGGCTTCGGGGCTTAGAACGAAGGTCAGAATGTCGCTGTCGTACGCGGAAGCGAGCAAACCCCGATGAATAAGCTCATCTATATCATCCTGTGAGGCGGGAAACATCGCAGCATGGGAATGCCGGACATCGCCTTCGCCGGTAGGAATGCGGCGGCCCCCATCGGTGCGGACAAAATAGAATCTTCCGCGCTTGTCCTTCGGCAGATTCTTGTGGCGTTCCACCAGTTGCGTTAACAAATCCTTTTGTTCATCCGAAAGCAGAATACTCCCGTACATATCGATTCCTCCGACGTGGAGTCTCGCGGAATCTGTTCGAGCATACTGCCGTTCACCACAAGGGAGAAGAGCAGCTTCATTTTCGGGCCGAGCGTTTAATGGGTATCTTGCTTTTCTTGCCGTTTCGGTGCAGTGATTCGATCATCTCTTCGGCGGTATCGAATGGCCCGTAGAACTGCCCTTCTTGATCTGCTCCTGGCTTTCGGCGATGTGGTGGCCGATGAGACTCGCCGGCCTAAGCGTTATCTTCCCCTTTTCTAGCTTTGCTTCGAGCAGATCACCCATGTTCAACTTCGCCCGCTTGCGGAGCGAGGACGGAAGCGTGACTTGTCCATTGGATCTGACTTTGACGAGTGACATGTGAATGTCTCGCAAGAGGTTAACCTTTCGCTTGGAGAATAGCATTTTGAAGTGATGTGTCAACGGCTGCACCTTGCCCATACCTCTCATTGTCCAATCCCGTGATGCTAGCAGCAAGCCAGGTTATGATATGCTGCCTGGAACAAGGAGGCATGCTTATGGAGTATCCCGTCATCGTCGAACAGAAGAACGGCATCTGGCGAGCGGTTATTCCGGCGCTGGCTGATCTCAGCGCCGAAGGCTCTTCACGCGATGAGGCGATGAAGAACGCACAGCGCGCCGCCGAAGACTATCTGTCAAAAGTGGAGGTCACGACGATCAACGTTGCGCTCCCCCGAGAACAAACAACACGGGCCGGCAGTCCTCAGGCGCTGCTCAGGGAGATCGAAGCGTTCGCCGGCGACGGGGAAGCCCTCAAGGAGCATTTCGAGGAGATCGTTAGAGGACGGCAAAGGCAGCGCGAAGAAGCGCAGTTGCAGGACTGAATGAAACTCTATGTGATGGACACCGACATCGTAGGATTCGCTTTCCAGCGACATTCCAAAGTCCTGCAACGCATCCAGAGCCTGCCTCAGGATGATTTGATCGTCACAACGATCATCACGTTTGGCGAGGACCTCGGCGGCTGGCTCCCTGCCTGCCGTCGCGCACCCGATGGCGCTGCTCGCGCAGGCGCCTACGCTCGATTGCAGCGCGGACTTGATTTCTACAGGAGATGGCCATGCTTGCCGTTTGATACAGCCGCCGCTACGATCTTCGACGACTTACGCGCGCAGAAGCTACGAATCGGAACGAACGATCTTGCCATCGCCGCCGTCACTCTTTCGACCAACGGCATTCTGCTCACGCGCAACGCTGTAGACTTTGAACGGATTCCCAACCTCTCGTTCGAGGATTGGACGCAGTAAGAACTCTAGGGTCGGAGTCCGTTCGCTTACCTATCACTCGCGCCCTGCAAGACAGCACCTTCCTTCAGCTTGTACCTGAGTTCGTAGTAACAGCCTTTAGCCGGAAGTTGGTTGACCCGGTCGCGGCACCGTCGACCTGCTACGAACTTCCGCCTAAAGGCCGTACTACGAACTAACTACGCCGTAAAATAAACACGTGCACGCGTGGCTATGAGCCCGAGCCTGTTATTCCCTTGCTCACGAGAATCTTGACTTCCACTCGACGGTTCTGACGGCGTCCTTCCGCTGTTGTGTTGTCGGCAACCGGGCGCATCTCCCCATAGCCGAATGGCGTGATCATTCGGCGCAGTGGAATATCGTGGTTCTCCTGGAGGTAACGCACGACGGCATCGGCTCGTTGCTGGCTCAACACCCGATTCCGAGCCGTGTTGCCCGTCGAATCGGCAAAGCCCGCGATTTCTATCACGTAACCTTTCGTCGTCATCGCTTTTTGGGCCAACTCGTCGAGCGCTCGTTTGTCATCCGCCGAAATGTCCGCGCTGTTGACTTTGAAGTAGATGTTAGCGGAATCCTGCACCAGATAATCGTCAAGCGCGGAGATGCGCTCGTGAGCTTTTCCGGCTTCGTTTCTCGCAAGCTTTGACATCTCACCCGCTTCTTCGACCTGCCCGGACAAACGTTTGTTCGCCTCTTCAACAGGCGCTACGCGCGAATCCACCACGCGGGCCGTCTCGAGATCCGACGAACCGAAACGCACTTTCTCGGCGACCAGTTGGCCATCTCTATTGCCATATCCCTCGACCTCGACTTTCAGGCCGCGCAACAGACTTGTGACCTCATAGTCTTTGCCAGATCGGAAGAACCCGCCCTTCGACTTGACGCTCGTGCGGTCGGTCAACAGTACCACCGTCTCGCTATTCACGCTGTCGCCAACGCTGAAAGTGTCGGCCTCGCGGCGGATTATTATTCCTTTGACCTTCATCTTCTGCCCGTTCGCAACAACGCGATTGCCGGGCCTAACACCTGTATCTCGCGTCTGACCGGTTGACCCATTTTCCTGGCCGAGCACTGATGCAGAACTCAGCACCAGAAGCGCGAGAAGAAGAGTGACGAAACGAAGAACTGCAAATCCATGAAATCTCATAAAACATCCTCCTTGGGAGCATTCGCTAATATCGGGTCGCGAGCGGTCCACACCCTCTCGCAGCGACCACATTTCTAAATCGAGTGGATATTGATCTTCCAACACCCGCGTACGTCCACACTGTGAGGATGGAGCACATAAACTACTATCCGCAATCGACTCGTCTAACCTTGCGAAATCATACAGTGCCTTGCGTCATAGCTTAATGTTAGTCAATCTCGATGATTCGCGCCATAGGACCGGGAGACTGACATAGGAGTGGGATAGCTGAGGGGTCATTGGAAGGATGAGTTTCAGAGGTTCGGCTCAACAGAGAGGCGCCGCGCGAGGTCGCTTTCGCTTGCGTAAGGTTGGGTACTTTGAGTTCGTAGTTCGGCCTTTAGGCGGAAGTTAGTATCGGAAGCTCGAAGTCACATACAAACTTCCGCCTAAAGGCCGAACTACGAACAACGGACTAACTTTCTACTTCGCGACGACGGTCATCTCCACTGGCTTGGTCTTGTCCTCAACCGTCGGGTTGTAGTACTCGTACACACGCGATGAAAACGTTTGCGCGCGCACGGGAAACTTGGCTCGCAGCTTGTACGAGAAGTCCACACGTTGTCTCGCGTTCAGGCCATCGAAGTACAAAATCACTTGCTTGGCTGTGATCGTGTATTTCTCAAGCTTGCCTCCATTCTTGTCGCGCGATGAATCGACTAACGCAGCGAAGTCTTCTCCCGATGCCTCGAAGCCCGGAGGGATTCCCAGGTCAACCATGATCATCCTGGCTTTAGCGGGCGTGTTGTTCTGCACTTTCACCTTCGCCGTTGCTGTCTCGTCTTGCGCCAGCCGCGTGCGATCGTAGCTCACGTCGATCGTGAGAGGTTCCCGAGGGCCGGCGTCCACTCGCCGCGCCCACGGAACGTAGTAGCGCCCGATGATCTGGTACTGCATGCTTCCCTTCCCTGCGAACGCCAGGCTGACCCGATGCGCTCCCTCGTGCGTGTAGGCTTTGAGGTCGACCATATGCAGCAGGTCGTTGTTGTCTTTGGTGATCTGCACGCGCTCAACCGTTTTGCCGTCAATCGACACTTCAACCGTACCGGCTGTGTCCGCGTTCGTTCCTTTGGTGAACGACAGCAGGAACGCCTTGAGCGAGAGGATCGTCGCCTGCGTCGTCTGCCAGTTTCCGAAAGCGTCTTTCTTTTCGGTCAGGTAGTCGAGCGCCTTCTTCGCGAGCCCGCCCTTTTGTCCGCTCTTGAGCAGAGCCTGCGCGGCAAGCGCAGTCGTTTCAAGATCGGCCGAATCGTTGCGCGCCGACGTAGGAGTCTCGCCTTCCTGTTTCCAGAAAGCCGTCTTCGGTCCCTCGGTGGCGCGAGCCGCAAGCGCGTTGATCGCGGCATCGGTCCACGCTTTGTCTTTGACGTAGTCCGCCGCGAAGTTCGCGATAACCGCCAGCGTGTACACGTCTTCTTTCCCGGTGACGTGCGAGGCGACATACTGCTTCGCCTTCTCGACCGCCTCGCCTTTGTAGCCCGTCGCAGCAAGCGCCCATCCGATATAAGCCGTGATGCGCGTGACGTCTGTGTTGTAGCGGGTGGTCGCGCCTTCGTTGATGAAGTAAGTGTCCGGCTTGAAGCTTCCGTCGGGTTGCTGCTGCGAGGCTAGCCAGTTCTGCGTGCGATCTATAACTCGCTGATCCACTTCGTGTACTCGCGACATGTCGGAGAATTCCATCAAGCCGTAAGCCGTGAGTATCTTGTTCGCGGGCGCCTGGCCAAACCACGAGAATCCGCCGCCCGGCACTTCGAACGTAACCAACCGCTGATAGCCGAGTGAGATAAAGCCCTCGGCCTTGGCCTGAACCTCGGGCGTGATCTTTTTGCTCGTTTTCAGATAGTCCATCGCGAGGATGTCGGGATAGGTCGACGACGAAGTCTGCTCGAAGCAACCACCCGGCATCTGCAGAATCGAATCGAGCCCCTCGACAACTTGCGAGAGCGCGCCGGGATAAAGCTTCACGAAGATCTTCGATGCATCAGCAATCGCTCCCGCCGGAATCACGACGTCCTTCGTCACCGCTCCTTCGAGTCGTTCGTTGACTACGACCGCGTGCTCTTCGCCGTTGGGCAGCACGTTCACCGAGCGCGCAACCGCGTCGCCCGGTTGATTGGCCGGCGCATCGACGAGGCGCGCGGTAACCTGGAATTGCTGTTCGCCGATCTTCGAAGCCTTGACTCGAAAGGAAACTGAGGTCACTTCGCCAGCTTTCACCTCGACTTGCTTGTTCGCATTGTCATTGTCCAGCGCGAACCACGGGTCTTGTCTCAACTCAAGTAAGACGCGCTGCGGCTTAGGCAGATAGTTGTAGACCGCGACCGGCACGGACACCACGTCGCCTTCGGTGAGCGAGACCGGAAGATCCAGATCAACAAAGAAATCCTGGAACACTCGGATTGGGGCGGTCGAGGAACCGAGCGCTCCGCGCGTTGTCGACGCAAGCGACGTGACCCGCCAGGTCGTGATCGAGTCAGCCATCGGCACGTGAATCGTCGCTCGCCCCTGACCGTCGGTGATTAGCGATGGATTGGTGTAGAGCGTTTCAGGGAAGAAGCTGCGCACACGCGGTCCCCCGGCGTCCTTCTTGTCATTTAGCACATCCGCCGACTCGACTCCGCTGGTGACAGTGATGGGTTCACCCGCGCTAACAGATTTTGGCCCGGCCTTCGGCGGCGGAGCGGCCCCGGCAGCCCTGTCGGCTAATCGCGCACCGTCTTTTCTCATTTCTTCGCGCTCCATCATCAGTTGCCGCCTGCCGCCTACGCCGCCGATTGCCCACTCCTGCACGGCGTTGTAGTTCAAATAAGCAGTCAACGTAACCGGCGTTATGCCGCGCGATTCGAGCGAGGCTTCCACGACTCCTCGCGCGCCTGCGTTAAGAGCGAGCCTCCGGGAAACCGTCGAATGATACGCTTCGCTATCGAAGACCACCTGATAACTCCCGGGCGCCAGGTTCGGTATCGTGAAACGTCCGGTCGCGTCCGTGTATACCGAAGTGGTCATGCCGTTTGCTACTCGGCGCGCCGACACCTTGACGGCGCCGATCGCGTTGGCGTCTTTGTCTCTTACCGTCCCTTCGATCGCAACGCGTCCCCCCGCGATCACATCATCGCGAACGGTCGCGCGGCCTTTGAACGGCGCATAGCGATTCGCGTTTGCTTGCGGTTTTCGCTGCGCGTAGACCTGAAAGCTGATGTCATCGGCAGTCCCCGCGCGGCGATCCGGCCCCATCGAGCGAAGGGTCAAGTACGAGTCGGCATTTGTGGTGAATCTTCCGTCGCCGGCCAGCGGATTGCCCCAGGGGTCTTCCAGGATCTTGCTCTCCGCCTTCCCTTCCGCCGCGAACAATTGCAGATCGCGATTGAAGCCCGCAGGCGCAGCCTCGTGATGCTCGTAGTAACCGGTCATCGCGCGAGCTATCGTTTGTGCCTTTTCGTTGAGCCGACCGGCATAGATCGCGAGAGATTGCGCACGCCTGGCCTGGATGGCTTCGCGGCCGTACTCGGCGCGCATGTCCTTGTCGCGCACCGCTCCCGCCGCCGCAAGAAGCACGCGGGCCGCGCCCTCGCGCGCGGCAACTTGAGCCGGCTTCTCACCTTCGAAATCGTCCAGCAGCACTTTCTCAAAAGAGAACTGATGCACCTCATAGCGAGGCGTCAGCAATTCTTTTTCAAGATACATGAACACCTTTTCAAAGCCCGGTTGCTTGTCCGATAGCGCGAACACAGCTTCATCAACGATCTCGACTCCGAGCGCCGCCGAGACCGGATGGCCCATTCGGTCAGTCACGCGAAAGTGGACGCATGCGTCTTCGCCAGGCTTGTAGCTCTCCTGCTCCGCGGATACTTCGACTTTCAGATCGTCGGCCGGGTCAACGTAAACAAGCCGCCGGTCGGAGATCGGATCGGCGTCCGACGTTATCTGATATGCCCGCACCTCAAGCGTTCCGAACATCGAGGGCGTCAGATCCAGCGATAAGCCTCCGCGCCCGTTTGAGGTTTCAAGCGCGCGCGTGATGAGCGTCTGTCCGTCTTTCACCACGTCGATGTAGACAGCGCCGCGCAGCTTTGTTGAGATTGTCTCGAGTCGAAGCGTGTCTCCGACTTTGTAGACGGCTTGATTGATACGAACCATCAAGCTCTGGGGCGCGGCGTCGCTTTCAAGCTTCAAGTCGGCCTGGGCGGCGCGGCCTCGCGCATCGGCGGCTTTGAGGCTCAGCACGACCTGACCGGGTTCCGGGCGAAGTGTAACCGTAGCGACCCCGCTCGCGTCTGTCTTGATCCGCGCCGGCGTGATATTGCCGGTGATCGTGGTCTCGGCCGGCGTACCATCGGGGTAAGAGGTCAGGATATAAACACGGTTTTCTAGACCAGGCAGCAGACGCCCGCTTTCGGGGATCGCCATAATCAGTATCGGCGTCTTCGACACAAGAACGTTACGCGACTTGGTCTCGGTGTGCTGAGCGGTGTCTTTGACCTCAACGCCGATCGACACAGGAGCGCTGCTTTGCTGAGTCGAGCGGCCCGCAAAGAAGTCAGGCAGCTTCGACGAAAACGGAAAGTGGCCCTCCGTGTCAGTCTTTCCGTTAAGGCGCCCAAGCTCGACCGCTTGAACGTCAAACGTTGTGAGAACGACGGTCACTTCTGCGTTCGTGAGCGGCTTGCCAAACAGATAACGAGCGGTGATCTTTCCAGAGACGGTCTCGCCCGGCGAATAGTAGCTCGCCTGTTGCTTCGCCGCGTCGGCCCGACAATTCAATTTCGACTTTGAACTTCGGAAGCACGTAGCGATCAACGGTGACGGTCTTCTCCTGCGCGGACGCCGAGTCTGCATCGCCCAGGATCGCGCGAATGTGATACGGCCCGAAGTTGACCTCGTCTGCAAGCTCGAAATCCGCCGACGCGATGCCGAAGCGATCGGTGCGATCACGCTTCTTGAAAACCTTGTTGCCTTTGCCGTCCTCGACTTCCAGCGTGATGGGTTGATCGGCAATGGCCGCGTGGCTCGGACCGTCCAGTGCGAGCGCTCGCAAATGGATCGTCTGGCCAGGCTGATAGATCGGCTTGTCGGTCGTGAGCAGTATCCGGTCACGCCTTTCGAGTTGAATCGGCTGATTGGCCGTCACAGTGCCCAGCGACGTGTCTGCCGTCACCCGCAACTGACGCGAACCGTAGCTTTCAGCGGGCAGAGTGAATGACACCTGGGCAGTGCCAAGCGAGTCGGTTCGACCGGCGAACAGCGTCGTCGCGCGGTCACCGTTTACGAGCTCGAGCTTCACACGACTGTCGCGCAGCGGATTGCCGGCCTTGGAATCGACGGTGATGATTCGCACCGAGGCAGGCGAGCCGGCGGCATACGCGCGCTGAGCGAAGATGCGAACGACCGGCACGCGCAGTATCTCTGAAATCGAAACGATCTTCGATGAATCGCCTGCGTTGATCTTCAAGCGATCCCAGGCAAGGTCTTCGAGGGCAATGCTCTTATCAAGCGGAACCGTGACTCTAAGGGCGCGGTTCTCTGACGGCGATAGGGACCGAACGACTCTGGCGACAAGCTTATCGTTCGGGTCAAGAATTTCGATGCTCAGCGTGTGGTTGTTAGCAGTACCTGGTTCATTGGGAACGTTGACTTCCAGCGAGCCGCTGCGAAAAACGGCGGCAAGCTCGTTGTCGTCGGCGAATACCTCATTGCGCGGTGCGACTGTAAGCAGAAAAGTAGCAATCGCGATGCAAATCAACACCAGTGCAGTTCTCGACCATCTGTTCTCTTTTACGAATCTCATTGGGCACACCTCCGCTGACGATCTTCATAGTCGTGCGTCTAAACTTTCGATCAGCGCACGTTTTCTTATGGCGCTCTTGTTGAGGGACTTCTTTTACGGGCTGCTCGGCAATAACTTATCCGCGATAGTAGAACGGGAGGGTAGAAATCTCTTGCGGCAGATTTCGTAGTGAACCTTTCCCGCGCGACACCACCGGCTTCAGCCGCGTGGTGCTTCAGTTTCAGCCTACGACGACGTACGGGTTGATGAGACACCACCGGCTTCAGCCGCGTGGTGCTTCAACTTCGCCCTACGAACCGAGTCGCGCTGCATCTCCGACACCACCGGCTTCAGCCGCGTGGTGTTTCAACTTCGCCCTACGAACCGAGCCGCTCTGCATCTCCTGACACCACCGGCTTCAGCCGCGTGGTGTTTCAGTTTCAGCCTACGACGACGTACGG
>WNFR01002477.1_pt1 | contig 29740 bp, 35 predicted proteins | sample 5400221 | NCBI WGS metagenome assembly WNFR01 (sample SAMN13153357, study PRJNA577476) | soil metagenome | isolation source: 40 cm soil under Madrone tree | place: USA:California | collected 2016-06-14
CCGGGCAGAATGAATTTGCCTTTGCAATCGATCACGCGCGCACCTTTCGCGTTCTCTAACTTCTCCGGTGGCGCTACCACGCTAACGATACGATCGCCGTCGATGAGAATGGTCGCGTCGGGCAAAATCTGATTGCTCGCGGGATTAATCATCGTGCCGTTAACAAGCGCGATTTTCTCGGCGTAAGCGGCGAAAGCGAAGAGTGTGACGAACGTGAGGCAAACAGGGGTTTTCATGGACCAGGTATTGTAGCGGCGAACGCAGGAACCAATACTAAGACATCAACGCGCGAACGCGTCTACAATTTCGCTCTCTTTCCTTCAACGAGCGCCGTGGCTTCACGATTGATCGCAGCGTGATCGAGATGACGTGGCTTCAGATAACATTCGTCGATGAGAATCTGGACGAGGGCCGCGGCTGGCACGGCCAGAATGGCCCCGAGAATGCCGAACAAAGTTCCCATAGCGAGAGTGAAGAAAAGAATATTGACCGGGTGCAATCGCATCTCTTTCCCGAGCACAAACGGAACGAGGAAGTTCAACTCCACCTGATAGACAAGCAGGATCACGCCGAGAGCGAGCCAGAATTTTGTCGGACCCAAACTCAGAGCGACAAAGAGAATTGGGATCGAAACAAGGAAAGCGCCGATATTGGGAAGAAATTCGCCGAGAAAGGCGAAGACGCCGAACATGACGGCCGGTTGCAGGCCGATCAACCAGAGAAGCGTGCCGATGGAGACGCCGGTGATCGCGCCGTTAATGGCAACGCCGCGTGCCCACATGACCATTTGCCGCATGAGCCGCGCCAGCGTGCGATGGGCTTGTTCGCGATACCGATCGGGCGTGAGCGCGAGATACCCGGCAACCAGCGGTTGCGGATTGATCAGGACGAAGATAAGCAAAAGAATCGCGAGCGCCACACTCAAAACGCCGCCGACCACACCAATTGTCGATCTTAGCAGGAAATTGACGACTGTTCCCGCAGCGGCGCCGACCTTGCTGGCAATCTCGTCGGTTTGGGGCAAAGCCTTGCGCACCGCTGGATAATTTCGCGCGAGCGAATCCATCCGTGCGCGGATATCTTCCCAAACGTGCGGCGCGTTTTGGACGAGGCCGTTCACTTGATTAGCGAGGGGCGGAATCGCAAAAAGAACGATCGTTCCGGCGACGGCGAGAAGCGCGAGCATGACCAAAGCGACTGCGGCCACGCGTGGAAGGCGACGTCCCTCCAGCCAGATCACGACTGGATTGAGAACCATGGCGAGAAGAAAAACGATCGCGAACAGCAGGAGAACGGATTGAAGCGAGCGCAGAATGAACGCGAGGATAATGAGGAGAACGACGAGCCCGACGATGCGCCGGGCGCCGCGATAACTTAACGACGCGTGTTCATCGTCTGCGTGATCGGATTTGTTCATTGACGGAAAGCTCGCTCATCGCGACCGGGCGATTTGAAAGCCGGAGTAGTTGTAGCGGCGCTTGTATCAAGCGCCGGAACTAAAAACAAGGCGCTTGGGACAAGCGCCTCTACAACGGCGTGGAATCATCGAGGTCTTAAACGGCTACGAAGGAGCGGAGCCGCGAATTGCTTGAGTGAAGGAATTAGCGACTTACTTAAACGATCATCTCGCCGGCTCGGTCGCGGCGATCGAACTGCTCGATCACCTGATCAAGGAACAGACTGGGCAACGCTTGGAAAAGTTTCTGGTCGATCTTCGCGATAACATTCATGCCGATCAGGAAGTTTTGCGCGATCTGATCGAAAAGCTCAATTTCGAAGAAGGCGCGGTGCGCAAGGCGGGGGCATGGATGGCGGAAAAAATGAGCCAGGCGAAATTCGCACTTGGTGGTAATGAAGCCGGAGGTTTAGGATTGCTGCAAGCATTTGAAGGTCTTGCGCTCGGAATCACGGGGAAAAAACTTCTCTGGCGCGCGCTCAGTACGGTGGAAGCGGACATTCCGGATGTGCAGGGCATCGATTTGGCGCGACTGGAGCAACGCGCGCAGGAACAATTCGAGCGCGTGGAAAAAGAACGACTGCATCTGGCGCGCGAAGCGTTGGCGGTCGATTGATCAGATTAGCGACGTCGCCGTCCGAAGGAATAGCCGCGATGAGTGCGGCCTCCGCCAACAGCGCGCTTTTTCGATGCGCCGGCTGATTCCGGTTCGAACAAGACGGTGTAGAGATATGGAAAGTTGTCGAGTTTGAGCCGTGGAATCTTTCGCCCGATGAAATGTTCGATCGCCTGCAAGGCCTGAACTTCCTGGCCGTTCATCAAAGTGAAGGCATCACCGACATTTTGCGCGCGGCCGGTACGGCCGATGCGATGGACATAATCTTCCGGATGTTCGGGCACATCGTAATTGATAACGTGACTGACGCCGGCGATATCGAGTCCGCGCGCGGCGATATCGGTCGCGACCATGACTTCGTATTTGCCGGACTTGAAACCATCGAGAGCTTCGATGCGTTCGCGCTGCGTGCGATTGGAATGCAGGACCGCGACGGAATGATTCCCCGTTTTTAGTTTGTGGGCAATCCGATCGGCGCCGTGTTTGGTTCGCGAAAAGATCAGCGCGCTGTCGAAGTTGGTGCGCTCGAGCAACGCCATGAGCAGATCGAATTTCTGTTCGGCCGCCACTGGATAAACTGCATGCGTGACGGTCTCAGCCGGCGAACGGCGCACACCGATTTCCACCAGCTCGGGATCGCGCAGGACCCAGGCGGCGAGCCGCTCAATCTCAGGGGGAAGGGTCGCCGAAAAAAGCAGTGTTTGCCGATCGGTCGAGATTTTCTCAACGATCCGGCGAACATCGGGAAGAAATCCCATGTCAAGCATGCGATCGACTTCATCGAGCACGAGAATACTCACCTGGCGCAGATCCATGGTGCGTTGCTCGAGCAGGTCGAGCAGTCGACCCGGCGTCGCGGCCAGAACATCGACACCACGTTTGATCTCTTCGCGTTGCTTTCCGTAGCCGACGCCGCCATGCACGACGGTTGCGCGCAAGTCGGTGAAGCGACCGTAATCGCGAAATGCCGTCTCGACTTGCGCGGCCAGTTCCCGTGTCGGTTCAAGGATGAGACAACGAAATGCACCATGCTTTGCCAACAAGGTGAGAATGGGCAGTGCGAACGCGGCCGTTTTACCGGTGCCGGTTTGAGCGGTGCCGATCAGATCTCTGCCCGACAAAATAATCGGGAAGGCGCGCAGCTGAATCGGCGTCGGCTCGGTGAAACCCATCGCCTGGGTGCCGCGGACGACGTCCGGCGAAAGTCCAAAGTTGTTAAATGACACAGAAAGAAACTAGCTTGATTCGTTCATCGCACAATACGAGGTGGATCGAGCAGTCCCTTGCTCGATGGTAAAATCAAGCGGCGAAGCCGCTTCTAATTAACATCGCCCAACGGAGCGGCCGATTCACCTTCACGCTCGATATGACAAAGATATTGGTTCTGGCGGATACCCACGACCGTCTGCCCTCCAACATGTCGACCTTGGCGAAAGGCGCGGATGAGATCTGGCATTTGGGCGACGTTTGTGCGGAGAAGATTGTGGATGAGCTACGCGCGATTGGTCCGCCGGTCAGGGTCGTGCGCGGGAACTGCGACAGCAATAAGGATTGGCCGCTGGTTGTCGATCTGGTGCGCGGCGGGTTGAAGCTTCGGTTGCAGCATATTCCGCCGGAACGCGTCCCGGACAACGTCGATGTTGTGCTGCACGGCCACACGCACGTGCCACGAAATGAACGCCGAAGCGGTGTACTATTTCTAAATCCTGGTTGTGTGACAAGGCCGAATCGCGGCGCGGCGCCGAGCGCGGCCTGGCTGGAAATTTCCGCAGACGGAACGCTAGATTGGGAATTGAAAACCTTACGCTGAGCGTCGTTTGGTCGCTCGTTTTCTCCAATGCCGCAGAACGCGATGGGCCGGCACCGCCGTCCGGTGGTCGCGCGACGTGGCAACCAATTCTCGGAAGCGCAGTTTTGCCAATGCGCTTTGCACCGCGCTTTTGGAGAGGCCCGTTTCATCGGCAACCATGCGCAAGCTTGCTTTGACCGGTTGCCAGCGTTGGCGGACGGCGCGTCCGTAAAGAAACAAATAAACGAGAAATGCAGCGGGCTGTTGGTCGTGCCCGACGATGTCGCGCAGAAGAACGTCGAGGACATAGTCGTCGATTGGAACGGCTTGGCGGAAGCGAGACATTTTCGATTTTGGCATCTACACCGATAACTGGACAAGACTTTTCGTGTCGAGGCGACGGTTGATTCTGGACGACCGAGAAGTGCGCGCACTAGTTTGCCGCATGATCAAACAAATTAAATTTGTCAGCGTCCCAGTGGCCGACCAGGGCCGCGCGCTCGATTTCTATACCGAGAAATTGGGGTTCACGATCATCACCGATCAGCCGTTCGATGATAAGCAGCGGTGGATCGAACTGCGTGTTCCGAAAGCCGAAACGCGCGTCGTGTTGTTCACGACCGATGAGGACAAGAACCGCATCGGCACTTTTATGAACATCTCCTACACGTGCGATGATCTTCAAAAGACATACGAGGAATTAAAAGGGCGCGGCGTCGAGTTTGTGAATCCGCCAAAAAAGGAGCATTGGGGCAACTACGCCATTTTTAAGGACAGCGAAGGGAATAGTTTCGTACTCGGAGATTAATCTTCGCGCAAAGCAACGATCGGATCGACGCGACTGGCGCGGCGCGCGGGCCACAACCCGATAAGACGACAATTGGATCGACAGAACTGGCCCGCCGCGCCGGCCGCCAGCACGCGACAAGAGCGACCAGACCCAAAAGAATCGTGACCGCAAGCATGGTTCCATCGCCTTTTCCGGCGGCGTTCGCAGATCATAAGGAAAAGCTCAACCAGTTTTGCGGCTCCGGAAATGGGAGCGGCCGCAGAAGCACGGCATTAACGACGCTGAAAATCGCGGTGTTTGCGCCGATGCCGAGAGCCAGCGTCAGCACGGCGATGGCAGTAAAGGCCGGCTGCTTCGCGAGCATGCGCGCGGCGTAGTGCAGATCTTGCAGGAACGAGCCCATCTCCTCGCGGCAAACCGAAGTGAAGGTAAGGGCGCGAGAGATTAGCTGCGTTGCGCTTCAAGCGCTTCAAGCGCGTAAACTGGCGCTTTCGCCACTTTGTCGATCGGAAACGCGACTGATTGATGCGCGAACTGCCAGATCGAGAACACGGCACTGAGGATGAGAATCGCATAAAGCAGGGTTTCGAGCCGGGTGCGGTTCTTCTCTTCGGAGCGAACCAGGAGAGCGTAAGTAGATTCGAAGTTGTCCATAAGTTTATTGGTTGATACCAGGCCTTATGCAACCACCGTGCCACGGAAAAAATTATCGATATAACTCGCTCGCCATAAGCGAATTGAGATTTATTCGAACTTAGACGGCGAGTTGGCGATGTTCCACCCGTGGGAATCGTCCGTTCCGTTTTTGGGACGGCGCATTCTGCGGGACGCGATGCAGGCGAATTAGTCCTGCGGGCGTTGCGCCTCGCTGAGCGAAGCGTCTACGGAGGCGCGAGAATTATTTCGCTGCGTCGTCAGATTTTTTACCGAACCACTTTCGCTTTTTTGGTTTCGGCTCTTCCGCCGGCGCGGGTGCGACTTCCTTTTCTTCAGGCTTCGCTTGCTGCTCAACGTCTTTTTGTTTTGCCGCCGGTTTGGTTTCTTTCCGCTTCGCTTCTTTTTCCTCTGCCGCCGGTTTTTCTTCCACGACAAGCGCGTCCACCCATTCGATGAAAGCCATGGAGGCGGAATCGCTCTTGCGCTGTCCGAGTTTTACGATGCGCGTGTAGCCGCCGTTGCGACTTGTCGATCTGGGCGCGACTTCGGCGAACAATTTCTTGACCGCATTCTTCTGACGCAAAACCGCCAACGCCGTCCGCCGTGCGTGCAGCGATCCGTTCTTGCCGAGCGTGACCATTTTTTCCGCAAGCGGTCGCACTGCTTTTGCTTTGGCCAGCGTTGTTTTGATGCGCTGGTGCTCGATCAAACTGCAAACCTGATTGGCAAGCAGCGCCTTGCGATGTTCAGCTGTGCGCCCCAGTCTGACGGTTTTCTTTTGATGTCTCATTGTCGATCTTGCGAAGACTGACGATTAAGTGGTCGTTCCCGATCCATTCGGCCCGGCGCCATCCACGCCGGCCGCCGGCATGTCGACCATTCCCGCCTCGAACTTCATGCCGAGACCCAAGCCCAATTGCTGCAACTTGTCTTTGATTTCGTTGAGTGATTTCTTGCCAAAGTTTCGGTACTTCAACATTTCGCCCTCGGTCTTTTGCGCCAACTGTCCCACCGTCGTGATGTTGGCGTTGTTCAAGCAATTGGCCGCGCGCACGCTCAACTCGATCTCATTCACGCTCATGTTAAGCAGCTTCTTCAGCTTCATGTTCTCTTCGCTGACACCGGCCGGTGTTTCGTCGAACTCAATCACGTCCTCATTGAAGTTCACGAACACATCGAGGTGATGTCGAAGAATGGCGGAGGCTTGCAGCAAAGCGTCGTCCGGCGTCAATCGACCGTCCGTCCAAACTTCCAAAATCAGTTTGTCGTAATCGGTCCGCTGACCCACACGCGTATTCTCGACCGCGTACTTCACCCGCGTTACAGGCGAAAAAATGGAATCGATTGGAATGACGCCGATCGGTTGATCGGGGCGCTTGTTTTCTTCGCCCGTGGCGAAACCGCGTCCCACTCGCACCTCGAGCTCGGCATCGAATTTATGCTTCTTGTCCAGCGTGCAAATGATCTGCTTGCGGTTGAGCACCTCGTATCCCTGCACAACCTGAATGTCGTCGGCCGTGACTTCGCCTTCTTTGTTTATGGTGAGAGAAAGCTTTTTCGGCTCATGATCAGCCGCCTTGAACTTTACGCGCTTCAAGTTAAGGACGATGTCGGTCACGTCCTCGACTACGCCGGGCAGAGTGGCGAACTCGTGTTGCGCCCCCGCAATCTTTACTGACGTGATGGCGGCGCCTTCGAGCGAGGAAAGCAGCACGCGACGCAGTGAATTTCCCACCGTGTGTCCATAGCCGGCCTCAAAGGGCTCGGCCACAAACTTGGCGTAAGTATCAGTGGCTGTGCTCTCGTCTTTGACGAGAGTTTTGGGCATCTCAAAACGACCGTAACGAACTGGCATATATTTCAGTTAGCGACTTAATGAGTGATTGATTTAACGATTTGCAGACAGCAAATCATCAGATCGCTAAATCATTAAATCGGTAAATTCCTATCGCCGGGTTCCCCCTGGCGAGTGCGGCTTCGCGTCATGCGACGGAGACCCAGGGACCAACGGCGTAATTCTAAAAACTCGCTGCGGAACGTCGAATCAACACCACTTTGAGCACTTTGCAAGTCGCCCATTGATGAATCCAGAACACAGCGGGTTGCCGATATATGGGTGTGATCTCTGCTGTCACCGGTCGTGCTCCTTTATTTCGGGACCGTCGGGACGCCGGCCGGGTTTTAGCCGGGCATCTCCGCGAATATGCCGACCGAGACGACGTCTTCGTGCTCGCCCTTCCGCGAGGCGGGGTGCCCGTAGCCTACGAGGTAGCCATTGCCTTGCATCTCCCGCTCGATGTCTTTGTCGTGCGCAAGCTGGGGGTGCCGGGCTACCCGGAGCTTGCCATGGGTGCAATCGCTTCCGGCGGCGTCCAAGTTTTGAACGACGATGTCGTTTCGCAATTACCAGACGCAGAACAATGGGTCGCTTATGTCGCCAACGAAGAACGAAAGGAATTGGAGCGGCGCGAGCTGTTCTACCGAGACGCGCGTCCGCGACCGGATCTTCGCGGCAAGACAGTCATCTTGATCGACGACGGACTTGCCACCGGCGCGACCATGCGGGCCGCGTCTCGCGCGCTTAAAGAGCAAGGTGTGGCCCACCTGGTCGTGGCCGTTCCGGTGGCATCTCCCGAGACGTGCGACGAATTTCGCGGTGAGGTAGATCATATCGTCTGCGCATTCACTCCGGCGTCCTTCGCCGGTGTGGGACAATTCTACGAGGATTTTTCGCAAACGACTGACGAAGAAGTGCGCAAATTGCTCGGCGAGGCGGAAACACGCTTGAAGAATGATGGTCGCTATTCTGCAAAATGACGCAGTGCTCGTCGCGAACGCGGCGCGTGCCTGCGCCACACCGGCTGATTACGACGAATTACTAAAGCGAGTTGGCGACGCGAAGTTCGTCCTTATCGGCGAAGCTTCGCATGGAACTCATGAGTTTTATGCAACGCGCGCTGAACTCACCAAGCGGTTGATCGCCGAGAAAGATTTTCGCATTCTCGCGCTCGAAGCGGATTGGCCCGACATGCTGCGCGTAAATCGATACGCAACTGGTCGGAGCGACGATCGCGATGCCAATGAGGCACTTAAGGATTTCCGGCGATTCCCCGCCTGGATGTGGCGAAACACCATCGTGCTGGAGTTCGTCGAATGGCTGCGCTCATGGAATACCCGGCAAAAACACGATTCAGATCGCGCCGGCATTTTCGGAATGGATCTTTACAGTCTCCATGCGTCCATCGAATCCGTTCTGCATTATCTCGACAAAGTTGATCCGGACGCCGCTCAACGGGCGAGGCAACGTTACAGCTGTTTCGATTTCTTCGGCCAGGATCCGCAGGCCTACGGTTACGCGACCACGCGCGGTCAGGCGGAATCGTGCGAGGAAGAAGTCATCACTCAACTCGTCGATCTTCGCCGCAAATATGGCGACATCATCAGTCGCGACGGCCAGCTCGCGCGCGACGAATTCTTTTATGCCGAACAAAACGCGCGGCTCGTCGCCAATGCCGAGCGTTACTATCGATCGATGTTTCGTGGGCGCGAAGATTCGTGGAACCTGCGCGATCAGCACATGACCGAAACTCTGCAGGCTTTGGCCGATCACTTCGATAAAGGCTCGAGCAAGATCGTGGTCTGGGCGCACAACTCTCATCTGGGCGATGCGCGCGCCACGCAAATGAGCCGGCGCGGCGAATGGAACGTCGGTCAGCTCGTGCGCGAGCGTTACGGGGGAAAAGTCTATTCCATTGGCTTCAGCACCTATCGAGGCAGAGTCACAGCTGCTTCCGATTGGGGTGAACCGACGGAACGGAAGCATGTTCGTCCGGCCCTAACTGGCAGTTATGAAGAACTTTTCCATACTACTGAACTGCCGCAATTCTGGATCGATCTGCACGAGCAAAACGAAGCCATCTCCGCGCTTCGCGCCGAGCGCCTGCAGCGAGCCATCGGCGTGATTTACCGGCCGGAGACTGAGCGTTGGAGCCATTATTTCGAAGCGCGCCTGCCCGACCAATTCGACGCCATTATTCATCTCGACGAGACGCGCGCACTCGAACCGCTCGAACGCACGAGCCAATGGGACGTTGGCGAACTGCCGGAAACCTTTCCTGAAGGATTGTGAGATCGACATCGCGTCGATCGTTTCAGCGCGCTAACCCTCGACGACTTCGTCGCTCAACTCATTACGACTTGTCGATCTTTTCGGGAAATGTTCCGCCAGCGCTTTGCCGGCTTCCTCGATCGCTTCGACCAACGCGTGATTGAATTTTTCATTCTGGAAATGCGCGCGCATCACATCGACAAGGCGTTGCCAGAATTGCTCGCCGCACTTTTCGTGGATCGCTTTATCGCCAACCACGGCAAGCTTGTGCGCGCGCGGCGCCACGAAAACGAGCACAGCGTTGCGTTCCTCCGTTCTGTGCATGCCGAGCCTGTGGAATCTCTTGGTTGCGGCGGGGAGCGGATCGCCTTCCAATTTCCCGCGCTGCACATAAACGCGGATTTGCCCTGATGTTTTCGATTCTGCGTCTTGAATCGCACGCACGATCCGATCGTGCTCGAGTTTGCTGAGAAATTCTTTCGTGCGCATGGCGTTACCAACTCGATCCCGCCCCGCCACCGCCGAAACTTCCACCGCCGCCGCTGAAACCACCGCCGCCGGATGACCAGCCGCCGCCCGATCCGCTCGACCATCCGCCAATGAACGGGCCACCAAATCCAGAATAGTGATACCCGCGGCGGCGAGAACCACGCGTGGCGAGAATAAAAATTATCACGACGAACAGAAAAACGAAGAACCCGATGTTGCCGGAGGATTTCCCGCTGCGTTCCGCGTGTGTTTTGCCTGAGCCCTTGTATTCACCTCGGACAGCTTTAAGAATCGAATCGATTCCGATGGCGAGGCCGCCCTCATAATCATTCGCGCGAAAACGCGGCTTAATTTGGTACTCGGTGATGTCGAACGCCGTAATGTCGGGCAGAGCGCCTTCCAGGCCGTAGCCGACCTGAATATACATCTTGCGGTCCTGCGCGAAGACAAAGAGGACGGCGCCATTCCGGCGATCTTTCTGGCCGACTCCCCAGCTCTGCGCGACACGCCGTGTGTAATCTTCGATCGACGAGTCGCTCTGCATTTTCGAAAAAACCGCGACGACGATCTGGTTCGATGTGTCGCGTTCGAATTGCGCGAGCTGCTCATTGAAACGCTGCGCGGCTGCTTTTGAAACAACGCCCGCGTAATCATTGAAGTAACCGGCCGGCTTCGGGGGAATGACTTCGGTCGCGCGTTGGTTTTGGCGGCTCGCCAAAACAATCTTTCGGGTCAAAAAAGTTCGCGAAAGCGGGCCGCGTGCGCTCCCCGGAAATACGGTCGCGCGATCGATTTACGATCATCGCCTTGCGCTACGGCGAACCGGTCGGCGCGGGGATCGGCGTCGGCGAACCGAAGTTGAAATTCACAGTTGGCGCTTTCTCCGCGCCCTGTTGCGCGGCGAAGAACGGCTTCTGCTGGAAGCCAAACATTCCGCCAATCATATTGGTCGGGAAACGCCGTAAGGCCGTGTTGTAGTTTTGCACCGAGGTGTTGAAGTTATTGCGCTCGACCGCAATTCGGTTTTCGGTTCCTTCCAGTTGCGCCTGCAACTCCTGGAAATTTCGCGTAGCACGCAATTCCGGATAACGCTCACTCACGACGAGTAAGCGCGACAACGCATTACTCAACTGACCTTGCGCGCGCTGGAATTCTTCCAGTTGGGCTGCATCAGCGGGCGCCTTGTTCGGATCGAGTTGCACACGACCAACACTCGCGCGCGCGTTTGTCACCTCGGTCAGGGTCGATTTCTCGAAGTTCGCCGCGCCGGCCACGGTATTAACAAGATTAGGAATCAGATCGGCCCGCCGTTGATAAACCGTCTGCACGTCGGCCCATCGTTTGTTCACTTCCTGGTCCAAAGTGACGAGGCGATTGTACGTTCCCCAGAAAAAAAGGCCGACGATAAGGCCAATGAAAAGCAAAATGACGATCAGACCGCCGCAACCAATCGCAAATTTGTTCATAAGATCGACACTTAGGCCGCGCTCCAAAACACTTTGGTCTCCATATGTTTGTAAACCGTTCAGGAAACAACGGTGCAAGTCAATCCCGCGATACATCGCAATTTCGCTCAGGCCCCCTCACCTTAATCCTCTCCCGCAAGCAGGGAGAGGCGGCACTTGTTATGCGAGAAAACGAATTGCCCGGCCTATTCAGTTGATCGCCTCTCGCGACGAGAATAGCCCAGCGTTTTAACGCTGGGTTCTAATGACATAAATCGCACAAGTCCCGATAGGGACGAAAGACATAGCTGGCTAAAGTTCTTCCGTCCCGGCCGGACTTGATTCACTCCAACACCGTTTCCCAGCGTTAAAACGCTGGGCTATTCTCTTTTCCGATCAACGACAGAGGTTCTAGTGCGCACGGCCGAGAACCATTCGCAAAAATTTCGCGTCGGAAAACTTTGCGTTCGATCCCTGCCGAACAATCAGCGCGTTCATCGACGGAATGATGAACAGGCGCTGATAGCCGGAGCCAAGCGACACTACCATGTCGGGCGGCGCATCCCGGCAAATGCAGGTTGCGCTCCAGCTTTCTCGCGTCCACGGCCGCACGAGCACGTTTTCGATGTCGATCTCGCGGCCATTCGGCGCTTCGCCATTTAGCCAAAACGTAAGCCCGTACGATGGATTGGCCTGACTGCCGGAAAACGCCTCGCGCAGCAACGCTTCCGTAACAACCTGACGTCCGTGATAATTTCCGCGGCCAAGCACGAGCTCGCCGACCCGGGCCCATTGCCGGGCACTTAGATCAAAGCCGGTCGCGAGCAACGGATTGCCGCGTGCGTCCTTCTTGTAATCAATGCCGCTGAGCCCGAGCGGACCGAGAACGTGCCGGTCAAGAAATGAAAACGTTCCGCGGCCCATGAGTTTCCGGCGGAGTAACTCCGAGAAAATTTGCAGGTGACTCGGGCCATAGGTGAAAACCGTCCCAGGCGCGGCCACGATCGACAATCGAATGGCCACGGCGTTGCGATCGCGGATCGATTCGCGATGCAGATGCGGCGCCGGTTCGATTCCGTCGGTAAAATTAAGGAGCTGGCGAATGGTGATTCGCGACTTGCGCGGATCGATGCGCCATTCGGTGATCGTATCGGCAACGTGATCGTCGAGTCTAATTAGGCCGTCACGGACCGCGACGAGCGCGGCAATTCCCCAGAAGCTTTTTGTGCCGCTAAAGATCGGCCACTTCGCGTCAGCCGATCCGCCGTTGGCATAATGCTCGAAGATGGTCCGACCATTTTGCATGACCAACGTGGAGACGCCGCGTTTGCTCTCGGAATATTTGGCCCCCCGCGCGCAATCTGTCGGCTGCAACTCGCCAAATGCGATGGTCGATCCTGCGGCCAGCGCCAAGATCGACAATGTAAAAAATCTCATCGTGAGTTCTGCCGCCAGAGACGGCGGCAGCTATGACGTTGTCTGCGCAGCCGGCTCGCTCGGAGCCGGCGGGGCCGGGCGCGGCGCGACTGGAAGATAACGTTTGCGCAGCTCTTCTACGTTGGGCAATTCGTCGAGCGTGCGCAGACCGAAGTGATCGAGGAAAAACTGCGTTGTCTCGTAAAGAAGAGGGCGACCGGGAATTTCGGCGCGGCCACTGATCTTGACGAGCCCGCGCTCGAGCAAAGTTTGCAGAACTCCGTCGATATTAACGCCACGAACGGCTTCGACATCGGCGCGTGTGATGGGCTGGCGATAAGCAATAATTGCAAGCGTCTCGAGCGCGGGGGCGGTTAGGCGGGCGGGTTTTGGCTCGGGATGAAGTTCGCGCACCCATGGCGCATAAGCAGGATCGGTCGCGAGCTGCCAGCCCTCCGCTTTTTCGACAAGCTGGAAGGCCCGTTGTTGCTCAACGTATTCCAGCCTCAACTGTTCGAGCGCAGCAGCGACTTCAGATGCGCGGACATTACCGAAATCATTCGATGGAAAGTCCGCGGCTTCGTTTGCTCGTTTCAAAAGATCGACAATCTCTTTTGTCGAAAGCGGTTTCTGCGCTCTGAAGAGAAGCGCTTCGAGGACTTGAGACAGGTTCATGAGATTGTGCTCGCCCCACGTTTGCGATGAAAATAGCCCAGCGTTTTAACGCTGGGATTCAATAGTCCAAGGGCGCCGAGTCCCGGCAGGGACGGAAGAACCGCTCTTTCGTCCCTAACGGGACTAACACATATAAACATGCAAGTTACCCAGCGCTGAAGCGCTGGGCTATTTTCAGTTGCATCATTCGAAGTCATTGCGTTCTAATTCGCTCCGATGGCGCTTTGAATGGCGTCGGCGATGCGATCGGCCTGTTTGTCGATCTTATTGAGTTCGCGACCTTCGATTAAAAGGCGAATCTTGGGTTCCGTTCCGGAGTAACGCAGCAAGACGCGGCCTTTGCCGGCGAGTTCGCGTTCGACTTCGTCGCGCAGTTTCACGACCTCGCGAAGTTCGTCGATGGGCGGTTTGGCTTTCACCTTTAAATTGCGCTGCGCCTGCGGATACTTCTTCAAACACGCCTTTAATTCGCTCAGCGGTTTGCCGGTGGTGTGCATGATTCGCAGAACCTGCAGCGCACTGATGATGCCGTCGCCAGTGGTAGTGAAATCGCGAAAGATGATGTGGCCGCTCTGTTCACCACCGAGATTGAGATTTCGCTGCACCATTTCCTCGATCACATAACGGTCACCGACTTTGGTGCGCGCGACTTTGCCGCCGTGGGTGCCCAGAGTTTCGTCGAGGCCGAAGTTGCTCATGACCGTGGCAACGACGGTATTTTCGCGCAATTGGCCGGCGCGCAACAGATCGACTGCGGCGATGGCCAGAATCTCGTCGCCATCAACAATCTCACCTTTCTCGTCGCAAAGCAGGACCCGGTCGGCATCGCCGTCCTGCGTGATCCCGACGTTTGCGCCAGTTTCCCTAACGATGCGTTGAATTTCCTGCGGATAGGTGCTGCCGCATTGCGCGTTGATGTTGATGCCGTTCGGTTCGTTGTGTGTGACAACTACTTCCGCGCCGAGCTCGCGCAAAATGCACGGGGTCGATTTGTAGGCGGCGCCGTTGGCCACATCGACAGCCACGCGCATTTCTTCGAGCGACATCTTTCTCGGAAAACTGGCCTTGGCGAATTCGACGTAACGGCCGAGTGCGTCATCGATGCGCGCGGCACGTCCGATTCTTCCGGCAGTCGGGCGAATGCAATCGATCTCGCCGGTGAAAACGAGCTGCTCGATCTTCTGCTCTACCTGATCATCAAGTTTGTAGCCGTCGTGCCGGAAAAATTTGATGCCGTTGTCTTCGTAAGGATTATGTGAAGCGGAAAGGACAATTCCAGCGTCCGCGCGGAGCGAGCGGGTAATGTAGGCCACACCGGGAGTAGGCAGCGGGCCAATGATAAGAACATCGACGCCGAGCGAAGTAATGCCCGCGACAAGCGCGTTCTCCAGCATATAACCGGAAAGTCGTGTGTCCTTGCCGAGGACGATCTTCGGGCGGGCCCCTTCCGGAATGGTGCGTGGATTCAGTTGTGTGAAAACATGCGCGGCGGCGCGTCCCAGTTTCAAAGCCGTTTCGGCTGTGACTGGCTCGACATTGGCGACACCGCGAACGCCGTCAGTTCCGAAGATCTTTTTCTCTTGCACCTTAGGCGAATGAAACGCGCGAATGGCACTTCGTAAATCGGAATGTTTTCCCTGTAGCCGTCGCCCTGTGGACGACGCGGCGCGCGGGTATCAGACGGACGCGACGAATAGCAAGATCGACATCACGGCGCATACGGCAATGCGTCCGCTTCCAGTGCGTGCACCGAATGTTGAACGAATTCTGCGCTACCCGGCATTTCGTTTTTGTTCAGCCCCGAGGGTTTGACTGGAAGATTGGGCTGCGTTTATTTCGTTAATCTTGCGATGCAAGGTGCGCCGGCTGATGCCAAGTTTTTTCGCCGCCGCGGTGACATTGCCATTCGTGGCGGCCAGCGCCTGGAGAATGAGTTTCCTTTCCGTTTCACGAAGGTCCAATGGACTTGGTGCTTGGGAGACGCCACGCGGAACCTCCTGGCCGGCGGCTTGGCGGACGGCGGCGGGCAAATCGCGCAAGGTAATTTTGGGTCCCGCGGCCATGACGACGCCGTGCTCGATCGCGGTGCGCAGCTCGCGCACGTTGCCAGGCCAATTGTACGAAAGGAGCGCGTTCATGGCATCAGTGGTTAGATCGAGAAACGGTTTGTCGTTCGCCGTGCAGAAATGCCGCAAAAATCCGCGCACGAGCAACGGAATGTCCTCCTTCCGCTCGCGCAAGGGCGGCATGGTGATCCGCACGACGTTCAAACGAAAGAACAAGTCGTCACGGAATTTTCCTTCTTGCACGAGCTTCTCGAGATTTTTGTTGGTGGCCGCAATCACTCGGACATCCGCACGCAGGGTCTGATTGCCGCCGACGCGCTCGAAGGCGTGCTGTTCGCTCATGACGCGGAGCAATTTTACCTGCGTGCTGGCGTCGATCTCACCGATTTCATCCAGAAAAATTGTGCCGCCGTTGGCCTGCTCGAATCTTCCGATGCGACGCTCGCTCGCGCCGGTAAAGGCGCCCTTTTCATGGCCAAATAGTTCGCTTTCGAGCAATTGTGGAGAGAGCGCGGCACAATGGACGGCCACAAACTTCGCTTTGTTGCGCCGACTGAGATTGTGAATGGCGTGCGCGGCCAATTCCTTGCCCGTCCCGCTCTCGCCTTCAATCAAAACATTGGCCGAGGAAGGGGCAACCTGCCGAATGGTGTCGAGCACTTCGTGCAAGGCCGGTGATTCGCCCACGATATTTTCCAAGCCGTAACGCTCATCTACTTGCTGCCGGAGCGATCGATTCTCCTGCTCCAATTTTCGACTTTGCAGTGCGCGCGCGATGAGGATCTCGACCTTGTCGAGGTTGAGCGGCTTGGTCACGAAATCGTACGCCCCGCGCTTCATCGCCTCGACCGCGGTGTCGACCGAGCCGTACGCTGTCATCATGATGCAAATTGGCGGGTGCGGCATCTTCAGGGCGCGCTCGATCAGCGTCATACCGTCCTCGTTGCCCAAGCGAAGATCGGTCAAAAGAAGATCGACCTGTTCGCGTTCAAGCACATCGAGCGCGCCACGGATGTCCTCCGCCACATAGACGTCGTAGTCGTCCTCGAGCAAACTGCGTAGCCCGTCGCGGGTATGTTTTTCATCATCGACGATGAGAATGGTGGGCTGCATTAATTCCATGCGATCAATTTACCGCCGCATCAGCGACTTCACTTTCCGCCAATCAGTCAATCGCTCAATTGCTAAATGGCGAGGCAAAATCGACATTCTCCCGGGTAGACCGCGTCGCGTAATTCACCGGAGCATGCCGCCGGGTCATCAACTTTTTGTGCCTGCTTCCAGCATGCGAACGCGCTTGTCGATGTAGGGCAGGCGAATGCTCAGCGTCAGTCCTTTGCCTTCGCTGCTCTCGATCGAAAGTTCGCCGCCGTGTTCGCGCACGATGCGCCGCACGATCAACAAGCCGAGTCCGGTGCCGGCAGCTTTCGTCGTAAAGTAAGGTTCGAAAATGCGGCTGAGGTTTTCCGCCGAGATCCCGCCGCCGGTGTCGGTAAAACTGATAATGACATGGGTGTCATCTCGGTCGGTGCGAATGCGCAGAACGCCGTGCCGCCTGACCGCTTCAAAACTGTTTTTGATTACGTTGTAAAACGCCTGCTTCATCTGATCGCGATCCAGTTCGAGCAGCGGCAGATCGGAGCGCAGTTCCTGTTCGACCACGATGTCGCGGTCCTGGATTTCCGGCGCGAAAAAACGCACCGCTTCCCCGACAATCGTGTTGATGTTCTCCGGGTGCAATTGCGGTTTGGACGGCCGAATGGCGCGCAGAAATTGCGTGACGATTGAATCGAGCCGGCCGATCTCGGTGCGCGCCACTTCGATTGAGTGCCGCAACTCCTGACCCGTTTCGCCTTCGATCTCGCCCACTTTGCGCTCCATCAATTGCAAGTGGATGTGGAGCGAGTTGAGCGGATTACCGATCTCGTGGGCGACGCCGGCGGCCAGCAAGGTAAGCGCATTTAATCGTTCGCTCTCGATTGTTTGTTGCGCGCTGCGCCGGCTTTCCGTGATGTCGCGCAGAATCATCGCATAACCGACCTGCTCGGCTGCACTCGACCCGCTCAGCGGGGCGGACCGCGGTGGGCTGGAGGCGGAATTGTCGTTCCCCCGGCGAGCTCCGGAACCGGGGTCAACGACCCCGGCTACAACACCAGTGTCGATCTTATCGTCGGTTGTGCGCCGCTCAATGATGAGCGGAACAATGTAGAAATTTATGAAGCGATTCGCCGGATAAAAAATTTCCATGTCACGGCTGATCGGTCCGCCGCTCTGCGTGAGTGATTTCCAATCAAGTCCGCGCATCCGTTCGTCAAGCCGCTTGCCGATGGCGTCTTCGCCTTCCAGTCCAAACAAATCGCATGCGGCCTCGTTTAGGTAGGTGATCCGACCAGTTGCATCGGTCACGATGATCCCCTCCTGGATCGAGTTGAAAATCGTTTCGAGAAAGCCTTTTTCCTGGGCAAGACGGAGCAGATAATTCTGCACGTCCTCCGGCGCGATACGCCCGAGCCGCTCAATCAGTTTATCGAGAAATCCTGCTTTCACGGCGAACTCACGCGCCTGCTTGAGAGATCCTTCGACTTCGCTCGGAATGACACGACGGGATCCAGCTCTTCATGCCTTCGCGGGGACTTCGATCTTCAACAATTCCATCCGCAGATAATTCAAGACCACCGGCGCGAGCACCATTCCTGGAATGCCCATGAGCCGTTCGCCAACGATGAGCGCGACCAACGTCAGCCAAACCGGATTGCGAATGCGATCGCCGATGATCTTGCTGTTCAGGAAATATTCCAGTTTGTGAATGGCGATGAGAAAAATTAAAGCGACCAGCGCGATCTTCAAGGAAATCGTAAAGGCAAGACATACGATAATGGTATTGCTGACCAGATTACCGACGATCGGCAGTAATCCGCACAGAAACGTGAGTGCGATTATGAGTGCTCCGTTTGGCAGACGAATGATGAGAACGAAGACCGCGGTCAAGAGCGTATTGATCAGCGAAATTGTGATTTGCGCGCCCATGACGGTGGCAAAACTCCGGTAGAAGTCGCGGAAGCGCGTCGCGATCTCGTCTGCGAGAATCGAATAAAGGTTGTTCTTTGTCTTGTGCGTCTCGCGGTAAAGATCGAGCTGACTATTAAAAAATAGGCTGATCGCGACGACAATTCCAATGAGCAGGAAAAGCAACGTCGTGGTCGTATTGCCGGCCAACCGAATAACGTTGCGCAAGTAATGGGCTTCTTCCTTGGCGCTGTCGATGATGAGCGCTTTGAGACTGTCGAAATCGGTGAATGGCAATTCGATCTTGCGCGCCTGCGCCCACGCGCTGGCCGACGGGATCGAGTGTTCCGCCACCTCCGGCAGGGCAGCGAGCGCGGCCCGAGTAAAATAGACCGCGCAAAATGCGATCCCAAGCGCAACCAGAATGAATGAGAGCAGCGCCAGCCATTTTCTTTTCGTGAGCAGGAGCAACTGGCGCAAAGCGAAATAGGAAAACAAGACGGCCAGCAGGGGCGCGCCGAGATGCAACCCGCCCGCCAGGACGAGCATGAGAACAAGAACGCCGTAGGAAATGCGAGCGGGTGTCGCCATAGTCGGGCTACAACATCAGCGTTTCGATCTCGCCAGCAAACGGCCAACTCACCGGGGTCGGCGACCCCGGCTACAAAATCAGTGCGTCTCGGCCGGAGCCGGCTGACCGGCTTCCGCTTCGGCGCGTTCTTTCAAGGCCGCTTTGCGTGAAAGTTTTACACGGCCTTTGTCATCAATCCCGATGCATTTCACCCAGATCATGTCCCCGATTTTGACGACGTCTTCAGTGCGTTTTACGCGGAAGTCGGCCAACTCGGAAATGTGGACGAGACCATCCTTGCCCGGCAAGACCTCGACGAATGCGCCGAACTCTTTTATGGATACAACCCGACCTTGATAGGTTTGACCAATCTCGATCTCGCGCGCCATTCCGCCGATGATCTCCTTGGCGCGTGCCATCGATTCGCCGCTGGTCGCGTAGATGTGCACCGAACCATCGTCCTCGATGTTAATCTCCGCGCCGGTTTCCGCGACAATGCCCTTGATGGTTTTGCCGCCGGGTCCAATGAGCGCGCCAATTTTCTCCGGATTAATCTTGATCGTCTCGATGCGTGGCGCGTACTTCGACAACTCCGCACGCGGCTTATCCAGGGCGCTGCGCATGATGCCGAGAATCTTCGTGCGCGCATCCTTTGCGCGCTCGACTGCTTCGGCCATGATTTTGTGGCTGACGCCGGGAAGTTTCAGGTCGAGCTGAAAACCGGTCACGCCGTTGTCGGTGCCGCAGAGTTTGAAATCCATGTCGCCGAAATGATCTTCCGAGCCAATGATGTCGGTCAGGAGCTCGTAACGTTTTAGTTGTCGATCCTCGCCGTGCTCGGTCACGAGGCCGACGGAAATTCCGGCGACCATTCCTTTGACCGGCACACCGGCGTCCATCAGCGCAAGCATCCCGCCACACACGCTGGCCATCGAAGTCGATCCATTTGATTCCATGATCTCGCTGGAGATTCGGATGGCGTAACGAAAATCATTTTCGCTCGGCGCGACCGGCTCGAGCGAGCGCTCGGCCAATGCACCGTGACCGATCTCACGACGGCTCGCGCCGCCTGTGCGACCAGTTTCACCAACACTGAATGGCGGAAAATTGTAATGCAAAATGAAACGCTTGGAAGTGACTCCGCCGCCGTAGGCGTCGATGTTTTGCGCTTCTTCGATCGGCGCGAGCGTCACGAGCGCGAGCGCTTGCGTTTCGCCGCGCTGGAAAATGGCCGAACCATGCGCGCGCGGCAGCACGCCTACTTCGCAACTGATCTGCCGCAAGTCTTGATAGCCGCGGCCGTCCATACGCCTCTGTTTTTCGAGAATGCTTTTACGGAACGCCTTCTTCTGCACGTAATCGAACGCCTGCGAGATGGCGAACTTGTCGGCCTCCGGATGTTTTTCCGAGATCGACATCTTCACTTCTTCGCGCAGCGCCTCAACCGCCTTGGCCCGCGCAACCTTTCCCTGGGTGTAGAGCGCGCCTTCAATGCGATCACCCGCGACCTTGTAAGCGATCTCGAGCAACTCCTCGTTCACCTGCAACAGTGGCATCTCGCGTTTCGGTTTGCCCACCTGGGCGGCAAGCTCCTTTTGAATCCGGATCATTTCGCGCGCGTGTCCATGCGCGAACTCGAGCGCCTTCACGAAATCCGCTTCCGGAACTTCGTTGGCCGCCCCTTCGAGCATGATGACGTCGTTTTCCGTGCCGACATAAACCAGATCGAGATCGCTCTGCTCGCGCTCAGTGTGCGTCGGGTTGGCGACGAACTGGCCGTTAACCCGGCCAACGCGCACTGCGCCGATCGGTCCGGCAAACGGAATATCGGAAACGTAGAGCGCGGCGGAGGCGCCATTGATCGCAAGCATGTCCGGATCGTTCTGACCGTCCGCGCTGAGCAAAATGGAGATGACCTGCGTGTCGTAAAAATATCCCTCTGGGAAGAGCGGCCGTAGTGGCCGATCGATCATGCGCGAAGTGAGCGTTTCCTTTTCGGAGGGACGACCTTCGCGCTTGAAATAGCCGCCCGGAAATTTTCCGACGGCCGCCGCCTTTTCTCGGTAATCGACCGTAAGCGGGAAATAATCCTGCCCTTCTTTGATGGTTGTCGCCGAGACCGCGCTGGCGAGCACGATGGTGTCGCCACACGAAACGATGACTGCGCCGTCAGCGAGCTTGGCGATCTTGCCAGTCTCGATACTGATGTTAGTCGACCCAATTTGGGCCGTGACCTTGTTTTGCATATAACTTTCCTGGATGTGCGAGTTCCAAGCCGGTCACCCTGACTGTAGGTTTTAATCCCGCCGTCGCGGGACTAAAACCTAAAATCCAAGGTGCCTTAGCGGCCTGGTCTGCGCGTTGTTTGTCTTCGCTTGGCTTCGGCCCAAAAACGCGGACGCCAAGATCGACATCTGCTCTGCGATTATTTCCGCAGATTTAGTTTGTCGATCAACTTCTTGTAACGATCGGATTCCGATCGGCTCAAATAGTCGAGCAGGCTCCGGCGTTGCGCCACCATCTTAAGAAGGCCGCGCCGCGAGGAGTGATCTTTCGCGTTGGTCTTCAAATGTTCGGTCAATTGCGCGATCCGGTGTGTCAGGAGCGCAACTTGAACGTCCGCGCTGCCTGTGTCCTTCCCGTGTAATTGGAACTCTTTGATGTCCAACGTTTCGGTGCTCTCTGCCATAAACGAAGCGCCTATTCTAAATGAATAACCAGGGTCCGCAAGTCGCAGCCTCCAGTTTTAACTGGTTCCGAGCGGTCTGGCGTTAATAGCCGCCCATCCGGCCAGCCATCGGGGTAGGCGCCCGTACTGGTGAGTCCGGCACGTTCGACTTCTTCATCTTTTCCGTTTGCTTCAACTTTGTTTGCGACATCTGGACCACTTTTTGTGTAGTCCGCACCCGGTCGAGCACGCTAGCGGGGCTGATTTTTACTTCTCGCGAAACCTCTGCCCATCCCTTTCCCTTCTTGAGTGCCAAAATGTTCGTTACCGTCTGCCCGCTTCCTTGTGCCAGCGAATTGGCCACCACTAGCTCACCGTAAGTTAGATGCGTCGCGGCCATTTGTGATTCCAACGTCTTCTCTGGCACATTTGTTTGCTGCGCGACCGCGCCCAGAACAATCTTCTTGTCCACGGCGGTCTTAGCCTGCCCGTTTAAGGTTGCGATCGCTTGATTCAATGTGGCCTCATCCTCGGCGAACACGGCGGTTGCACTGCAAAACGAGACGACAAGGAAGAGAATTAGGGTTTTCATGGCTTAGTTATTTCACCTTTGCAATGGTGTAATGACGAACGTGAATATTTTCATATGACGTTTGGCGCGGGTCGAGAGCTTACAAAACAATGCGGCCCGATTCAATTGGTATTCTGCGGCAAAGAAACGTCAAAACGGCAGGGGCAATCGATCCGGCGGGATCCATTTCGCGCGGGAGACCTTTGATTTGATCAGTTCGCGGGAATAATGCACCTGGACCGGGGCGGCTGTTCCCCAACGCGCTACGATCAGGTTAATCCGGCGCCAGAGCGGGACCTCTTGATAATGACTCTGCGCGACATGGTCGAGCAATCGCATCCAAAAAGTTGTGAGCGTCTCGTGATAAAGATCGATCAGCTGGTTGTGCACGGTGAACTGGAAAAGCTTTTCGCGCATGCGCGCCAGCGCCACGGCCAGCGGCCACTTGTCCAGATAGCTTAAGGCCACCGCCATGTGGGCGGCGTGCGTGAATTGCGACGGCGGAATTGTCGCCGTCTCAAATGCGTGGACAAGAGTTTCGACTTCGGCGTCGTTCGCAAACTCTTTCGTCTTCAATGCTCAGGAATTTAGCCGCCCGCGTACATTTTTTGCCAGATGAACAGAAGGAGCACCGCGCAAATGATCGACATGATGAAACCCGCCGGGTGGAAGGCTGTTCCAGGCTCCGGTTTCGAGAACAACCGTCCGATCAAGCCGCCGATAATTGATCCGGCGATACCGAGAAGCGCCGATTTCCAAAAACCGAGATGCTGGCGGCCTGGGACGAGAAACTCGGCAATGCCACCAACGATTGCCCCGACAACGATCGACCAAATGATGTGTAGCATAGGGTTGTTTGGTTCAGTCGCGCAGGCTATCACGCTGGTTTGCCGGAAAGCCATTCTTTTTCTCGTAAGGCTTGTCCTGCTTGCCACGCCGTAGGCTTGGCGAAGGCGGGAGCGCAGCCGAATGGATCGAACATCGTACAAGATCGACACTTACCGCGGCAGGCGCCGACGATTAGCCTCGTCGATTGCGAGATATTCGTCGCGCGGAGGACTGAAGGTGTCGAGCACGCGCGTTTCCTCGATCGTCTCCACGCCGTGAGGGACTTCGCCGGCGAGATAAAACGAATCGCCCGTTTTCATTTCATGCGGCGTTCCATTGACGATCAATTTCATGCGACCGGACAAAATGTGGACGATCTGTTCCTGCGGATGTTGGTGCTCGGGCATTTTGCTGCCGGCCTCGAGCGTGGCCAGCATTTGATACATCGTTTTCCCAGTCGTCACCGTCTGGCGTTTGATGCCGGGACAAATCTCGATCCAGGGATTGTCATTCTTCATAGGATTAATCCTCCTCGGTGGTTTTAACTCTAAAATGATAAGACGAAATGTTCATGCGTTTGACCAGATAGAAACGATGGGCGTCGAAGCGCTGCACGCCGGAATCGAGTTCCAGATTATCACAACTGTGCTGGCGCGCTTGATCCACCAGCCAATCGAAAAGCCGGCCACCGAATCCGCAGGACCGATCCGCCGCACGCGTGACGAGATCGTCGACATAAAGAAACTTTCCGGAAAATAGGGATTCAAGAAACCGATAACCGGCCACAGCCCGGATTTCGTTTCCCGCTTCGAGATAAGCGAGCAGGTAACCGTTGCGCTGCTGACGCATGACGCATTCGATAAATTTTTCCGGGTCGTCGAAATGCGATCGCAGTTCGCGCATGACTGGAAAACAACGCCGAATTTGCTCCGGCGTTTTGGCGATAGCAATGTGTGAAGTCTTCATTTCGATCTCGCCGCCGGACGAGTCCGTGTCGCCGCGGCGACCGGACTTATCTCGCGTTTGCCGTCGTACCACAGACCGAGCTTTTTCCGCGAGCGCGCCGCGTTTGGACCGCCGAGCAAGATCGACATCGTCCTCACGAACACATGGCGACCGGAATACATGCGCAGTTTGCGACCCGACGTAACAATCGGCTCGCGCAAGATCTTGAAACGACCCAGTTTTCGCAAGGCGAAGCTGAAATAGATTTCTTCGCCGATAAAATATTGCTCGTCGAATCCACCGCACCTCTCGAAGTTTTCGCGGGTGCTGAAAAGAAACGCGCCCGCGCCGAGATTCAGGCCAAAATAAATTGCGCAGAAGCCTTTCATGAAGATGCGGCCCCAACGCGGAATAGCGCCATCGACCAGCACGCGAGCGCTCCCACCGGCATAACCGTTCTTCAGTGCATCAATGGCATCGATAACGTGTCGCGCATTGATGCGCGTATCGGCGTCGACAAAGTACAAGACGTCACCCCGCGCGCCTCGCCCGCCCGCGTTGCGCGCCGCTGCGATGTGGCGCCGATTAATCGAAATAACCTGCGCACCGGTTTGTCTGGCAATATCGGCCGTGGCGTCGGTCGAGGCATCATCGACCACAATGATTTCGTAATCCTGGTTCGCGCCTTCCGCGGCCTCGTGAATCGCGGCGATGGTAGCGGCAAGTTCCATCTCTTCGTTGTAGGCGGGAACAATGAAGGAAATCACGAGGACAGACCGTAAGTCTTGATCATCTTTTTCCCAACGTTTTACTCCTTCCCCTGGTCAAATCTCCAATGAATAGAGCCTGGCTTCCATTTCGAAATAGGAAACTCGGCATCGCCGACGTTCTCCGCGCGGGCGCTATTCTGGCGACAATTTTGATGATCGCGACGTTCTTCAGCGCATGCGTGACAGAGCAACTTGATTCGGAGGGCCACGTGATTCGAAACCGCCAGGCCGATCACGAATTCGATGGAGAGATGGGCACATCCTCCGGTCGCAGCGGCTAGAATTTGCCTCCGTGGGAAGCCAACGGCTCTCCCTAGAGAATTAGATTCAGATCCCCGAACTCGTGCCAGAGATATTTTCTCGCAATCGCTTCCTCATATGCCGCGCGAATTTTGTCCGGTGGCAGAAACGCACTTAATAAATCAAGATGACTTGCCTCCGGTTCGTGTAAGCCGGTGAGCAACCCATCGACCGCCTTGAAGCGATGTTGATTGTCGACCTTGAGCTGCGTGTAATCGTGCGCTCCCCGAACGCGGCCATTTTCATCGACCACTGATTCCAACGCGCGCACAACGGTTGTTCCAACCGCAATGACTCGACCGCCATTTTCTCGTGTGCGGTTGATTTTCTCAGCCGTCGTCGCGCTCACAAAATATTCTTCTTCCGATGCAGGGTGTTGCGCGTCGAGCTCGTCGTCCATGTAGGAGGAAAGTCCGGTGTGCAAAACGATGTAAGCGGTGTCAACACCGCGGCGCTTTAGATCGAGCAGCAACTTCCAGGTAAACGCGCGCCCGGCCGACGGCATCTCGGCCGATCCCGGCTCGGTCGCGTAAACCGTTTGGTAATAATCGAGGTCCCACGGCGCGGAGACGTACTCGTAACGAATCGGTTTACCGAGACGATAGATCAGATCAACCAGTTGCGTCCCCGAAATGGAGAAGCGCAATTTCCACAAACGCGGAATACGTTCGTCGCGCTGAAGCACGGTGGCATTGAGTCCTTCCGCGAACTGAATCTGCATTTCAGGACGCAAACCGCAGCTGAACGGATCGCCCTGTTCGCAAAGTAAAAGGGCCAGCCACGAATCGTCCGGCAAATGTTCCGCCAACCGCACTTCCATGCACGGACCGTGCGCCGCGCTACAATCACAACCGCGCAGCGAGGCCGGCAACGTCCGGCTCGAGTTGAAAACGAGGAGATCGTTTGCCCGCAGATAATTGTCGATCTTGTCGAACCGTGAGTGCTCGATCTCGCCGGTGGCACGATCGATCACGAGCAAGCGCACTTGATCGCGCCGAATCCCGCGACGTTCCGGCGGTTCCTTCGCGCTCAACTCCGGCGGCAGGGAAAACGTAAACGCCATATTGAATTATTTCACCACAACGGTCGCGATGCTCACGAAGATTTGCTTAAATTTTATCTCCTTCGTGTTCTTCCTGGTGGATTTGCGCTTTCCAATCTTCTTGCGCTTGGAAACGTTTCCCTCTCACGTCTTTCGACTCGTCGGAAGCGAGAAAAACAAAAACATCGGTCACGTCGGCGGGATTGGCCCATTCCGTTGGATCTTCTTCCGGCTCCGCCGCGCGATGCATGGCAGTGTTCATATTTCCGGGATCGACCCAGTTGACGCGCACCTTTGTTTCTTCTAGTTCCGACGCCCACGTTTGCGACATGCCTTCGAGCCCGAATTTCGAAATTCCGTACGCGCCCCAACCGGGATAACCGACCTGTCCCGCATCGCTCGTCACATTGATAATGGAACCGCCGCGCTCGATCATCGCCGGCAACGCGCTCTTAATTAGGAGAAACGGGCCAATCAAATTGGTGTCGAGCACTTCGCGGAAGTCTTCCACCGGATAATCGAGCAGGTTCGGCATCGGCGACGGGCCGATGGTCGAGGCATTGTTCACGAGCACGTCGAGACGTCCTTTGAATTGCGCGAGCGTCATCGCGACGATTCGTTCGATGTCGCGAGAAGAGCTCACGTCGGCTTCGATCGTGACGATATCGATCTTAGGCGTGACCCCGCGCACTTCATCGCGAACTTTGTTCAATTGATCGGCATGCCGCGCCACGATCGCGAGTCCGGCCGCGCCTTCCTTCGCGAAACGCCGCGCCATCTCGCGGCCCAGTCCCTGCGACGCGCCCGTGATTAAAATGTTTTTGCCGGCGAGCTTGCTCATACAGAAAAATAACCGCGGAGAGCGCAGAGATCACAGAGAAATTTATACTGCTCTGCGTGCTCCGCGATCTCTGCGGTTAATCATTCGCCAAACGTGATTCCAGCCTTTTGCACTTCGCCATACGGCAACAGCCAGACCAATGATTCATCATGAAGATCGACCACCTGGATGCGGTTGCCCCACGGATCGTGAAAGTCGCAGCGAAACGGCGGCTCGAGTTTGAGTTTGTATTTGCCCGTGATCTTTTTGCGCACTTCCGCGATCTGCTCCTCGTCGCGTACCATGATTCCAAAGTGGCGCATCCCGCCGGGATGCAATTTGTCCACTTCGAAAATGGCGAGGAACTGATGCTCGCCGAGCTTGAAAAAGGCGTCGCCTTCGCCGCTGTTCATCTTCTCGAGATTGAAAACGTCTTGATAAAACGCGATCGCCTTCTTGATGTCGTCCACTTCAATCGCGACGTGATTGCAACCGTAAACCTGTACGCTCATGTGATAATGTTACTTCGCGTTATTGAAAATTGTAGGGCGTTTCTGTGAAACGCCGTCATAAGATTGGCGTCTGACAAAGACGCGACGCCGTCGAAGAAGCGCTTTGTTACGGCAAGATCGACATGGTACGGCCGGAATCCTGCTTTGGTTTCTCGATGTGGATCAACAACTTTCGCAAGAGCAATTTGAAGCACTGCTTCCCCTGGCAGTGGAATGGGCCGCCGAACAGGAACAACGGATTCTGCACGAAGGAACGCCGCTTTCCGAACGCGAGATCGCCGATGCCAAAGCCGTCGGAGTGCGCGATCCGGAGCGAATCCGCCTCTTGCAAGTAGATGCGATTCCAGCCCCCGCCCATCCGATGCTAAAGGCCGCGTACAATGCAATTAATTTTTTGCCCGTGAAACCGCGCGGGCTCACTTTGAGATACGGCATCTTCGTTCGGGCCGATTGCCGGCAAGATCGACATCTGCTCTTGCACGAATTGGTTCACACCGCGCAGTACGAAAGAATGGGCGGGATCGTGGCTTTCTTGCGCAAGTATCTTTTCGAATGCGCGACGGCCGGCTACGGCGGGGCGCCGTTGGAAGAGGAAGCGATCGCGGTCGCAGAGCGCGTTCATCCTTCATAGGGCGAGGCTTGCCCTGGCTGCCGTGCCGTTGGTGTCGGACTGATTCCATCCCGGTAATCGCGGCGTCGAAAACTTTTCGGCCAAATTACATTCGGAAAAACAGATGCGTTAGACAAAAACTCTAGTCGGCGGCGTCTCGATTAAAGGAAGAAGGAAGAGGACGGAGGGCGAAAAATCCTGAATCCAAACACCGGACATTTCGCATCTCATGAACAAGATGGAACAGGCCGTCGCCATCCCAAAACCGGGACGTAAAAGTCCCGAAAGCGAACATTCTCGTGTCACATCGAATTCGAACGAATCAGGTCAACATCCTGACGAACAAAGACTTATGCCTCTTGAGATTGCGTTGGTACGCGCTTTGCAACAGCTCGGGGAAAAGCGAGATAACTAAAACGCGAAAAGTGCGAATCATTAGCGACCAACCTCTCAACTCTCAACCCTTCAACCGCGCCTATGACTGAATCATTCCTGCAAGATATCCGCATCGGTTTTCGTGTTCTGTTTAAGGAAAAATCATTTTGTTTTCTGGCCGTGCTCGTGCTCGCGCTCGGTATCTGCGGCGTGACCACACAGTTCACTCTAGTCAATGCATTCGTGCTCCGCGGATTTTCCTTTCCGCATCCCGAGCAACTGATGGGCGTCGGATTAATCGATCCACAAGGAACACCGCAGAACAATAACTTCGGCAACGGCAATATCCCGTCGGGTCAAGACTACGAGGATTTGCGCGCGGCCCAACAATCGTTCGCGATGATGGCCGCGTATCTCAATGGATCGACCATCAATGTATCCTACAAAAACAATCCGCAGCGTTACACAGGCGGTTACGTCACCGAGGACTTTTTCCGGATCGTCGGCGTCGCGCCCATCATGGGTCGCGATTTTACCGCCGAGGACAATAAACCGGGCGCGGAAAAGACGACCATACTCGGTCACGAAATCTGGAAACGGGATTTTAGCGGCGATCCCAACATCGTCGGGCAATCAGTGAGAATTAATGGCAAGGCCGCCACCATCATCGGCGTAATGCCGCCGAACTTTAAGTTTCCAATCTCGGAGCAACTCTGGGTCCCGCTTTACAATGAGTTTCCACTCAAGCTGCGCGATGATCTGACAGCTGGAGCGAGCGCGCCCGCTGTCATGGGTCGCCTCAAACCGGGGGTGAGCGTCGACCAGGTAAATGCCGAGTTTGTCGGCCTGGCGAAACGGATCGCGAAGGATAATCCAAAAACAAACGGACAACTGACCTCCGCCAATGTGCAGCCGCTCCTCAACTCTTTCACCGGTCCGCAACTTCGTCAGACTGTTTACGCGATGCTCGGAGCGGTCCTGGTCGTTTTGTTGATCGCGTGCGTCAACGTCATGAACATGCAGTTTGGGCGAGCCGCGCTGCGAGCGAAGGAACTGGCAATTCGCGGCGCGCTCGGCGCCACGCGCTGGAGACTTGTGCGCCAGATGCTGACCGAAAGTTTCCTCGTCGCGGCCATGGGAGCAGTCGTCGGTCTGTCCATGGCGTTTTGGGCCGTCGACCTGCTCGTTCGCGCCACGAACGCACTGCCATTCCCG